>ERZ1740065.4-NODE-4-length-152204-cov-7.665052_pt1 | contig 152204 bp, 130 predicted proteins | sample MGYA00581738_ERZ1740065 | MGnify/ENA primary metagenome ERZ1740065 (study PRJEB43018, sample SAMN04849749) | marine metagenome | isolation source: floating plastic debris | place: Pacific Ocean | collected 2008-09-01 | study: EMG produced TPA metagenomics assembly...
TCACGCTGCTTGGCAATCGCAAGCGAGTTCGAGAGGCTCGGATACGAGATCTACTGCCAGGTCAATGATGGCGCCCTACACCAAATCCCGCAGCACTTGCGCGAGCGCAGCAGCACGACCGCGTCGGGTGAACTGTTCAACTTTAATTTGCTTCCGGATAACATCGACGTGGCGCTGATCGATCATTATGCAATCGGACAGGAGCACGAACACGAGCTACGCAAGCGCTGCGCCACTATAGTCGTGCTTGATGACCTCGCCAATCGAACTCACGACTGCGATGTTCTGATTGACAGCGCCATAGGACAAGATCCGGACCGCTACCGATCAAAGACACCGGACGGCAGCCTTCGGTTGCTCGGCCCGGCGTACGCACCGCTGCGCAGCACATTTCGCACCGGTCGAATCAGGATGTCAGAGAACCATCATCCGGCAGAGGCTCGCAAAGCGCTGTTCATATCAATAGGTGCCGTAGACAGCAGCAATGCCACATCAAAGATCCTGAAGGCAATTGCCAATGTGAGCGATATGTCCAGAATAACAGTCGTCTTGAGTTCCCGAGCCCCGCGTCAATCGACGAGGCTTTACGGAGCACATGAGTCAACTGCAACGCATAAGGAACAGTCTGTGACGGATATTGAAAACCCGGGCCCCGAGGTGGGTGCGCTCATGCAACGGCTGCGTGCGGAAATCGGCAAGGCGTTTCTCGGGCAGGAGGAAGTTGTCGACCAGGTTATCGCGGCCCTGCTTGCAGGCGGTCATGTGTTGCTCGAAGGCGTACCCGGGCTCGGCAAGACGCTGCTCGTAAAGGCACTGGCCCGTTGCATCGGTGGTGAGCACGCGCGCATCCAGTTCACGCCGGACCTTATGCCCAGCGACGTGAGCGGTCACGCGCTATTCGACCGTCAAACGGAGACCTTCAAGATTCGTCGCGGACCCGTGTTTACCAACCTGTTGCTTGCCGACGAAATCAACCGGGCGCCGGCGAAGACACAGGCGGCGCTGCTTGAGGTGATGCAGGAGCAACAGGTCACCATCGAAGGTGAATCGCACGCGCTCGAGCCGCCGTTCATGACGATCGCGACGCAGAACCCCGTTGAGCATGAGGGCACCTACCCATTGCCCGAAGCGCAGCTCGACCGGTTTCTGCTCAAAGTGCTTATCGACTACCCCGATGCGAACACCGAAAACGAGCTCGTGTCGGCTGTGACGGCAACGCGGCTCGGCGACGCGCTGTACGTCGACGACTTGCAGGTCGTCATGTCGCTGGCTGATGTGCTTGCCGCGCAACGCCAGGTCGCGCGGGCAAAGATGGACCCGGCCATCGTCGATTACGCCGTGCGGCTGGCGCGCGAGACGCGCTCGAGCCCCGGCATCCGCATGGGCGTGGGGCCGCGCGGCGCCATCTCGCTCGTTCGTGCTGCGCGCGCGGCCGCCGTCATGGGCGGGCGCGATTTCGTGACCCCCGACGATGTGCGCAGCATGGCCGCACCTGCGCTGCGCCACCGTATTGCGCTGGCGCCGGAACTCGAGATCGAGGGCCATCGCCACGATGACATCCTGGCTGCGCTCGTCGATCGCGTGCAGGCACCGCGTCAGTGACACCAGCCCGGTTACTGTTTGTCGCAGCGTTCGCGCTGCTCGTCATCGGCACGCTTGCAGCGTTTCTGCCTGCGCTGAACAGCGTATGGCAGACGGCCGCGGCCGCAGTGGGTATCACGGCACTCATCGATGCGCTGTTGTCGTGGCGCAGCGCGGCACCCGAGTGCACGCGCAACCTGATGGCCTCGCTGTCGCTGCAGAACTGGAGCGACGCTGAACTCGTCGTACGCAATCCGACGGGGCGCGATCTCATGCTTCGCGTCTATGACCACCATCCCGAAGACCTGGACGCGGAGGGCATGCCCGCCGAGCTCATGTTGCCCGGAGGCAAGTCGGCGACCATCACCTACCGAATCCGTCCCCGTCGTCGTGGACAGATTGTGCTCAGCTCGTGTGACATCCGGGTGCGTTCGGCGCTGGGTTTCTGGTGGCGGCGTCATCGCCTTGCGGTGTCGAGCGAGGTGCGCTGCTTCCCCAACTACTCCAGTGTGTCGACACTGCTCGAATACGAAGCGCTGGGCGGCTTTCAGGATGCCGGGCTCCGCCTCAGCAGGCGCCGCGGCGAGGGGATCGAGTTTCACCAGTTGCGGGAGTACCGCGAGGGCGACTCGTTGCGCGCCATCGACTGGAAGGCGACAGCGCGGCGCTCCACGCTGATCAGCCGCGAGTACGAGGACGAGCGTGACCAGAACGTGATCCTCATGCTCGACGCAGGCAGGCACATGCTCACACGCGATGGTGAGCTCAGTCATTTCGACCACGCGCTGAATGCCATCCTGCTGCTGAGCTATGTGGCGCTGCGTCAGGGCGATGCTGTGGGCGTGGCCACGGTTGGGGCCGGGCGCCCCTGGTTGCCGCCGCGCAAGGGCGCATCGGCCATCAACGGTATTCTCAATCACGTCTACGACATCGAGGCGCGGCCTGTCGAGGTCGACTACGCCGCAGCGGCCACGGAGCTGTCGGTTCTGCAGCGACGTCGGTCGCTTATTATTCTCGTCAGCAACGTGCGCGAGGAAGACACCTCGGACCTGCGGCGCGCCACGGCATTACTGCGTCGGCGCCATCTGGTCATGGTAACGAGCCTGCGCGAGCGCGTGCTGGATGACACCATTCACGCGCCGGTCCGCGACCACCAGTCGGCGCTGACGTTTGCAGCGACTGAACGCTATCTTGAGGCGCGGCGCGAAGCGCAAAACCTGCTGGCGGCACGCGGCGGCATCGTCGATGACTGCCTGCCTGACCAGCTGCCCGCAACGATTACCAACCGTTACCTGGCGATCAAGCGCGCGGGCGCGCTCTGAGGTCGCTCTGACAGGCACCAGACACCGTCTAAGAAGAATAGGGAGGCAGTCATGACAGAACTGGAATCGAGTATTTACTCCGCACCCGAGAGCGACACGGATGTGTCGACGGCGGAAGGTCATCTGGCCGCGTACGTGGGTCCGAACAATACGGATTACTACATGGATCGCTTCTCGCGTTTCGAGTCGGGGCAGTCGAGTGTGAGCTGGAACTGGCCGGCGTTCTTCCTGACGGCCATGTGGTTGCTGTACCGCAAAATGTGGGCGGCAGCCTTGTTGTACTGGATCGGCATCCCTGTGGCGGTTGGTGCCATCGGACTTGTGCTCGTGTCAATGGAAATCATGTCACCTGTGGCCGCTGACATGCTGACAACCGTGCTCTACTACGGCTTCTCGCTCACCCTGGTGCCCATGTACGCGAACAAGCTCTATTACGATCACGCCCAGAAAAAGGTCGAGGGTGTGAAGGGGTCGTATTCGGACTCCGAGCAACAACTCACGGAACTTGGCAGGATCGGCGGCACGAGCATCGTGCCGTTCTTTATCGCTGTGCTCGTCGTAGTGCTGTTCATCTTCGTCTTCGCTGTGGGCTTGTCTGGCGTCTGATCCGCACCGGGTTCGATGCGGCGGGCGTTGTTTGCCGCGTCACGTATGTTCTCGGCCAGTTCGAGGCGCCTTATTTATGGTTTCGAGCGAGCTGAGTCGTGCATCGTTCCGTTATGACCGCCACACTGTATTAGAATTCAGACATGCGCAGGGGCCACCGTCGGAAATCGACAGCATGGGCTGTCGCGGCACTGCTGATCCAGGCTGTCTACGCGCCGGGCTACATGCCCGCGTCGCTGGCAGACGGGCGGCTGGCCGCGTTGTGCCCGAGTGGTTTGCCCCTGCCGTGGCGCGCGGCGCTGTTTGGCAAACATCAGGGTCACCACGGGCATCACGATCACCATACGAAGCACGCCCAGCCTCTCGATGCGTCTGAGCTGTGCGAGTTTGCCGCTACGGCGGCGGTCGGGCCCACAATGGTCATTGCACCGCTCTCGCCGGCACCACGCCGCGCGGCTACAGTTGCCGCGCCAGGTCGGTGGGTTTTCTCTCTACGACCCGTCAGAGGCTTTTCGGCGCGCGCACCGCCGCCTCCCGTCTGATTCGATCCACCCCCTAGTCGACTCAGAACCGGGAGACCCCGATGAATTATCTGATGCGCGCGTGCGCGGCGTCGTTGCTGATGTGTGCAACGGCCCAGGCAGACACGCGTCCCGATGACCATGCGCCGCTGGGCGTTATGGGTGACCACACCCATGCCCAGGGCGAATGGATGTTTTCCTATCGCTACATGCAAATGAACATGGCGGGCAACCGCGATGGCACCACGAGCCTCTCGCCCGAGACCATTGTGACGACCGTACCCAATCGATTCGCCAACCCCCCGTTGATGCCGCCGACATTACGTGTCGTGCCGACCGAGATGACCATGGAAATGCACATGCTGGGTGCCATGTACGCGCCCAGCGATGCAATTACGCTCATGGCCATGACCCACTACATCGCCAAGGATATGGACCATGTGACGTTTGCGGGGCCTGCGGGTGACACACGCCTGGGGACCTTCACCACAAAAGCCAGCGGCCTTGGTGACACGAGCCTGTCAGCATTGATCCGCGTGGGCGGCGACACCCACAGTCGGGTGCACGCCACGCTCGGCGTGTCTGCGCCAACGGGGTCCATCGATGAAACAGATGAGGTGCTGACGCCAATGAACACGCGGCCGACACTGCGCCTGCCGTATCCCATGCAACTTGGCTCGGGTACCTGGGACCTCATCACGGGTCTGACGACAAGCAGCAGCCGCGATGGCTGGGGCTGGGGTGCGCAGTGGCGCAGTGTCATTCGCACGGGCGAGAACAGCAAGGGATACACGTTCGGCGACGAACACAGCGCGACGGGATGGCTGAGCTGGCGATTGTCGCCGGCAGTGAGCCTGTCTGGTCGCCTGGCCTACCACGACCGCGGTGATGTCGATGGCATCGACGCGCGCATCATGGCGCCCGTGCAAACGGCGGATCCCGACAACTACGGCTTGCGTCGCCTGGATGCCGCCATTGGCGCGAACTGGGTTGTCGGCGACAGCGGTCACCGGCTCGCGTTCGAAGTCGGTGTGCCCGTGTGGCAGGACCTTAACGGCCCGCAGCTCGAAACCGACTGGACGGTCGTGCTCGGCTGGCAGTTCGCGCCCTAGGCGGTTGCCGTGCTGGCTGGCGGCGTCTCAGGCGCCGTCGGCCAGCGCCAGTGCCTCGATGTGCACATGCACATCGTTGGCAATGGGATTGGCGGCAGTCGTCAGTCCGTAATCGGCACGGTCGAGATTCGTCTTGATCGTCACACCCATGGCCGCCCGCTTAGTTGCCGGGTCCGTGCCCGTCTTGTTGATGGTCACGAGTAGCGCGACCGACAGGGTCTTGCCGAGCATCGTGAGGTCGCCCGTTACGGTCAGCGTGCCGTCATCGTTGGCCGATACCGCCGTCGACTGAAAGGTCATCGTGGGGTGGGCGGCTGTGTTGAGCCAGAACTCGCCCTGAAGATGTCCGTCTCGAGTCTCGTCGCCGCTTTCGATGCTTGCGGTTTGAATCGTCACACTGACGCTGCTGTTCGCGACGTCATTGGCGTCGTAGTCGATCACGCCTTCGGCGTCGCGGAAGTGGCCGATGACGCGGTTGAAACCAAATCGCATGATCGAGAAGTGGATATCGGTGTGGCTCATGTCCAGCGCGTAACGCTGTGTATCGGCGTGTGCGGGCGGTGTGAACGCCGCAAGACACAGGATCAAGGTGGCGAGCCGGGCTGTTGCGTTTGTGGTCATCATTGCGTCCCCCGAACAGATGAATACACCTATCACTATAATGCACCTATGAAAAAGCTCGCTATCGCACTGGGGGGTGTCGCGATCCGGGGTGTCCGGTTCTTCTCCCTGGCACCCGGCATCGTGGAGCGCCAGCTCAATGCGGTCACCGCAATTGAGCTGGCGGAACCGTCGACGCTAGCCGCCGAGTTGCATGCGAGCGCCACGGTCATCGACCTGCATGGCGACACGCTGCTCTGGCAGCGCTCGATACTTGAGGCGTCGGATCGCGGTCACATCGACCTGCCGCGCTTGCAGCAGGGCAATGTGGCGCTGCAGGTCCTCGCATCCGTCACAAAGTCGCCCAAAGGGCTCAACTACGACAGCAACGCGGGGGACACCGATTCGCTCGTGGCGCTCGCCATCGCACAGCGCCAGCCCGTGCGTACCTGGCGGTCGCTGTTCGAGCGTTCGATGTGGCATGCGCAACGGCTCAACGAGGCCGCTGCGCGTTCCGAGGACCTCATGACTGTGCGCAATGTTCGGGACCTCGAGGCTTTGCTCGCCGCGCGGGCGGCGGGCGAGCCTCGTGTGGGTGGCTTGCTGGCCGTGGAAGGGCTTCACAACCTCGAGGGTGAGGCGGAGAACCTGCAGCGCCTGTTTGATGTCGGCTACCGCATGGCCGGGCTCACCCATTTTTTCGACAATGCGCTCGCGGGCTCGATGCACGGTATCGACAAGGGCGGGCTGACGCCGTTTGGTCGGGACATCGTCGCGCGCATGGAGTCGCTGGGCATGATTGTTGATCTGGCGCACCTGAGTTCTGCAGCCGTAGACGAGGTGCTCGACATGGCGACCCGACCGGTCGTGGTGAGCCACGGCGGCGTGAAGGCCTTGTGCCCCAACAACCGCAATCTCACCGACGAACAGGTGCGGCGCATCGCGGGGACGGGCGGCATCATCGGTATTGGTTACTGGCCGGGTGCCGTCTGTGGCCTCGAGCCGGCGCGCATTGCTGCGGCGATGCGTCACGTGCGCGATCTCGTCGGCATTGATCACGTCGCCTTGGGTTCGGACTACGACGGTACGGTCGAAGTCGCCTTCGATACGAGTCGCGTTGCTGTCGTCACTCAGGCGCTTATTGACGCGGGTTTCACGGAGCCGGAAATTCGCCAGGTGCTGGGCGGCAACGCGCTGCGACTGTTCCGCGAGACGCTGCCGCGCTGATCGCTGCGGCTAAAAACGCCAGGTCAGTGCCGCCATGGCGGACCACTGCACGACCGTGTCACCCTCAACATTGATGGCGCAGACCGCACCGCCGGCGCTGACGCAAAACACGCTCGTCTCTTCATCGACCCAGGTTGCCAGGGCGCGGGCCTCGAGCCGCAATGCGAAGCGTTCGCCGAGCTCGTGGTAGAGCCCCAGCCCACCCGTCATCGCGGCGAACACCTCAGATTCGGTATCGGGCGCATCGGGCGAGTACCGTGCGGCACCGACGGTTAGAACGACGTAGGGCTGCCAGGCTTGCTGCTCACCCAGGGGATAGTTACCGCCCACCTGGAAATACTCGATATCCAGGTCAACCTCGTCGGCTGGTGAAAACAGCGCCGAGGTGCCGATGTCCGTGGCCTGGCGCAGGTACAGGAACTCGTACTGGCCGCCGGCCGGCGCATTGATGTGCGCTGCAATACCGAAACCGGCCGCCGCGTCGATATCCAGCTCTGCGCCGCTCTCGAGGTCATCGAAGCTGCCGCCCGCGATGGGGCCGGCCAGCAGTGTCACGTCGCCCGTGTCGGCGCGCACACCCCCGACCAGACACAGGATCAGGATCAGAGCGGTGCATGGACGCATACGTCACCTCTAGGTGGGTTGGGTCGCGGTCGGCGTGTAAGCTCGTGGCCGACCGGCTAAGGATGACGGGGCGCGGGCATCAAGCCAAGAGCCTCGATGTGTTGCCGGAATGTGCAACAGGGGAACTGCAATGAACCGCATGAAACTGCTGGCAGGATTGACGCTTGCTGCGCTGGCTCTGGCGCCGGCGCACGCGTCCGAAGAGATCGACATAGCGCGCTGGGTGACCGATGGCGTGGGTTCGGGCAATGCGATGACAATTGCGGCGGCCTGGGACGACGGCAGCGAGGTCCGTCACGCCCATGCGGGCACGCTGGGCGGCGATGCCGACGCGGCGCTCGATACTGAGACGCAATTCCAGATCGGATCGATCTCCAAGGTCTACACGAACCTGCTACTGGCCGAGATGGTGGCGCGCGGCAAGGTCCGCTACGACACGACGGTCGCGGAGCTCGCAGGCGAGGCGCAGGCGTTTCGCAACGAGGCGGTGGGCGAGATCACGTTAGCGGCGCTGGCCACGCACACGAGCGGGCTGCCGCGCATGCCCGCCAATTTCCGGCCCAGCGATCCGGCGGATCCCTTTGCGTCCTACACGGCCACGCAATTGCGTCAGGGCCTCTTGATCTCGCGAGCCAAGCAGCCACTGGGCGATCACTATGCCTACTCGAACCTGGGTGTGGGTCTGCTGGGTTACCTGCTGGGCGAAGCCCATGGCGGGGGCTATGCGGCGGCGCTCGAGGAATATGTGCTGAGTCCGCTCAACGCGACGAGAACCGGCATGAGCGCAAGCGGCAGCCGCGCTTCGGCGTCGAGCGGCGGTGAAGTCATGGTCGACTGGCAGTTCGATGCGCTCGCAGGTGCGGGCGCGCTCTGGGGAACCACGACGGACCTGTTAGCACTCACTGCTGTGATGCGCGGGGACGTGAGCAACCCGTTCGAGTCCGCGATCGAGGATGTGCTGGCGCCGACGGGCATCACCGCCGGTGGCTTCAGCGTGACGCGCGTGTGGCACACGGCGTCAGCAGGCGAGGCCACGATTTTCTGGCACAACGGCCGTACGAACGGGTTCAGCAGTTTTGTCGGTTTCCGGCCCGATGATGGCCGTGCAATTGCGGTGCTCGTGTCCGGCGACGGCGATCCAACCGGGATCGGCTTGCAGTGGCTGGGCTACGAGCGACCGGAGATCACGCCGCCTGAGTTCGATGCCTCGGTGATCGGCACCTATGAGCTGGGCCCCAACGTGGAGATTCGGGTCGTTGAACGCAACGGGCAGCTGACGGGCCAGGTTTCGGGGCAGCCGCCGCTGCCACTGACGCCGCTGCCCGATGATTGGTACGCGGTCGATTCGTTCGATGCGAGCTTCAAGGTCGTGCGCGAGGCGGACGAGATCGTGGCGCTGGAACTCGTGCAGAACAGCGTGGTGCAGGTGGCGAAGAAGGTCTCAGACGAGGTGGTCGAAGCACCCAAGCCCGTCGAGGTGACACTTGAAGCTTCGGCGTTCGATGCGTTCGTGGGCGAATTTGCGATGACGGCCGCACCGATCAAGTTCACGATCCGCGGACGCGAGGGCGGCCTCGAGGCGCAGATTACCGGGCAACCCTTCTTCCCGATCTTCGCCAAAGGTGACGACGTGTTTTTCTACAAGGTTGTCGAGGCCGAGCTGCACTTCGAGCGCGACGAGGCGGGCGCCGTCAGTGCGCTCATGTTGCACCAGGGTGGGATTCGGCAACGCGCGACGCGCGTGCCGTAGCGGATCACGCTAGTCGTCGCTGCCTGACTTGAGTGTCTGCAGGCGCGCCTGGTAGGCGCGCGCGAATTCTTCGCGGGCCACCTGCGGCAAGCCATCGGCATCGCGGGCGGCGATGGCCTGGTAATACTGCGCGTACTTGTCCCAGAGGCTCGCCTTGCGTGAGGACGCAAACAGCCCTTTGCCTTTGGCGCCCAGTTGCGCGAGACGCTGTGTGATCTCGTCGGGGTCGAGCTGGTCGATAAACTCGCCGAGAGCCGCGGCCGCGGCATTCTGCAATGCCTCGTGGTGCTGCATGAGCGCGCGCAACACGCTTGCGATGTTGTCTCCAGCGGCCTGGTAGATCTGCCCGCGTCCGAGCAGCAGATCGGAAATGTCCTCGTTGAGATCCGTTTCCGTTAGATCGTCGACATCCTGTTGCGTGGCTCGCATGCCGAACTGCTGACGGCTGCGCGCGCGATCGGAACGCATGTCCTTGAGCCCGCGAATGGTCTCACGCAGCGCCTGGCCAACAGCGTAGGCCACATCCGAGGCATCGCGTGCTTCGAGTGCAATGGGGTCGACGCCAAGCCCGCGAACGAGTGAGTCGTAGGCGTCCGATTTGCGGCGGCGACGTTCGACGGGTTCGGGAGGTACGTTGGGCAGTCGGTGCACGGTCGCCGAGCGCTGGGCCGCGGCGCCGGGGTCCTCGACGGCGTGGGTTTCGCCCAGATCATCGAAGCCCGTGAGTTCCGAGGTACCCGCAATGAGGCTCGCGTTGGCGCTGGCCATGCGGTCGTCGAGCATTTCCTCGAGATCGATCGGGTCGACCACTTCGTCCTCGACGAGCAGCTCCACGGAAAACGCGGTGGAGTCGTCCTGCGCGTTGGGATCGAACAGGTCACCGCGCATCAAGGTTTTCTGATCGGATTTAAGAATATCTTGTACATGACTGACTTCCATACGGTAATTGCCCATACGCAGGCGTGTACCATCGGTCAGTCGGTAAGGTGCGGTAGGGCCCAGGGGCGTGCGGTTGCCGTTCACGTAGACGCCATTCATGCTCGTGTCCACGAGGTAGAATCCGTCTTCGCGCGCCTCGACGCTGGCGTGTACGCTCGAGACGTAGCGTTTGGCGTCGGGCAGGATCCAGTCGTTGTGGCTGGCGCGTCCGATCGTGCCGCCACTCTGGTCGAAGACGAACTCGGCATTGTCGCCGAGCGCCTCCCGGAGGCCATTGGTTACCCTGATTTTCAGCTGCATCGTTAGCGTACGGCGTGTCATGCCGCCGGTTCTTTCCGAGGCTTGCCAGTATGCGGCGTCATTGTCCCCGGGACCGGTACTCGGTCACATTTACATAAGTTCTCGTGAGCGCAAGCCCTTGAAGTTTGGGCAATAGGGGCCTAAATCTTGGGGCAGTTCACAAAGGTGTGCGCAGGCGATGTATCGCATTACGTTTCTCAACAAGGGTGAGGTTTACGAGGTGTATGCCCGGTCCGTGGGGCAGGGCAGCCTGTACGGCTTTCTAGAGGTCAGCGAGATGGTCTTCGGGGAGCGCACAACTGTTGTTGTGGACCCGGCCGAGGAACGCATCAAGTCGGAGTTCGAGGGCGTGACGAGCACGTTCATCCCCATGCACCATGTGCTGCGGGTCGACGCCGTGGAACGCCAGGGCAAGAACCGCATCTCGAGTGCCGACGGCGACAACGTCACCCCGTTTCCGGCCAGCTTCTATCCCAACAAGCCCGCCGACTAGTCTCACCTGTCGCAGACGGATCGTCGCGGCATCGCTCGCGGGTTATCATGCGCGCGGTTTTTGAGGCGCGCGATGTCATGGCCCAAGATTCTCCGGCCGGTGGTCCTGCACCGGTGCACCTGACGCTGGCGGGTAGCGACGCACTGGATCCGTTCCGACTCGAACGGCGCCTGCAGAGAATCCGGGAACACGCACCCGGCGTCGCGGCGCTCGACGCTCGGTTTGTGTATTACCTCGATTGCGACGGCACGCTCGATGACGAGGCGATGCGTCGGCTTCGCGTGGTCCTCAACGAAAACCTGGCTATCGAGCCACTCGACGATGCCGGCTTCGAGGTGGCGCCCCGCGCCGGCACGATTTCACCCTGGTCATCGAAAGCGACCGACATTTTGCGGCGCTGTGGTATTGCGGGCGTGCAACGGGTCGAGCGCGGCATCCGCTACCGGCTCGAGGGCGCGGGTCCTGCCGAGCTCGCGATCGCTGAACCTGAACTGCACGATCGCATGACCGAGCAGTGTTACCTGCCCCGAATGGCAGCAGCCCTGTTGTTCGAACACCCGGCGGCGCGACCGCTGGTGCACATCCCCCTGGGCGACGATCCCCAGGCGGCGCTGGCTGAGGCCAACGTCACGCTGGGTCTCGCCTTGTCGCCTGATGAGATCGACTACCTCGCCCGGCACTATGCCGACATGGGGCGGGCGCCAACCGACGCCGAGCTCATGATGTTTGCGCAGGCGAACTCCGAGCACTGCCGGCACAAGATATTCAATGCCTCGTGGACGCTCGACGGCGAGCCACAGTCGCAGTCGCTGTTCCAGATGATCAAGAACACGACCGCCCAATCGCCGGATGGGGTCCTCAGCGCCTATACGGATAATGCAGCGGTCCTCGAGGGGGCGCCCGCGCCGCGCCTGTTCGCAGCCGACGGTCGCCATTACGGCCAGCACGAGGAGCACGTCGACATCCTCTGCAAGGTAGAGACGCATAACCACCCCACGGCCATCGCGCCGTTCCCCGGTGCAGCCACGGGCGCGGGTGGGGAGATCCGCGATGAGGGCGCCACGGGCCTGGGTGCCGTGCCCAAGGCGGGACTTACGGGCTTCACGACATCGGACCTTGAAGTGCCCGGCTGGCCGCAGCCCTGGGAGCGCTTCATTGGCAAGCCGGGCCGGATCGTCTCGGCGATGGAGATCATGCTGGAAGGACCGATCGGTGGCGCGGCGTTCAACAATGAGTTTGGCCGACCGAACCTGGGTGGCTACTTCCGGACCTTCCTGGCCGAGACGGGCCGGGACGCCGAACACTGGGGCTACCACAAACCCATCATGATTGCGGGTGGTCTCGGCAACGTACGCCGCGCGCATGCGCTCAAGCGTGACGTGGCGCCGGACAGTCTGCTCGTGGTTCTGGGTGGCCCCGCGATGCTCATCGGACTGGGCGGCGGCGCGGCGTCCAGTGTGGCCAGTGGGCAAAGCGACGCGGCGCTCGACTTCGCGTCGGTGCAGCGCGGCAACCCCGAGATGCAGCGTCGGGCGCAAGAGGTCATCAACCAGTGCTGGGCGCTGGGCGACGACAATCCCATCGCGCTGATCCACGACGTGGGTGCGGGCGGTCTGTCGAACGCCGTGCCCGAGGCCGTCGACCATTCCGGCCTTGGTGGCGCCTTCGCGCTTGAGGCCATCCCCAGCGACGACCCCTCGATGAGCCCGATGGAAACTTGGTGCAACGAGTCCCAGGAACGCTATGTCCTCATCGTCGAGCCGGATGATCTGGCGACGTTCGAGGCGTTTTGTGAGCGCGAGCGGTGCCCCTATGCCGTGCTGGGCACATTGCACGATGACGGTCGCCTGCGCGTTGATGATGCGGCGCGCGGCGCGCCGCCCGTCGATCTCGATATGGGCATGCTGCTCGGCAAGCCGCCCAAGCTCGCCATTGACGCCCAGCGTGTCGACGCGACGCTGCGCCCCTTTGATGCCAACTCGCTGCTACTCGGTGACGCGCTGGACCGGGTCCTCACCTTGCCGGCCGTGGCCGACAAGCGTTTCCTGATTCACATTGGTGACCGCAGCGTCGGCGGGCTCGTCGCCCGCGATCAGCTTGTGGGCCCCTGGCAGGTGCCCGTTGCCGATGTCGCCGTGACCTCGGCGACGCACACGAGCGATTGCGGTGAGGCCATGGCGATGGGCGAACGCACGCCCGTCGCCTGCGAGGATGCGCCCGCGGCGGCACGGCTGGCGATTACCGAGGCCATCACGAATCTGCTGGCCGCCGACGTCGCGGCGTTGTCCGACATCAAGCTGTCGGCGAACTGGATGGCAGCCGCAGGGCACCGTGGGCAGGATGCCGCGTTGTTTGAGGCTGTGCGCACGGTCGGACTTGAGCTCTGTCCAGCGCTGGGCATTGCCGTGCCCGTGGGTAAGGACTCGCTGTCGATGAAAACCGCCTGGCAGCGCAGCCGCGGCGAAGACGTCACCGTCGTGGCGCCCGTGTCGCTTGTGGTGACGGCCTTTGCGCCCGTGGGCAATGCTCGCAATACGCTAACGCCCGAGCTCGTGGCGGGTGACACGCGCCTGTTGTTCGTCGATCTCGCGCAGTCGACGACGGCGCTGGGTCGCAGCGCGTTGGCACAGGTCTACAGCGAACAGGGCGGGGCGCCTGCCGATCTGTCTTCAGCCGAGGACCTTGCGGGTTTCACGCGGGCCTGGCGTCGGGTTCGGGATGCCGGACACGTATTGGCGGCGCACGATCGTTCCGACGGTGGTCTCATCGTTGCGGCTGTCGAGATGCTGCTCGCCGGTCGTCGCGGCGTCGTGCTCACTGTGCCCGACGCCGAAAAGGACACGAACGCGTGGTTGTTCTCGGAAGGGCCGGGCATGGTGTTGCAGGTGCCGACGACCGCACTCGAGGACGTTCGTGAGGCATTCGCCGCCGAGGGGCTTGCGGCCCGCACACACGAAGTCGGCACGGTCACCACCGCGGCCGGCGGCCTTGAGGTGCAGCAGCGCGGCAGGACGCTGGCGTCGCGGACCCGCATCGAGCTGCAGACGCAATGGTCGTCATTGAGCTACCGCATGCAGGCGCGACGCGACAATCCCGACACGGCGCGCGAAGAATTCGATGCCCTGCTCGACGACAGCGACCCAGGATTGCACGCGCAGCTGGCCTTCGACCCTGATGACGATGTCGCGGCACCGTTCATTTTGCGTGGGGCACTGCCGCGCGTCGCCGTACTGCGCGAGCAGGGCGTCAACAGCCAGCTCGAAATGGCGGCGGCGCTCATGGCGGCCGGGTTCGAGGCACACGATGTGCACATGAGTGACCTCGAACGCGGGCACGTGCAGCTCGACGACTATGCCGCACTCGTGGCTTGCGGCGGCTTCAGCTACGGCGACGTGCTGGGCGCGGGTGGCGGCTGGGCCAAATCGATTTTGTTGAACAGCGCGTTCAATGACGCGTTTGCGGCGTTCTTCGCGCGTCCCGATACGCTGGCACTTGGCATCTGCAACGGTTGCCAGATGCTGGCGCGCCTGGCGCCGATCATCCCGGGCGCCGAGGGCTGGCCGACTTTCACGGGCAACCGATCAGCGCAGTTCGAGGCGCGTCTGTCGATGGTCGAGGTCACGGGGTCGGGCCCCTGGCTTGCCGGTATGGCGGGGTCCCGCCTGCCCATTGTCACGTCGCACGCTGAGGGTCGCGCTGTGTTCGCCGGTGGCGATCTTGATCGTTGCGATGACTCGGGTCGTATCGCGATGCGCTACATCACCAATTCGGGTGACACGGCCACGCGTTACCCGGCCAATCCCAATGGTTCGCCGCGCGGTGTTGCGGCACTTACGAGCGCTGATGGTCGCGTTCTTGTGAGCATGCCGCACCCGGAGCGGGTGGCGCGCACGGTGCAGCACTCGTGGCATCCGCCGGAGTGGGGTGAGGCGGGGCCCTGGTTGCGGCTGTTCCGCAACGCGCGCGTCGCGCTAGGTTAAGCCGAGTTCGTGGCCGTCGCGTCACCGCGGCGTAACGCTTCGCGCAGTCGACCCGGCCGGATAAAGGCCTGGTGCAACATGTCGCGCAGCAGCTCGAGCAACACGGCGGCCGGAGCCGGCGAGAGTTCGGGTGGCTCGTCGCTCGCGGCCATGGAGAACAGGATGTCCCGGCAGAGCCGGCGCATCGGGGCATCGATGTCGGCGCTCTCGGCAGCCGCGGTCACGGTGTTGAACAACTCCAGCTTGCCGTTGGGACCCTTGAGACCGGTGGCGAGCGTGGTAATGCGATTGGCGACGAGCGCAAACGCCTGCAGGTGGCCGTCGGCGTAGCAGGCCAGGCCCTCGTCAACGAGACCGCGCAACTCAGCCGGCAGCAGCCGGGTCTCGAAGCGCGGTCGCGGCTTGCGCACGGGCACGAAGCCCGAGTCCAGGCTGATGGCGTCCGCCGCATAACGGGCGCGACCGCTTTCGAGGTAGACCGGTCTCGAGCAGGCCGTGCAGTTCAGCACCACGCCGATGCGGGCCGGCCTGAACGTGGTCAGCGTGTGCCAGTCGGGCGCGCTCGTCAGCCGCATCCGTGAAAACACATCGCAGTGCGGGCAACGCAGCGTTGCCGCGTCGTCGAGTAGCGCGTCGAAATCCGTGTCGGGTTCGATGCGCACGTCAAGATCAGGCCGACAGCCGTTTGTAACGGATCCGGTGCGGATTGACGGCCTCGTCGCCGAGCCGCTTGCGCCGGTCTTCCACGTAGTCGTCGTAGTTGCCCGAGAAAAAGGTCACCTGACTGTCACCCTCGAACGCGAGGATGTGCGTGGCAATGCGGTCCAGGAACCACCGGTCATGCGAGATCACCACGGCCGAGCCCGGGAACTCGAGCAGCGCTTGCTCCAGGGCACGCAACGTCTCGACGTCGAGGTCGTTGGTCGGTTCATCGAGCAGCAAGAGGTTGCCGCCCGAGCGCAGCACTTTGGCCAGGTGCACGCGGTTGCGCTCACCACCCGACAGCTGGCCGATCTTCTTCTGTTGGTCGGACCCGCGGAAGTTGAAGCGGCCGACATAGGCGCGCGACGGTATGACGTAGCTGCCGACGGTGATGTTGTCGAGCCCGTCCGAGATTTCCTCCCAGACGGTCTTGCTGTCGTCGAGTGACTGACGCGACTGATCAACGTAGGCGGCTTGCACCGTCGGACCCACGCGGATGCTGCCCTCGTCGGGCGTTTCGCCACCTGTGATCATGCGGAACATCGTGGTCTTGCCGGCACCGTTGGGGCCGATGACACCGACGATGCCACCGGGCGGCAGCGTGAAACTCAGGTCGTCGACCAGCAGCTTGTCGCCAAAGCCCTTGTTGAGGTGTTCGGCTTCGACCACGACGTCACCCAGGCGCGGTCCCGGCGGGATGTAGATTTCGTTGGTTTCGTTGCGCTTCTGGTAGTCCTGCGAGGAGAGCTCCTCGAAGCGGCGTAAACGGGCCTTGGCCTTGGCCTGGCGACCCTTGGGGTTGCTGCGCACCCATTCGAGTTCCTGCTCCATGGCTTTTTTGCGGGCCGCCTCGGTGCGCTCTTCGGTTTCCAGGCGGGCCTGCTTCTGCTCGAGCCAGGAGCTGTAGTTGCCCTGCCACGGGATCCCGTGGCCGCGGTCGAGTTCGAGAATCCAGCCGGCCACGTTGTCGAGGAAGTAGCGATCATGGGTCACGGCGATCACGGTGCCCGGGTATTCCTCAAGGAAGCGCTCAAGCCAGGCGACGGACTCGGCGTCCAGGTGGTTCGTGGGCTCGTCGAGCAGCAGCATGTCGGGCTTCGACAGCAGCAGGCGGCAGAGCGCCACGCGGCGACGCTCGCCGCCAGACAACTTCGTGACGTCGGCGTCCCAGGGCGGCAGGCGTAAGGCGTCCGCGGCCACTTCGAGCGTGCGGTCGAGTTCCCAACCCCCGGCCGAATCGATGGCGTCCTGCAGCTTGCCCTGTTCGGCGAGCAGGTCGTTCATCTCGTCGTCGTCCATGGGCTCGGCAAACTTCATGCTGATCTCATTGAAGCGATCGAGCAGCGCCTTGATCTCGCCGACACCTTCCTCGACGTTGCCGCGCACGTCCTTGTCGGGATCGAGTTCGGGCTCCTGCTCGAGGTAGCCGATGTGAATGCCGGGCTGCGGCCGCGCCTCGCCATCAAACTCCGTGTCGACGCCGGCCATGATGCGCAACAGCGTCGACTTGCCCGAGCCGTTGAGGCCCAGTACGCCGATCTTTGCGCCGGGGAAAAACGAGAGTGAGATGTCGCGCAGAATCTGCCGTTTGGGCGGCACGATCTTCGAGACGCGATTCATCGTGTAGATGTACTGGGCCATGCGGGTGTGTCCGTGTCGAGCCTGGGTCGCGGTTGCAGGCGAGGGGTGGCCTGCGAGCGGCCGGGATTATCGGGCACAGGGCAGCCTCGGGCAAATGCGGTGCGCTGCGTGGGGTGCGTCCGTCCGGTACACTTGGTGACCTGTCACAGCCATTGCGTCCGGGTTCGCCGGCGGAGATTACGCATGTTCGACCAGAGCTACACCATCAACGGTTTCGATGACGAACTCGCCGCGGCCATGCAGGCCGAGCGCGTGCGCCAGGAGGAACACATAGAGCTCATCGCGTCGGAGAACTACGCGAGCCCCCGCGTCCTTGAGGCGCAGGGTTCAGTGCTCACCAACAAGTACGCTGAGGGCTACCCGTCGAAGCGCTACTACGGCGGTTGTGAACATGTCGATGTGGCCGAGCAACTGGCCATAGACCGCGCCATGGAACTGTTCGGTGCGGACTACGCGAACGTGCAACCACACTCCGGCTCGCAGGCCAACGCGGCGGTGTACCTGGCGCTGCTCGAAGCCGGCGACACCATTCTGGGGATGAGCCTGCCGCACGGTGGCCACCTGACGCACGGCGCCAAGGTCAACTTCTCGGGCAAGCTGTTCAACGCAGTGCAGTACGGCGTTGATGACGACGGCATCATCGATTACAACCAGGTCGAGGCGCTCGCGCTCGAGCACAAGCCCAAGCTCATCATTGGCGGCTTCTCGGCCTACTCGCGCGTCATGGACTGGGCGCGGTTCCGCGAGATCGCGGACAAGGTTGGCGCCTACTTTCACGTTGACATGGCCCACATTGCGGGGCTCGTCGCAGCAGGCGTCTACCCGTCGCCCGTGCCGCACGCGCACGTTGTGACAACCACGACCCACAAGACGCTGCGTGGCCCGCGTGGCGGCATGATCCTCGCGCTGGGGCAGCCCGAGCTGACCAAGAAATTCAACTCGCTGGTGTTCCCGGGTACGCAGGGCGGGCCGCTCATGCACGTCATCGCGGCCAAGGCTGTGGCGTACAAGGAAGCGCTCGAGCCCGAGTTCCGCGCCTATCAGGAGCAGGTCGTGGCCAACGCGCGTCGGATGTGCGAAGTACTTACCGATCGTGGCTACAAAATCGTCTCGGGTGGCACCGACAACCACCTCTTCCTCGTCGACCTCATCGACAAGGACATCACGGGCAAGGACGCCGATCGCGCGCTCTCGGCTGCCAACATCACGGTCAACATGAACACGGTGCCCAACGACCCGCGCTCGCCGTTTGTCACGAGCGGCCTGCGCATCGGCACGCCGGCTGTGACCACGCGTGGTTTCGGCCTCGAAGAATGTGCTCAGCTTGCGGGCTGGATCGCCGACGTGCTCGACGACCTGGGCGACGAAGTGCGCCAGTCGCGCGTGCGCAGTGACGTGATCGCCTTGTGCCAGCGCTTCCCGGTCTACGCCGACACGGTCGCGGAACTGCCGGCACGTTCGCAGCAGGGCTAACCGCCCGGCAGGGGCGCCACCATGCACTGCCCGTTCTGCGGCCACGAGGAGACCAAGGTCATCGACTCTCGGCTCGCCGCGGATGGCGGGCAGGTGCGCCGGCGCCGTCAATGCCTCGCATGCCGCGAGCGCTTCACGACCTTTGAGACGCCAGAGCTCGTGTTGCCGCGCATCGTCAAGCGCGACCAGATGCGCCAGCCTTTTGATGAAGAGAAGCTGCGCAATTCCATGGCACGGGCACTCGAGAAGCGCCCCGTTAGCGCCGATGAACTGGAATCGGCCATGACCCATCTCGTGCACGCGCTGCAGACCATGGGTGAGCGAGAGATTCCTTCAAAGCTGCTCGGTGAGATGGTCATGGAGGCCTTGCGCAAGCTCGATGAGGTGGCCTACGTGAGATTCGCCTCGGTCTACCGGAGCTTCCAGGACGTGACGGAGTTCCAGGAGGAAATCCACCGCCTCGAGCAGATGTCGCGTGCCGACGATCGTGAGCAAATGTCGCTGCTGCCCGATTCTCCCGGCAACGCGCGCCGCCGAAAGCGCTGAGCCGTGACGGCATTTACCCCCAGCGATCACGTGTACATGGCGGAAGCCGTGCGCTTGGCGCAGCGCGGGCGCAATGGCGTCACGCCGAACCCCGCAGTCGGTTGCGTCATCGTGCGTGACGATTCCGTTGTCGGTCGCGGCTGGCACCAGCGCGCGGGCGAGCCGCACGCAGAGGTATTTGCGTTGCGCGAGGCGGGCGCAGCGGCGGCGGGCGCCACGGCCTACGTCACGATGGAGCCATGCTCCATTACGCGTCGCACACCGCCCTGCACTGAGGCGCTCATTGACGCGGGCGTTCACCGGGTCGTCTACGCCATGCGCGACCCCAATCCCGCTGTCGACGGGCGCGGTGGCGAGGCCATGCGCGCGGCTGGCCTGCAGGTCGATGAAGGCCTCATGGCTGAGGCGGCGTCGAAGCTGAATGAAGGTTTCGCGTTGCGCATGCGGCGTGGCCGACCCTTTGTCACGCTGAAACTGGGCGCCAGTCTCGACGGCGCCACGGCCATGGCCAGCGGCGAGAGCCAGTGGATCACGGGGCCCGAAGCGCGTCGCGACGTGCAGCGCCTGCGTGCGCGCGCGTGCGCGATTCTCACGGGTGTCGGTACCGTTCTGGCGGACGATCCGTCGCTGACCGTGCGCGACCCGTCTCTGGGTGAGACGCCGCGGCAACCGCTGCGCGTCGTCCTCGACAGTCAGCTCAGGATGCCAACCACAGCACGCGTGCTTGCGGCACCTGGCGAGACTTTGATCATCGGTCGTCGACCGTGCGAAGATGCCGCCGCGTTGGCTGCCGCCGGCGCCCGTTATCAGCCCCTCGCGGGAGATACGCAGGACCGGGTCGCGCTCGACAGCATGCTGCGCACGCTCGGTGACACGGAAATCAATGAACTGCTTGTGGAAGCCGGCCCCACACTGGCTGGCGCACTCCTTGATGCACACCTCGTCGACCGCGTCGTCGTCTACCAGGCGCCCGTGTTGCTCGGCAGCGAGACCCGAGGCCTCGCGGACACACCACGTTGGCAGCGGCTCAATGACGGGCTCCGGCTGCAGCTCGAGGAGGTCCGCCGCATCGGCAACGACCTGCGTATCACCGCCAGACCAGGAGAGATCGCCTGACATGTTCACCGGCATCATCATCGCCAAAGGCCGCATCGCGGCACTGACGCCGCGCGGCGGCGACGTGCGCGTGCGCATCGACTGCCCCGAGCTGGAACCCGCGCAATTCGCGGAAGGGGAGAGTATTTGCGTGTCAGGCGTTTGCCTGACAGCACTCGATATTGATGCCACGGGCTTCTCCGCGGACGTCTCACGCGAAACGCTGGATGTCACGGCCTTCGTGGACTGGCAAGCGGGCAGTACGGTCAATCTGGAGCCCTCGCTCGCGATCGGTGACCGCCTCGGCGGCCACCTGGTCACAGGGCATGTCGACGGCGTCGCCCGGCTCGTATCGCGGCACGACGACGCCCGCTCCATTAGAATGGTGTTTCGGTTGTCCGACGCGCTGGCGCGTTATGTCGCGCGAAAAGGCTCCGTGTGTGTCGATGGCGTGAGTCTCACGGTCAATGCCGTGGGCAGCGACACTTTTGACGTCAACATCATCCCGCACACGGCCGCGGAGACCACGCTTGGTGAACTGGGCGACAATGACCCCGTCAACATTGAGGTCGATTTGCTCGCGCGCTATGCCGAACGGCTGATGGGCAATGACCCGTCGTCGGGACTGGATCATGAGCGCCTGTCTGCGGCGGGCTTCACGGATTGACGTGAACGATTAGAGAAAACGGTTTAAGAGAACAAGTACGCATGTTGAAGCCGAAACTGGCAAACACCAATAGTGGCGAAAGCGGCGCGTTCGCCCCCATCGAGGACATCCTCGATGCGTTGCGCGACGGGCAGATGGTCATCATGGTCGACGACGAGGATCGGGAGAACGAGGGTGATCTCGTGATGCTCGCAAGCCACGTGCGCGCCGAAGACATCAATTACATGGCGCGGTACGGGCGCGGCCTCATTTGTCTGACGCTGACCCGCGAGCGCTGCCAGCGGTTGCGCCTGCCGCTCATGGTCAGTGGCACGGACAGCGCGCACAGCACCAACTTCACGGTGTCGATCGAAGCGGCCGAAGGCATTACGACCGGGATCTCCGCGCACGACCGCGCACGCACGGTTCAGGTTGCAGTCGCCCCTGACGCGGGCGCCGAAGACCTCGTGCAGCCCGGCCACATCTTCCCGGTGATGGCACAGCCCGGTGGCGTCTTGACGCGCGCGGGCCACACCGAGGCTGGCTGCGACCTGGCGCGGCTTGCGGGCGAGTCCGAACCCGCGGCCGTGATTGTCGAAATCCTGAACGAAGACGGCAGCATGGCGCGCCGGCCAGACCTCGAGTCCTTTGCGGCCGAGCACAAGCTGCTTATCGGCACGATCGCCGATCTCATCCGTTACCGGCTCGAGAAAGAAGTCGCTGTTGAGCGCATCCAGACGACGGACGTGCGCACGGCCGAAGGCACATTTACGATGCACGCCTACGAGGACTACGTGAACCGCGACGTTCATCTGGCGCTTGTGCACGGTGACATCGCCGCCGTTGATGCGCCGCTCGTGCGCGTACACGTTGCCGATACGCTCGGGGACGTCATCGGCATCGACGACCCCAGGCTCGGCTGGCCGCTGCGCGACGCCATGCGCAAGATCGTGGAAGCGGGCGCAGGCGTTGTCGTCCTGCTGCGCTACAGCGAGGGTCCCCGCGAGCTCGTGGATATGATCCATGCGCTCGATCAGAGCGCGCCACAGGTCGAGGAGGGCGGTGGCGACGCCGACCGGGAGCTGCGCCAGTACGGCGTCGGCGCCCAGATCCTGCGCGACCTGGGCGTGACCCGGATGCGGGTCCTCTCGGCACCGGTACACATGCACGCGATTTCAGGCTTTGGCCTCGAGGTCGTCGACTACATCAACGACTGAGAACGCCATGCAGGACATCAAGACGCACGAGGGTGCCTTGACGGTTGTCGACGGCCGCTTTGCCATCGTGGCCGCGCGCTTCAATGACTTCATCGTCAAGAGGCTCGTCGAAGGCGCCGTCGATACCTTGCGCCGGCACGGTGCGGCCGACGCCGACATCGAGCTTGCGTGGGTGCCCGGAGCCTGGGAGCTGCCGCTGGCGGCTGACAAGCTCGCAGCCACACGGCGCTTCGACGCCGTTATCACGCTGGGTGCGGTGATTCGCGGTGCCACGGCGCATTTTGACTACGTCTCGGGCGGCAGCGCGCGCGGCATCGCGGCCGTGGGTGAACGGCACTCTCTGCCCGTGATCTTCGGTGTGCTGACGACGGACACGATTGAACAAGCGATAGAACGCGCCGGCAGCAAGGCCGGCAACAAGGGCGGGGAAGCCGCGGCCACGGCCATCGAGATGGTCAATCTGCTGCGTGGAATCGACTGAGCCGTGAGCAAAGGCAGCGGAAAAAACAAGCGCAGCCACACGCGCGCTCTGGCTATGCAGGCGCATTACCAGCAGCAACTCGACGGCACGTCGCGCGGCCAGCTGCAAACGCAGTTCGAGGAACGGCGTGAGCACGAGCGCGTGGACGCCGAGTACTTTGCGACGCTGCTCAAAGAGTCGATGCGCGACGTCGAAGCGCTCGACGCCGAGATCACCGAACGCGCGGATCGCAGCTTCGACCAGCTCAACCCCGTCGAAATCGCGATTCTGCGCGTCGCGATCACGGAGCTTCGGCATCACATCGAAGTGCCGTACCGTGTTGTCATCAACGAGGCGGTCGAGCTTGCCCATCGCTTCGGTGCAGAGGACGGCCACAAGTATGTCAACGCGATTCTCGACCGCGCGGCTGCCGAGCACCGCGCCGTCGAGCACGCCGCACGCCGCCGCTCAGGCTGACGCGCAAACCCAACCCGTGGACGAGTTTGCACTCATCGCCGAGTACTTCGCCGGTGACGCGGGCGCCGTCCTGGGCATTGGTGATGATGCCGCCCTTGTAGAGGTGCCGTTGGGCCAGCAGCTCGCGGTTGCCGTCGACACGCTCGTGGCGGGGCGCCACTTTCCCGAGGCCACGCCACCCGAGGCGATCGGGCACCGCGCGTTGGCGGTCAACCTGAGCGACCTGGCGGCTATGGGCGCCACACCCCACTGGTACACACTCGCATTGACGTTGCCCGAGGCGGAGCCGACCTGGCTTGCGGGCTTCAGCAAGGGCCTGCGCAGTCTTGGCGCGGCGCACGGCTGTGCGCTCATTGGCGGCGACACGACGCGGGGGTCATTGACGGTGACCGTGCAGGTCATGGGGGCCGTGACGGCACCCGCCCTGACCCGGGGTGGCGCGTGCCCTGGCGATCGTGTGTTTGTCGGCGGGTTCCTGGGTGACGCGGCCGGTGGCCTCAACGATGCCGCCCAGGGCCTGCACAGCGCGCTTGCGAGCCGGTTTCACTATCCGCAGCCCCAGCTGGCACTCGGCCAGGCGCTGCGACATGTAGCCACGGCCTGTATCGATGTCTCCGATGGCTTTGTTGCCGACCTCAATCACGTGCTGCGCGCGAGCGGTGTCGGTGCCGAGATCGACCTGGAATCCTTGCCGCTCTCGCCCGAACTCGTGGCGAGCGTCGGCCACGAAGCCGCGCAGCGTCTGGCGCTGTCAGGCGGCGACGATTATGTGCTCTGCTTCACAGTGCCGGCGGAGGCCCGCGCGGCATGCTTGTCTGCGTGCCACGAGGTCGGTCGCATCACGACAGAGCCTGGGCTTCGTCTGCGGGACCGAGACGGTGCATTCATCGAGGAGGTGGTGGATGGCTACCGACACTTCTAGGCCCACGGAGTCGCCGGGCTGGCGCGTCGTCTTCGGTGACCCGGTCCACTTTCTGGCCTTCGGTTTCGGCGCGGGTCTGTCGCCCAAGGCGCCCGGGACCGTGGGCACGCTCTGGGGGGTGCTGCTGGCCTACCTGACGGCAGGACTGGGCTGGGCCGTGGAGCTCGGCATTGCGGCCGCGCTCTGCATCGTGGGCATCTGGATTTGCGGCGAAAGCTCGCGGCGCCTGGGCGTCCATGACCACGGTGGCATCGTCTGGGATGAGATTGCCGGGGCCTACCTGGTCTTCCTGCCACTGCCCCGGACCTGGCCCTGGCTGGCCGCTGGATTCGTGCTGTTCCGTGTCCTGGATATCGCTAAGCCCTGGCCGATAAGAGAACTGGATCACAGACTCCACGGCGGGACCGGAATTATGCTCGATGACGTGGTGGCCGGGCTCATAGCGGCTGCCGCTTTGTCGTTACTAGCCGGGGCCATCGCGCCCTGAGAAGGGAGCCCGATGGCCGCTCACGCGCCCACGAACACCAAGCCCAAGGCCGCCAATGGCGCTGCCATTCCCGAGAAATTCGGGAAGTACGTGATCGTCAATGAAGTCGGTCGTGGCAGCACGGGCACCGTGTACCTGTCGCACGATCCTTACTACCGTCGCGACGTTGCCATCAAGGTCTACAACATCGGTTCCGAGGACTCGGACGCCGAGCGCTCGCGCGTCACGCGCAAGATGTTCTTCAACGAAGCGCACATGGTCGGCATGTTGCAGCACCCGAACATCATGCCGATCTACGATGCGGGCGAAGAGAACGGCAAGTACTACGTCGTCACCGAACACATCCACGGTGCGCGCACGCTGGCGTCGTACTGCAAGCCGGGCCGCCTGCTGCCCGTCGATGACGTCATCGAAATCGTCTACAAGACGGCCAAGGCGCTGCACTACGCGCACGGCCGTGGCGTCATCCACCGCGACATCAAACCTTCAAACATCATGCTGACGATGGACAACGATGTCCGCGTCATTGACTTCGGCATCGCCCTGATCAAGGACGCCGATTTCTCGCGCATTGAAGGCATTGCGGGGTCACCGAGTTACATGTCGCCGGAGCAGGTGCAAAGCGAGGAGCTGACGAACCGTTCCGACCTCTACGCGCTGGGCGCGGTCATGTACGAGCTGTTGACGGGATACCGACCGTTCCGAGCGGGCAACCTGTCGAAGTTGCTGCACCAGATCGTCTTTGCGACGCCGCCGCCGATCCATCGCTACCGCGAGGACATTCCCGACGAGCTCGAGAACATCGTGGCCGTGTTGCTGCAGAAGGCTTCCGACAAGCGTTATGCCAACGGGCTCGCGCTGGCTGCTGAACTGACGCAGGTCTACCAGACGCTGCGCGCCAAAGCCGATCAGTTCGACAATCAGGAACACTTCGACCTGCTGCGCCGTTTGAGCTTCTTCCACGACTTCTCCCATTCGGAGATCTGGGAAGTCCTGCGTGCGGGCGAGATCGCCGAGTACCAGGAAGAAGACGAGATTGTCCGCGAGGGCGAAATCGACGACCGCTTCTACATTATCGTGACGGGTGAGGCCGAAGTCGTGTCCGGGCAGCGCCGGGTCGGCATTCTGGGCCGGGGCGACTGTTTCGGCGAGTCGAGCTATCTGTCCGATGCCAAGCGCAATGCCTCGATTCGCGCCAAGTCGCCGGTGACGCTGCTCAGCGTCAGCGCGACGCTCATGGAGCAGGTCAGCTCGAGCTGCCAGCTGCGTTTCAACAAGGTCTTCCTGCGCTCGCTCATCGAGCGGCTGCAGCGCGCGGGCGGCGCCCGCACCTGATCACCGGGCGCTGATGGCGCCAGGCACAGGCACACTCAGTCTTCGTCGTCGTCGAATGGCTTCGGCGTGTCGTCGAGGCCGGCGTCGGCCATCAGCAACTCGACCTTGCGTTCCGCGGCGGTGAGCGCTGCCTCGCAGTCCCGGGTCAGGGCGACGCCCTTCTCGAACTGCTTGAGTGCCTTGTCGAGCGGCAGGTCGCCGCGCTCGAGTTCGTCGACGAGCGTCTCAAGCTCTCCGAGTGCTTTCTCAAGGTCTATGGCCTTCTCTTTGGTCTTTCGGCTGCCTGCTGCTGCCACGCGCCTGTCCCCTGGTTGCTGACGGCCGCAATGATACCGCCAGACCGCCGCCCGCGGTATGCGTTGCACTGTCCAAGCCGCGTTCACGCACGGGTTGCCGGGGGAGCGCTGCGCCAACGCGTGCCCCTGCTATCATTGACCGGATTCGCGAGAGGGCTACCAGGGTGGCACGCAGAGTATGGTGAAATCGATCGTAATCGTCGGCGGCGGCAGCGCCGGCTGGATGACTGCAGCGGCGCTGGCAGCGCGGCTGGATGGCGTCAGTATTCGGCTCATCGAGAGTTCGGAGATCCCCATTATCGGCGTCGGGGAGTCGACGATCGTACCCATGGTCGACTACATGAAGAATTTAGGCCTCGAAGAAGCCGACTGGATGCCGCACATCAACGCGACCTACAAGAGCGCGATTCGCTTCAACAACTTCTACGAGCGCGGCCACGGTTTCTTCTACACCTTCGAGCCCATGCAGCAGGTGGAAGGTCGACCGATCAACCGATACTGGCACAACCGCTACCTGTCGGACCCGACCAGTGTTGACCGCATGTCGTTCTACGACTATTGCTTCATCACGCCCGACGTGCTGGACAGTGGCGGTACCATTCGCTCGGTCATGCCCGCGGGCCCGTCCTACCACGTTGATGCGGGCCTGCTCGGCGATTTTCTGGCGCGCTATTCCACGGAGCGCGGCGTCGAGCGCATCATCGACAACGTCACAGGGGTGGAACAGGACGAACGCGGCTGGATTACACGTCTGCAGCGCGAAAACGGCGAGGCGCTCGAGGCGGACCTGTTCATCGACTGCACGGGCTTCCGGTCCATGTTGCTGGGCAAGACACTTGAAGAGCCATTCGACAGCTACGCGGACTACCTGTTTAACAACACGGCCTGCGCGCTGCGTTTCCCCTACGAGGACCCCACCAACGAGATGATCTCCTACACCAATTGCACGGCGCTGTCGTCAGGCTGGGTGTGGGAAGTGCCGTTGTTCACGCGTAAGGGCTCTGGCTACGTTTACTGCGACCGCTACCTGTCATCGGATGAGGCCGAGGCCGAATTCCGCAACTACCTGGGTGCCGATCGCGTCGACGACATCGAGGCGCGTCACATCCCGATCCGGGTCGGCAAACACACGAACGTCTGGAAGCACAACTGCGTGGCCATTGGGCTTGCGGCCGGGTTCCTTGAGCCGCTCGAGTCGACGGGGCTGTTCGCGGTACAGCTGCAGGCGGAAACGCTCGGCAATATGCTGGCCGGCGGCCGCAACGACTACAACGTGGGCGATGTAGTCATGTACAACAACATCGTCACCGAATTCTTCGAGAATGTTCGCGACTTCCTCTGCGCGCACTACATGCTGACGGCGCGCGAGGACACACCGTACTGGCGCGACGTCAAGTACGCCATGAAGGTCTCCGACCGCCTGGCCGAGATCCTGCGTTTTGCGCGCCTGACCTTCGTGGACGCGCCTGTCGTCAAGAGCATCTTCCGGCCGAACTTCGCGGACTACAGTTTTACGGACGGCTGGGAGGCTGTGCTCATCGGGATGAACCACATGCCCATCAATACGGGCCAGTTCACGGGCGGCGCGGGCCCCTTCGAACCGCAGATTGTCGACAATCTGCCTGCGGCCGAAGTGTTTCAGCGTGAAATGAACGCCTTCAAGCAGAACGAGCTCGTGAAACTGCCGTCGCATTACGACTACCTGAAAGCTAATATCCACACCGACGCCGCCTGAGCCCGGGGACGCAGGGACGTAAGCGCGGTGCGTGGAGGACCATGAGCAACACATACAACGCCGCTGACATCGAGGTGCTCAGCGGCCTCGAGCCGGTGCGCCGACGGCCGGGCATGTACACGGATACGGTGCGCCCCAACCACCTGGCCCACGAGGTCATCGACAACAGCGTCGACGAGGCACTGGCCGGGCACTGCAAGCGAATCGACGTCACGGTGCATGACGATGGTTCGTTGTCCGTATCGGACGACGGCCGCGGCATGCCCGTCGATATTCACCCCAAGGAGAAGATGCCCGGGGTGGAGCTCATCCTCACGAAGCTGCACGCGGGCGGTAAATTCTCGAACAAGAACTACCAGTACTCGGGCGGCCTGCACGGCGTCGGCGTCTCCGTGGTCAATGCGCTCTCGGCGCAGCTCGAAGTCTGGATCAAGCGCGGCGGGCAGGAGTACAACATCTCGTTCCGCGGCGGGAAGCGCTCGAGCATGCTCGAGGCCGTCGGTAAAGTCGGCAAGGCCAACACGGGCACGACGCTCCGTTTCTGGCCCGATGCGCAGTATTTTGATTCCGCGAAGTTTTCCATCCCGCGCCTGCGGCACGCACTGCGCGCGAAGGCCGTGCTGTGCCCGGGCCTGGCCATCTCGCTCACGATCGAGAAGACCAAAGAGACCGAGACCTGGCTCTACGAAGGCGGCCTCGAGGAATACCTGGTTGAGGCCTGTGCAGGTGCCACGCTGTTGCCCGAGCGCCCGTTCTCGGGCGCCGTCAGTGACGAACACCATGCCGCCGACTGGGCGCTGGCCTGGCTCGCCGACGAGTCGCCGATCGTCGGTGAAAGCTACGTCAACCTGATTCCCACGGCGCAGGGCGGAACCCACGTCAACGGTCTGCGCACGGGCCTCACCGAGGCCATTCGCGACTTCTGCGAGTTTCGCAGCATCCTGCCGCGTGGCGTCAAACTCGCGCCCGACGACGTCTGGGACCGCGTGAGCTTCGTGCTTTCGATCAAACTCGAAGACCCGCAGTTCTCGGGGCAAACCAAGGAACGCTTGTCGACGCGCGAGGCCGCGGCCTACGTGACGGGCATCATCCGCGACGCGTTCTCGCTCTGGCTCAACCAGCACCCCGACACGGGTGAGCAGATCGCGCAGCTGGCCATCGCGCGCGCCCAGCACCGGCTGCGCGCGGCGAAAAAGGTTGTCCGCAAGAAAATCGTCGCGGGTCCGGCGCTGCCCGGAAAGCTGGCGGACTGCTCCTGTGAAGAGCCTGAGCGCAGCGAGCTGTTTCTCGTCGAGGGTGACTCGGCGGGCGGCTCGGCCAAGCAGGCGCGCAACCGGGACACCCAGGCGATCATGCCGCTGCGCGGCAAAATTCTGAATACCTGGGAGGTCGACACGACCGAGATCCTGGGCTCGCAGGAAGTGCACGACATCTCGATCGCGCTGGGCGTTGACCCGGGTAATCCCGATCTCGATGCGCTGCGCTATCACAAGGTCTGCATTCTCGCCGACGCCGACTCGGACGGTGCGCATATTGCGACCTTGCTCTGTGCCTTGTTCCTGCGCCACTTTCGAAAGCTCGTGGAGGCCGGCCACGTCTACGTCGCGATGCCACCGCTGTACCGCGTCGATGTAGGCAAAGACGTGCATTACGCGCTTGACGACGCGGAGCGCGACGCGATTATCGACACGCTGCCCGCGGACAAGCGGCGCAACAAGATCACGGTGACGCGCTTCAAAGGGCTCGGTGAAATGAGCCCGCCGCAACTGCGCGAGACCACCATGAACCCCGACACGCGCCGGCTCGTGCAGCTGACGATTACGGGCGCCAACAACACCGACCAGACGCTGGACATGCTGTTGTCGAAAAAGCGCGCAGCAGATCGCCGCGCCTGGCTCGAGGCGAGCGGCAACCTGGCAACCCTGTGAGTGCGGCTGACCAGGCCGTGCAGGACTGATTCATGCAAAACGAGCTGAACCTCGAGGGCATCGAGAAACTCTCGCTGCGCGACTACACCGAAAAGGCATACCTCGACTACTCGATGTACGTCATTCTCGATCGCGCGTTGCCCAACATCGGCGACGGGCTCAAGCCTGTGCAACGCCGCATCATTTATGCGATGAGCGAGTTGTCTCTGGGCGCCAACGCCAAGCCCAAGAAGTCGGCGCGCACCGTGGGTGATGTGATCGGCAAGTTTCACCCGCACGGCGACTCGGCCTGCTATGAAGCCATGGTGCTCATGGCGCAGGACTTCAGTTACCGCTATCCCGTTATCGACGGGCAGGGCAACTGGGGCTCGCCCGACGATCCCAAATCGTTCGCGGCGATGCGCTACACCGAAGCCAAGCTGCGTCCCTATGCAGCCTCGCTGCTGTCCGAGCTCGGTCTGGGCACCGTCGACTGGCAGCCCAACTTCGACGGGACACTCAAGGAACCGGTGGTGCTGCCCGCGCGGTTGCCGAACCTGCTGCTCAACGGCACGCAGGGGATTGCCGTCGGTATGTCGACCGACGTACCGCCGCACAACCTGCGCGAAGTGGCAGCTGCGCTCATTCACCTGCTGGACAAGCCCAAGGCTACGGTGGCCGATCTTCTGAAACACATCAGCGGTCCCGACTTTCCGACGGGTGGCGAGCTGATCTCCACTGCCAGCGAAATCCAGGCGGTCTACGAAACGGGCAACGGCACGCTGCGCGCCCGCGCCACGTGGTTGAAAGAGGGTGACGACATCGTCATTACGGAGCTGCCGTTCCAGACTTCAGGTGCCAAGGTGATCGAACAGATCGCAAGCCAGATGCGTGCGAAGAAACTACCCATGGTCGAGCACCTGCGTGATGAGTCCGACCACGAGGCACCCGTGCGACTCGTGATCACGCCCAAGCGGCGTACCGACGTCGATACGCTGATGTCGCACCTGTTTGCGACGACAGGCCTCGAGCGCACGTTGCGCGTCAATCTCAACGTGATTGGCCTCAAGGGCACGCCGCACGTCTTTGATTTGCGAAGCCTGCTCAAGGAGTGGCTGGCGTTCCGCAAGGCCACCGTGGTGCGACGCCTCGAGCACCGGCTCGCCAAGGTGGACGAGCGGCTGCATATCCTCGAGGGCTTGCTCGCGGCTTATCTCAATATCGATGAGGTCATCCGCATCATCCGTGAGGCCGACGATCCCAAGGCCGACCTCATAGCGGCGTTCAGACTCTCCGAGCGTCAGGCTGAGGCCATTCTCAATCTGCGCCTGCGCAACCTCGCGAAACTCGAGGAGATCAAGATCCGCGGTGAACAGGATGAGTTGGCGACCGAGAAAGCAGATATCGAAAAACTGCTGGGCAGCGATGCGCGACTCAAGACGCTCATGAAGAAAGAGATCTCGGCCGACGCCGAAGAGTACGGTGACGATCGACGCACGCGCATCATCGAGCGCGAGCCCGGCAGGGCGCTGGACGAAACGGCGCTTGTCGCGAGTGAACCGGTGACGGTTGTGCTGTCGCAGCGGGGCTGGGCGCGCACGGCCAAGGGTCACGAGATCGATCCGCGTGCGCTCAACTACAAGTCGGGCGACGACTACCTGTCATCGGCGCGCGGAAAGAGCAATCAGACGGCGCTGTTTGTGGACTCGACGGGCCGCGTCTACAGCCTCATAGCGCACGTGCTGCCGTCGGCGCGTGGGCAGGGCGAGCCGCTGTCGGGTCACTTCAATCCGCCCGATGGCGCGACGTTCCGCGGTGTGATGTTCGGCGACCCCAAAGACCGCTGGGTCGTGGCGACAAGCGCGGGCTACGGGTTCGTCGTACAGGCGGAGGCGCTCGCGAGTCGCGCGAAGGCGGGCAAGGCCATGCTCACGGTGCGTGGCGACGCGCAGGTGCTTGTGCCTTCGCCGACGCAGTGGCTCGAGGGCGAACTGGTGGCGGCCGTGAGCAACATCGGCCGCCTGTTGCTGTTTGATCTTGACGATCTGCCTGAGCTCGCCCGCGGCAAGGGCAACAAGCTCATGGATATTCCCAAACGCAAGTTCGAGTCCGGCGAAGAGTGGATGGTCGCCATGGTCGCGATCCCTGCGGACGGGAGTCTCGTCGTGCACTGCGGGGATCGTCACATGACGCTGAAGCCCGCCGATCTCGAACGCTACATCGGCACGCGGGGCAACCGCGGCCAGATGCTGTCGCGTAACTACCGAAAGGTGGATCGGCTCTCCGTCGCGGAGTAAGCGCGGCCCTCAGGCCTGCTTTTTACGCGCCCGGTCTTCGATGTCGACGTCGAGGTCGTCGCCCAGTTCGCCACGAAGGGCTTCGGCGCTGGCATCCAGGATCGCGGACGCGGAGCGAATGTCGAGATCGAGGTCCAGCGTTGGCATGGCCTCCGTCTCGGCAATCGTATCGTCGGGCTGACCGACGTAGCGCGCTTCGGTGGCATCGTGGAACCCGGCCGTCTCTTCGAGGGGCATTTCCACAGTGTCTTCGGACCCCTGGTATCCGTGCATCTCGATCGTGACGTCATGCTCCGGTTCGCCGCCGCTCTCGAGCGCCCGCCGTGCCGTTTCCATTTCGATCTGTTGCGTCCGCGTCAGCTCGGCCTCGTAGTCGGCTTCGAGCATCTGCTGCGTTTGATCGTCGAGGTCGGGCGCGAGCGCTTCGAACTCGTAAGAGGTCAGCGTGCCTACCTGGATGTCAGCACTGGTGGTCTTGGGAGACAGGTGCTTCACGGGTATGTCCGGTCGCTGGGTCTCCGCCGTGTGGAAGGTGAAGTCGCCTGCGCTGTCTTCGACCACCGATTCCGGCGCTTCAAACAGCTCTGAGGTCAGCGGCGGCGGCGGTGCAACGGGGGTGGGTGTCGACGGAATGGGCGCCTGCACTGCAGGCAGCCGGTGGCGCGACGGGGTCGGGTGCGGCAGTTGCTCGGTTTCCGGCAGCGCCGTGCGCGCGGCGCTAATTGGATCGACGTCGACCACGGCGCGCTTCTGCGGCTTGCGCCGCGGCCACAGCGTGAAGACGACCAGCGCGATTAGCATGCCGGCGCCCAGTCCGAGCAGACGCTCGGTCCAACTCGTCTGCGGGGCGGCTTCGATGAGGTCGGGCAATGGTGCCACCGCAGTCGCGTCAGCCGCAGCTTCGACGGGGGTCTGTTGTTTGTCAGCAAAAGGGCTGCCGGCGTCTGCACCAGAAGCGCGTCCCGCGGCGGCATCGCCGACGACATTGAGTAGACGATCGGTCTGGGAACGCGTGGTCGTCGTCGGTTCGGTCACAGGCGTTGCGGCAACGGGCGCGGGCTCGACCACAACGGGCGCGGAGGCCTCAGGGGGTATCTCGACCGTCACGGTGCGTTCGTCCACCGGTGGTGCAACCGGTGCGATCTGCGTGGGTGTATCGGTGACGGGCAGGCGCAGGACGGCGCCCGCAATCAGGCGGTCGGGATCATTGTCGATGAACGCCTGGGGGTTCGCGGCGACGATGGCATCGACGACGGGCCAGTAGCTCTGCCCGCTGGGCGTCAGTGTGGCAGCAATGGCCGATACCGTGTCACCGGTTTGCACCTGGTAGCGACTCGCGTTTGTGAGTGCCTCAAACGGTTCCCGCCGCTCGGGCGCACGTGGCGCGGGCGCGTTACGTCGCGTTGCGCGCGTCGGTAAGACACTGGCCGGTCGTGCGGCGTCGCGTGTGGCGGGGTTGAGGAACAGTGTGTAGCTGCGTGACAACCGCGCCACACCGGGGCAGGAGACGGTGACCGCAAGCTCGAGCATGGGCTCGGTCACGATGCGCGGCGTCGAGATCACGAGGCCGCCCGGCAGTTGCCGCTGACCCGGGGCGCGCAACGTGCTCCCCAGCGGCCCGATACGTGCCGAGACACAGCCTTCGGGTAAGGGGGTTTGCGCCTGGACCGGGATTTCGACGAGCAATCGCTCACCGAGCGCGGAGCGGACGTTGGGTTCGCCAATCTCCAGCGCCGACGCGGACAGTGACAGACCGCCCAGGGCGACAATCACGGCGATGCGCAGTGTATTCAGGCGTTTATGCTCGCGCTTCAAGCCAGGACTCCCTCTCCAGCACCGCGATCAGCAGGGAATCGCGGTTATTGGGCGCGTTTTAGCACTTCTGCGGGGGTCAGGCTGTGTCCTGGAGCACAACTTCGGGTTCTTGTACGTAATGCCCCTGCATGAAGCTGATGCCAAGCTGCCAGAGCGCCGCCATGGTGTTGGCGTCCTGCACCTTCTCGGCCACCGTGCGCACGCCGCGCGACCGTGCCGCTTCGACAATCTGGCCCGTGGCTGTGTGCGCGTCACTGTCCGTGGACAGGTTCGTGATCAGCGCGCCGTCGATCTTCGCAAAGTCGAGCGGAATGCCATTGACGAGCTTTACCGACTGCGGCGAGTTGCCGACGTGCTCCAGCGCAAACTGGCAACCCATGGCGCGAACGGCGGCGGCCGTCTGCATGACGGCCTTGAGGTAATTGAGCGCCACTTCCTCGGTCACCTGGAAGCAGAGTGACTTCGAACTGACGTCTGATTTCGCAACGATGGTCTTGAGCCAGGGCGCGAACGAGCGGTCGGTGACGGACTGCTCCGAGATCCGAACGAACAGCAGGTCGGGTCGCTGTTCACGACTCATGGCGATCGAGGCGCCGATAACCCAGCGGTCGAGCGCCTGCATCATGTTGTTACGACGCGCCGCCGGCAGGAACTCGCTGGGCGCTATCGTCTCACCTTGTTCGTCAACGAGCCGCATGAGAATGTCGAAGACGCCGGCCGCCTCGCCATCGAGCGCCGCAATGGGCTGCTTGAGCAGGCGGAAGCGGTTTTCCTTGAGCGCTGCCGTCAGGCGCTTGGCCCAGAGCGCGTCGTGATTGCGGATCCGCGTGTCTTCGTCACTGGTTTCTGCGATCCGCACCGAGCCGCGGCCGTCTTCGCGCGCCGCCGTGTAGGTTTTCTCCGCGGCCTCGACGAGGGCTGGTACCGAATCGATGAGCTCGCCATAAGCGGCGATGCCCACGCTGCAGGTGAGTGTGATCGTGCGGTCGCCCACCTCAAAGTGCTGGTCGGCCACGAGTGCTGCAAACTTCTCTGCCCAGACACGCGCTTCGCTGTCGGTGGCGCGCTCCATAAGTATCGTGAATGCGGTGCCCTCGAAGCGCCCGGGAATGTCACCCTTGACCACGCAACGGCGCAGCAGCTCGGCAAACTCAGCGATCACGTCTTCGGAGTCGATGACACCGAGCTCGCGGCGGACGTCTTTGAAGTTGTCGATGCGAATCCAGGCGAGCATGCGCACGCCGGCGTCGAGATTCTCGGCAACACGCTGGCCGACAAGCTTCAGGAAATGCTTACGGTGGTAGAGGAAGGTGCTCTGGTCCTTGGTCATCGCGTCGCGCATGAGCGACGAGACGCGCTTGTCCTCTTTTTCTTCGGGTTTGACGGCCACACGCACTGCGGGCTCGCCGTCGTATTGGGCCGCCGTGAGCAACAATGTGAGGTCGATGTTCTGGCCGCCCACTTTGACGGCTTTGACGTCCAGCGGCTCGTCTTTCCATTTTCCGCGTGAGATCGCTTTCAGCGCGCCCTTGATGGCGCTCTGGCTGCGTGGTGCGATGGCATCCATAAGCGGCAACGCAACACAGTCGTCGTCGTCTTCGTAGCCGAACAACTCGAGCCAGGCCTTGTTGGTTTCAACAATGATGCCTTCCTGCACATGCGCGATGGCGTCGGGCACGTTGTCCATGAGCGTCGTGAACTGCTGCTGGATGGTGGCAACGTTGCTGCGGGAGCTTGCGACCTGGCTGTAGAGCGTCTGCAGGTCGAGTTCGCGTTTGAGCGTGGCGGTCAGACGGACGGTGTTTTCGAGGGTGACGAGATCCGCGGCGCCCGCGTCGATGGCGGCGCTGACAGAAGCCTCGTCGAACGACGCACCGACGGCGACGACCGCGGCGCGGCACTCGCGTTTGCGCGCCATGGCGACGGTCTGTCCGACGTCGGGTAGCGCTTCACCGATTCGCATCACCACGAGGTCGGTGTCGGCGCTGACTTGCTTGGCAAAACTATCGCCGTCCCGCACCCACTGGCAGCGGGCTGCGAAGCCTGCACGGCGCAAGGTCTGGTTGAGTGCCTCGACGTCATCTTCGGTCTCGGTGACAACGATGACGGATGCGTTTCGCGGCTGGCTCAAGGCGACTCCAAAAGTATTCCCTCTGCGCAACATCTGGTCGTGTTGCGTCAAACCTGATGGTAGTACAGCGGCTGCGCCCGGCGCGGATCCGGACCGCAAAACCGTGACGCAGTTCGCGCCCCATTTAGCGACGACGGTCACAGATTCTTGAGAATGGGCCAAAAATCGATGACTTTCGGCCCGCGCGGCAGCGGGGTACCATGAGCCGCGTTTCGACTGAGCGATCCCTTATGGCGTCCTACAACACCAACGAATTCAAAGGCGGACTCAAGATCATGCTCGACGGTGACCCCTACACCATCGTTGAGAACGAGTTCGTAAAACCTGGCAAGGGGCAGGCCTTCAATCGCGTCAAGGTCCGCAACTTAAAGACGGGCAAAGTGCTCGACAAGACGTTCAAGTCCGGCGAGTCCGTCGAAGCGGCCGACGTGCACGAGACGGACATGCAGTTTCTCTACTCGGACGGCGAGTTCTGGCACTTCATGATGCCCGATACGTTTGAACAGTACGCCGCACCTGAAGCGGCAGTGACCGACGCAGCACCCTGGCTCAAAGGCGAGGACGTGTGTGCCGTGACGCTCTGGAACAACGCACCGCTGTCCGTGGCACCACCCAACTTCGTTGAATTGACGATTACGGAAACGGACCCGGGTTTGCGCGGCGATACCGCCCAGGGCGGTGTGAAGCCGGCGAAGCTCGAGACGGGCGCCACCGTGCGCGTCCCGTTGTTCCTCGAAGAGGGTGAGGTCATCCGTGTCGACACGCGCTCCGGTGAGTACGTGTCGCGCGTGAAAGACTGAGCGCGCGCTAACCGGGTGCCAGGGCGTGGGCGAGTTCGCCTTCGGCCAATACCTGCTCGAAGCGCTGCGCCATCGCCACGATCCCCGTTTCATCCTCGGCGCCAAAGCGCGCCTTCTCGGGGCTGTCGATATCGAGTACGCCGATGAGCGCGCCGTTCCGGTACAAGGGCACCACGATCTCAGAATTGCTGGCCGCGTCGCAGGCGATGTGACCGGGGAAGGCGTGCACATCGTCCACGCGCTGCACGTCGCCGCTGGCCGCGGCCGTGCCGCACACGCCGCTACCGACGGGGATTCGTACGCAGGCCGCCAGACCCTGAAACGGGCCGAGCACGAGCTCGCCATCGCGCAGGACATAGAGGCCCGCCCAGTTCACGGCCTCCAGCTCCTGGTAGAGCAGCGCGCATAGGTTTGCAATGTTGGCGAGCGCGTCTGGCTCACCGGCAATCAGTGCATCCGCCTGTTGCAGTAGCAAGGTGTAGTCGGTGTCGTAGCTCATGTTGAGAATGCCTTTCCATGGGGGAAGCTCGTGACGGCCTGGATTGTGTCGCTGTGGGCAGCCCGCATAACAAGGCGGTCAAAACCCAGCGCCACGCCCGCACAGTCCGGCAGACCATGTGCCAAAGCTGCCAGAAACTTCTCGTCGAGTGGTCGGAGCGTTTGCTCACGGTCGCGCCGCTTCGCCTGATCCGTATCGAACCGCTGTCGTTGCGCGACGGCGTCTGTGAGTTCGACAAAGCCGTTGGCCAGTTCCACGGCGCCGTGAAATATCTCGAAGCGCAATGCATAACCGGAGGCGGCGTCGATACGCGCCAGAGCCGCTTGTGAAGCCGGGTAGTGTGTAATCACGGTGAGCCCGCGATCAGCGAATCCGGGCGCCACCTCGCAGGCGAACAGGTAGTCGAGCAACGCGTCGCGGTCGTTCGCGATGGCGGGTGCCACGGCGTCGCCGGCCGCTGCACGCAGCGCGGCGGTGTCCGAGGTCGAGTCCACACCGCAGCGCGCACGCAGGGCTTCGTCGTAACGCAGCCGGTGCGGCCCATCGGTGACCACCTCACCGAGCAGTGCACGAATCAATCCGACCGTGTCGTCCACGATGGCATCGAGGTCCATGCCGTGTCGGTACCACTCGAGCATCGTGAACTCGGGCTGATGACGGCGACCGACTTCGCCGTCACGAAACACGGTGCAGATTTGGTAGATGTCGGGGAAGCCGGCCGCGAGTAGCCGCTTCATCGCGTACTCGGGCGACGTGTGCAGGTAGCGGGGACCGTCGAGCGCCACAACGGTGGCGGCAATACTCTCGATGTTGACGTCGGATACCGCCGCCGCTTCCAGCGCCGGTGTCGTCACCTCCAGCACGTCGCGATCAGCGAACCACTGCCGCGCCTGTGCCAGCAAGCGGGCACGCAGTCGGGCCACCTCCAGGGTGTGCCCCGGGCGCCAGTCGGTCGTCACGCGGTGAGTGCGCCGATGCGCTCGCCCATGCGCAGCACGTCTCCGGCGACGAGTCCGTCGCGCCAGCTGGCGCCGCGCGGCGCCAGCAGGATGACGGTAGACCCCATGTTGAACCAGCCCACCGTTTCGCCGCGCGCAAGCGGCAGCTCGGGGACGGGCAGGGGCAGCGCACGTTCATGGTAGCCGGCCGTCACGGCGCCGTGCCAGGTGGTCGTGATACTGCCCACGTTGAGCGCGCCGACCATGACCATCGCCATCGCTGAGTCGCCGTCGATGTGGAAGATGCGGCGTTCGTTGCGCGAGAACAGCCGGGGCACGGCGGCAGCCGTCGCGCCGTTGACTGAGAACAGGCGACCGGGCACATGTCGGTGATCATGAATCGCGCCTGCGATGGGCATGTGAACGCGGTGGTAATCGTAGGGCGCGAGGTACACCGTCATGAAGCTGCCGCCGTCATACATCGCGGCCTGTGCGTCATCGTCGATGAGTTCGGCGATCGAGTAACGGAAGCCCTTGGCCTGCACGAGACGTCCGTTTTCGATGGGCCCCAGCTGGCTGATGGCGCCATCACAGGGCGACACGATGACACCGGGTGCGTCATCAATATCACGGGCGCCGTCACGCAGTGTACGCGTGAAGAACGCGTTGAGGCTTGTGTAGTCTTCGGGCACACGACCCGCGGCTTCCCGGGTGTTGATGGAATAGCCACGTACAAGCCCGCGGATGAGCAGGTTCTTGAACCACTCGGCCTCACGCGAGGCAAACCACCCGATGAGACGCGTCAGCAGGATTTGCGGCAGGAAGTACTGCAGCGCGATGAACAGACGGCTGCCGATGCCGAGTCGGTCCTTGTCGCTCGGAGCCGAAGTCACGGCGCGTCTGCCCAGGGGTTACTGCGCGCCACGGGGACTTCCACGGTCACGATGGGCGTACCCGCATTCGTAAGCGTGAGCTCGATGAACTCAACGCCCTCGAGCGCTGCGCGCGGATCGCCCAGCATGATGTGGTCTGCGCCTGGCGCGAGTATCGCGCGGCGACCCGGCGCGACCGTCAGTGACTCGATCGGGCGCATTTGCATACGCCCCTCGTTCATCTGTGTGGTGTGCAGGCTGGCGTCCCCGAACTGCGGGCTCGATACCCCGTCGATGACGATGGCGTCGCCGCCGTTGTTGACCACCTCGAGGTAGGCCGCGCTCATTTTGGCCCCGGGTGCGGGTGCGCGCATCCAGCCGCGTTCGACGGTCACAGCGGGACCCGTGTCCTTGCCCGAGCAGCCCGCCAACAGGGCGAGCGCGGCCAGCGCGGTGGCGACCTGCCGGATCATGATTCGGACTCCAGAATGGCAGCCAGGTCCTGCGCCAGCGCCGATACGTCGAACGGCGGGCTAAACACGGCGCGCAGATTGAGGTCGGGTCCGATCAACAACACGGCCCCCGTGTGGTCCATCGTGTAGCCGTCGCCTTCGAGAGGGACGCGTTGGTAGACAATACCGAGGTCACGCGCGACAGCGGCAACCGCGTCAGGCGTGCCTGTGGCCCCTGTGATGCCCTGCCCAAAATATTGGGTGTACGTTGCGAGTCGTTCCACTGTGTCGTATTCGGGGTCTACGGTGACGAGAAGGATTTCCGGTGGCGTGAAGCCTTGTGCCGATAGGCGCTCGCGCGCGTTCGACAGCAGCTGCAATGTGGTCGGACAAATATCCGGACACCGCGTGAAGCCGAAGAACACGAGCGACCACTGGCCGGTCATAGCGGCAGCGTCGAGCATGTCCGGGCCCGTGCCCTGCAAATTAAAGGGCGCCACGGCGCGCGGCGGCTCAAGCAGTGTACCCGTCGAGAGTGTCAGCGGCTCCGGGCGCAGCAATAAGCCTGCGGCAATACCGCCGGCGAATGCCAGCGCGGCTGCGGCGGCAAGTAGAGGTCTTGGCATGTGGGTCGTGGTCGTCAGGGCGCGGTAGCGCTAGCCACCGGGCAGTTCACGGCCCGCTATTATCTCATAACAGGCCCGGGGCGACCGATGATCGCAGTTGGACAGCAGCGGGACCGTGGCCTACCGTCGCGCCATGTTCTCCCCTGAATCGATGTCCCGAGACCTTGCCGCCGCCGCCAGCGGCGCCGCGGTGCTCGAGCTGCTGACGCAGTGTTTTGCTGCAGCGCCCCTGGCGTACGGCCACGGCACCGACAATGCCGCCGATGAAGCCGCCTGGCTGTTTGCTGCGGTGGCCGGTGTTGATTACGCGGAAGCGGACTGGGTGGATCGGTTCGAGGCGGCGCTTGCGGCGCCGGCCGTCGATCTCGACATCGCGCGTATGGCGGCGCTGGCCGATCAGCGTGTGGCAACGCGGCAGCCGCTGGCCTACCTGTTGGGCGAGGCCTGGTTTGCAGGACTGCGATTTGAGGTGACCGCCGATGTGCTCGTGCCGCGCTCACCGATCGCGGAGCTCATTGCAGCCGGCTATGCGCCCTGGGTAAGGCCGTCCGAGGTGCGACGCGTCCTCGAGATCGGCACGGGTAGCGGATGCATTGCAATTGCAACGGCACTCGCGCTGCCCGATGCGCAGGTCGATGCCACTGACGTGTCACCGGGCGCACTGGCCGTTGCGCAACGCAACGTCGCGCGCCACGGTGTCGTCGCGCGTGTACGGCTTGTGGCGTCGGACCTCTTCACCTCGGCGACGTTGGGTCGCTACGACCTTATCGTCACCAATCCGCCTTACGTGGATGCCGGCGATATGGCGTCGCGACCCGCCGAGTTTCGGCACGAACCCGAACTGGGTTTGGCGGCGGGCGCCGATGGCCTGTCGATCGTGCGCCGGCTGCTGGCGGAAGCGGGGTCGTACCTGGAGCCCGGCGGCGTGTTGATCTGCGAAGTCGGCAACAGCGCTGAGGCGTTGCAACAGGAGTACGCCACGGTACCATTCACGTGGCTTACGTTTGAGCATGGTGGGCAGGGTGTCTTTGCTCTGACCCGTGAACAACTGGAAGAGCACGCCCCGGCGATTGCGGCTGCAGTCGGCCGCGGGTCAGAGAACACATGAGCGGCAATACCTTTGGCACCCTGTTCCGGGTCACGACCTTTGGCGAGAGCCACGGCGTGGCGCTCGGCTGCATCGTGGACGGCTGTCCGCCCGGGCTTGAGCTTGATGCGGAGGACATCCAGAGCGAGCTCGAGCGCCGGCGCACGGGCAAGTCGCGTCACACGAGCCAGCGCAAGGAATCGGACGCGGTCCAGATCCTCTCGGGTACGTTCGAGGGACAAACCACGGGGACACCCATTGGGCTTGTGATCTACAACGAGGATCAGCGCTCGCGCGATTACTCAAAGATCAAGGACAAGTTCCGTCCCGGCCACGCGGACTACACCTATCTTCAGAAGTACGGTATCCGCGACTACCGCGGCGGCGGTCGCTCGTCGGCGCGCGAAACGGTGATGCGGGTGGCGGCGGGTGCGATCGCACGCAAGTACTTAAAGGAGCGGCTCGGCATCGAGGTCACAGGCTACGTGTCTCAGCTCGGGCCCATCGCGCTTGAGGCCAAGGACCTGTCGATCATCGACGACAACCCGTTCTTCTGCGCTGATCCCGACAGGCTCGTCGAGCTGTCCGAGTACATGGACGCACTGCGCCGTGACGGCGATTCGATCGGTGCGCGCATCACCTGCCTCGCGCGTGGTGTCCCGCCCGGGCTCGGTGAACCCGTGTTCGACAAGCTGGGCGCGAGCCTGGCGCACGGGCTTATGAGCATCAACGCCGTGAAGGGTGTCGAGATCGGCGCCGGCTTCGGATCCGTTACGCAGCGTGGCTCGGAGCATCGCGACGAGATCGCGCCCGACGGGTTTGCCAAGAATGATGCGGGCGGCACGCTGGGCGGCATCTCTTCAGGGCAGGACCTCGTCGTGAGCATCGCGCTCAAGCCCACGTCGAGCATTACCAAACCCGGCCGCACCGTCGACACGGCGGGCCAGGAGACGGACATCGTCACGACGGGACGCCACGACCCCTGCGTCGGTCTGCGTGCCACACCCATTGCTGAGGCGATGGTGTGCCTGGTGCTGCTCGACCACTTCCTGCGGCACCGCGCGCAGAACGCGGACGTGACCTCGGAGACCCCAGTGATTCCCGGCGAGCAGCAGTCATGAGTACCACGGATATTGATATCGCCGTTGTGGGCGCAACGGGTGCCGTGGGTGAGGTCATGCTGTCGATCCTCGCCGAGCGGGATTTCACGAGCGGCGCTGTGCACGTGCTGGCCAGCGAGCGGTCCGTCGGCAAGCGCGTCGAGTACGGCGATCGCAACCTGCGCGTGGCGGATCTGGCGACCTTTGATTTCTCGACGGTGCGTCTGGCGCTGTTTTCAGCCGGTGGGTCCGTCTCGGCCGAGTACGCGCCGCGCGCGGCCGAAGCGGGCTGCGTTGTCGTCGACAACACCTCGCACTTTCGCTACGACGACGACGTGCCGCTCGTGGTCGCCGAGGTCAACCCCGATGCGCTCTCGGGCTTTGCCGCGCGCAACATCATTGCCAACCCCAACTGCTCGACGATGCAGATGCTCGTCGCGCTCAAGCCCATTTACGCCGCGGCCGGCAGCGCACGCATCAACGTGGCCACCTACCTGGCGGTTTCAGGGGCGGGCCGGCCAGCCATCGAAAAACTGGCGGGGCAGACGGCGGCTTTGCTCAATGCCAAGCCGCGCGAGCTCGAGGACGGCGAGAAGCAGACTGCCTTCAATGCACTGCCGCATATCGACCGCTTCGAGGACAACGGCTACACACGCGAAGAAATGAAGTTTGTCTGGGAGACGCGCTAAATCCTCGACGATGCGGATATTCAGGTCAATCCGACCGCCGTGCGCATCCCGGTGTTTTTTGGGCATTCCGAGGCCGTGCACCTTGAGACCCGAGAGCCCATCGAAATCGACCAAGTTCGTGAATTACTTCACAAAGCGCCCGGCGTGACCGTACTCGACAAGCACGAGTTGGGCGGATATCCGACACCCGTCACAGAAGCGGCAGGCACCGATCCTGTATTTATTGGCAGAATTCGAGGCGACATAAGCCACCCACGCGGTATTAACTTGTGGATCGTCTCTGACAACATTCGTAAGGGCGCGGCTCTAAATAGCGTGCAAATCGCTGAAATATTGGTCAAAAATCATTTATATGCTATCTTCGGCCGCGGTTTGGGGCGGACACCCGCTGGCCCTGGGTGGCGGCGTGATCGAGAAACAGCCCGGCAGGCGTCCGGGCCGGAGAAAAACTATGCATCGTTGGTTGGCCGCACTCGTGTTTGCGGCGTGTCTCCTTGCAGCACAGGGCGCTCAGGCGCTCGGTCTCGGCGAGATCACGACCCGCTCGGCCCTGAACGAGCCCATGGACGCGGAAATTGCGCTGCTTGGCGCAACTCCGGATGAACTGACGACGCTGGAGGTGAGACTCGCCTCGCGCGACACGTTTGACCGCTACGGCATCGATAAACCCGCGTTTCTCAACGACTTTCGCTTCAAGCTGCGCGGCGGTGCCAACCCCGCCATCGAAATCACGTCGTCGCAGCCCGTAACCGACCCCTTTGTCACCATGCTCGTGGAGGCCGTCTGGCCCCGCGGCCGTTTGCTGCGCGAATACACGATCCTGCTCGACCCGCCGACCTACGCGGCGCCGCAGGCTCAGACAACAGCGCCGGCGCCCGTACGACGCACGCCGCCGCCCCAGCGCGAGAGCCGCTCAAGCGGCGCGGTACAGCGCTCGAGCGCTCCGCCGCCCGCGCGCCTCGAAGGCGACGAGTATCGCGTACAGCGCAATGACACCCTCTGGGAGATCGCCGAGCGCGTTCGTCCCGACGAGAGCGTCTCGATCAACCAGGTCATGCTGGCCATTTTCGAGGCCAATCCGCAGGCCTTCGACGGCAACATCAACCGACTCAACGCGGGCGCTGTCCTGCGGCTGCCGAGCTCGGACTCGTTGTACAACGTCAACCGCTCCGCTGCGTTGCAGGAAGTGCGTCGCCAGATGCAGGACTGGCGTGGCGACAGCAGCGGCACGCTCGTCCTGACTCCGCCCGAGGAGGGCGCGGGCGTATCGGGACCGAGCACGGCAGGCACGCGCCCCGTGACGACGGGTACGAGTACCGCTTCGAGCGCCGAGCTTGAGCGACTGCGCCGCGAGCTCGCGGAACGCGATCGCCAGCTCCAGATTCAGAATGAGGAAATGGCCCGGCTGCAGCAGCAGCTTGCGAGCCAGGAAGCAGCCACAGCGGCCGCCGCTGAGGCCGCTGAAGAAGCCCCCGTTTCCACGCAGGACCTCTACGCAGACGATGCGGCCGACGACGACGCGGACGCGACAGCAGCCGACGCCGGTGACGACACGACCGACGGCGCGGCCGACGGTATCTTTGCCGAATCGGGTGACGCTGCAGACACCACCACGGCAGCCGACACCACGGATGACACCGCGGACGACACCGCAGACGATGCTGCTGAGGAAGCGACCACACGCACGGCCCCCGCCGCTGTTGTGACCACGCCCGAAGAGCCCTCGCTCTTCGAGAGCCTGTTGAACAACGTCTACGCCTGGGTGATTGCCGGCGTGGCACTTCTTGGTGGTGTCGCGTTCTTTTTCGCGCGCCGTAGCGGGTCCGATGACGACCCGACGGGCACCTGGGAGGCACTGGATTCCGCCGACCTCGAAGACCTTGATGGCACGCTCGCCGCGACCGGCCGCCTGCGCGACATTGGCTCGGCGAAGCGTGTCGACACGTCGACCACGGCCGAACAACCGGCACTCGACTCCACGGACAGTTTCGAAGCAACGGCACCGGTCGACGAGATCGAGCCGACGGCCGAAGCCGAGACGATCGGCGACGACGATGACACGAGCGCCAGCTACTCGCTGGACGATACCTTCAGTTCAGAAACGGCGATCAACCTCGACCAGTCTGATCCGCTCGCTGAAGCTGATTTCCACATGGCCTATGGTCTCTACGATCAGGCTGCCGATCTCGTGAAAGGCGCGCTGGCCGTTGATCCCTCGGACAACCGACTCAAGGCCAAGCTCGCCGAGATCTACTTTGTCTGGGGCAACCAGGACGGGTTCGTTGCGGCTGCCGAAGACCTGAAGTCAGGCGTCGACGCCAGCGACCCGGAATGGAACAAGGTCGTCATCATGGGCCAGCAGATTGCGCCCGCCCACGCGCTGTTCAGCGGCGCCGTGGCCAGCTCTGAAGGCGGCGATCTCGATCTGTCACTCGACGAAACGCGCGCCACGCCCGCTTCGATCGACGCCGAAATTGGTGGCGACGATGACGGCTTCGGCGAGGTCTTTGACACCGCGAGTGCGGATTCGGACGACGATGGCACCGTTGAACAAGTGGCGGCGGACATCAGCGGCATCGACTTTGAGTTTGATGAGTCGATGGTGTCTGACGAGGACAAGGCGGCTGCGGGCGACACGAGTGCGTCAGGCGTCGACTTTGAATTCGACGGTGACGCGCTGGAAGACGGCACGATCGAACAGCCTGTGGATCTTGGCGATCTCGGCGGTGTCGACGAGGGCTCGGCAACGGCCGAGATCGACATCTCCGACCTCGACCTCGATACCGGTGACCTCGAGTCGTCGCTGGGCGATGCCGCTGACGACATCTCGGGCGACCTGCTTGAAGCGACGGGCGTGACTTCCGTACTGCCGGATGACTTCAAAGTGAGCCTGCCCGACGCGCCGGCTGACGATGAGGAAACGGTACTGGCGGACACGAGCGCCTTCTCGGATGCGACGCTGGAGATGCCGTCGGACGGCGCCAATGACGCAACCAGCGAAATGCCGGCCATCGATGCCACGAGCGAGATGCCGTCCTTCGACGAAACGGATGCGGGTGACGCCACGGCGATCCGCCCCGCGGGCGCGATCGGCGACGTCGACCTTGACGTGGCCGACCTCACCACGGAACTGGCCGTCGATGATCTCGGCGACGCTGATGCAACGCGTGAGCAGCCGCAGGTCGATGCCGGCTCGACGCTGTTTTCCGAAGAAGTGTTCGCGGGCGACGAGAGTGTTGATCCCGAGGCGGACACGGGCCTGAACCTGGCCATCGATGGCGAGGACACGGGTAACACCAATGTGGCCGAAGTGGGCACCAAACTCGACCTGGCCCGCGCCTACGTCGACATGGGTGACCCCGATGGCGCACGCAGCATCCTCGAAGAGGTGCTGCAGGAAGGTGACGACGAGCAGAAGGGCGAAGCCCAGAAGCTGCTCGACAGCCTCGGCTGAGGCCGGCTACCCGCCACGTGCCCCGTATCGCGCTCGGCGTCGAATACGACGGCACCCGCTTCTGCGGCTGGCAACGCCAGGATCACTGCGAATCGGTTCAGGGCGCGCTCGAGCGCGCCCTCTCCGTTGTGGCCAACGAAGACATCACCGTGCACTGCGCCGGGCGCACAGACACCGGTGTGCACGGCACAGGGCAAGTCGTGCATTTCGACTGCGCGGCGGAGCGCCCGCCTGATGCCTGGATTCTCGGTGGTAACAGCAATCTGCCCGACGATGTCGCCATTCGCTGGTCCCGTCGTGTCGACGATGCGTTTCACGCGCGATTCGATGCCATCGAGCGCCGCTACCGCTACCTGATTCTCACGGGCCGCAGCCGCAGTGCGCTGTACGCGCATCGGGCCTGGTGGATCCACGAAAGCCTCGACGCCGATGCCATGCAGGCCGCGTCGGCACCGCTGGTGGGCGAGCACGATTTCACGTCGTTCCGCGCTGCGGGCTGTCAGTCGAATTCACCCATTCGTGACCTGCGCCAGATCCGCGTCCGGCAGCATGGCGACTGGATCGTCATTGACGTGGCCGCCAACGCGTTTCTCATGCACATGGTTCGCAACATGGTTGGGCTGCTGCGCGTGGCGGGCCGCGGTGAGGCCGACGCGGCCGCCGTGGCCGACCTCCTGTCGGCGCGTGATCGAACGCTGAGCGCCGCGGCGGCACCATCGTGCGGCTTGTACCTCACCGAGGTGCACTACGCCGAGTCGCATGGCGTCCCATGCCCGGTTCCCGATGATGCGCTGGCGCCCAAGCTGCCTCTGATTCCGGGCCGTGGTGTGACGGCTGCGTCCGGCGAATTGCGGTAGACTGCGCGCCATGAGTTGGTTTGAAAAAATCATGCCGTCGCGTATCACGACCGAGCGACGGACAAAGTCGGTCCCCGAAGGCCTCTGGATTCAGTGCCCGCACTGCAGCGCGCAACTCTACCGTGCCGAACTCGCGCGAAACATGTTGGTGTGCCCCAAGTGCGGCCACCATATGCGCATGGGCGCACGTGACCGCTTGCGAACCTTTTTTGATGAGGGTGCGTTTACGGAAATCGGCGAGAACTTGCAGCCGCAGGATCCGCTCAAGTTTCGCGATAGCAAGCGCTACAAAGACCGCATTGTTCAGGCGCAGAAGAACACGGACGAGCAGGACGCGCTGATAGCGGCGCACGGCGAGTTATTCGGTATGCCCGTCGCCGCCGCGGCATTCGAGTTCAAGTTTATGGGTGGCTCCATGGGTGCCGTCGTCGGCGAGCGATTCCGACTCGCGGCAAAGCACGCGCTCGAGAACAAAACGCCGCTCGTGTCGTTCTCGGCGAGCGGTGGCGCACGTATGCAGGAGGCGCTGTTCTCGTTGTTTCAGATGGCGAAAACGAGTGCGGCGCTGGCCGAGTTGTCCGAAGCGGGTGTGCCCTACATTTCGGTGCTCACCGACCCGACGACGGGCGGCGTGTCGGCCAGCCTCGCGATGCTTGGTGACATCAACATCGGCGAACCGCGCGCGCTCATCGGTTTTGCGGGCCGCCGTGTCATCGAGCAAACGGTTCGTGAGACCTTGCCCGAAGGCTTCCAGCGCAGTGAGTTCCTGCTTGATCACGGGGCAATCGACATGGTTGTCGACCGTCGCGAGATGCGTGAGCAGATCGCGGACCTGATCCGCAAGATGACGCAACGTCCCGCGCGTCTCAGTGAAGACACGGCGACACTCAAGGCGCTCGATCTCAGTGAGCAGGACGCCGCCGACTGACGGCAGGCCCTACCGCCCGACGGCTGCGTTGTCGCGCTGGCTTGCCCGGCTGGCGCGGCTCGACCCCGGTCGCATGGTGCTGGGTCTCGAGCGCATTGCCGACGTGTACGGCCGCCTCAATGCGGAGATGGCCGTGCCGACGCTGGTCGTCGCGGGCACAAACGGCAAAGGCTCCTGTGTTCACCTGCTCGATGCGCTGCTGAGCGCACAAGGCATTCGCGTCGGGCGCTACACCTCGCCGCACCTCGTCGACTTTCACGAACGTATTCATGTGGGTGGTACACCCGTTTCTGACGATGCACTGGTGTCCGCTTTCGAGGCTGTTGAGTTGGCGCGTGGTGACACAGCGCTCAGCTATTTCGAGTATGCGACGCTTGCGGCGTTCGCCGTGTTTCGCGCCGAGCGCGTTGGCGCACGCGTACTCGAGGTCGGCCTCGGCGGCCGGCTCGATGCTGTCAATGTCGTTGCCGCCGACGCGGCCTTGCTGACGAACGTTGGGCTCGACCACCAGCGCTGGCTGGGCGACACGCGCGAGGCCATTGGTCGCGAAAAGGCCGGTGTATTCCGACGCGGCAAGCCTGCGGTGATCGCGACCCGCGATGCGCCTGACAGCGTGCTGTCACACGCAGCCGACGTGGGCGCACGGGTGCTGAGACTCGGTCAGGATTTCGATGCGGACGATCGCACGGGTGGGTGGACGTGGCGCGGTGCCGCGCGCGTCATTGAGGCGCTCGACGCCCACTGCGATACTGCGATGCGCGACAACGCCAGCGGTTGCCTGGCCGTGCTCGAAGCCGTGTCGCTGTTGCCCGATGACGCGGCCGTCCAGGGGGCCGTGGCGAGCGCACGGCCGCCGGCGCGGCTCGAACAGGTTGCGGGCACACCGCCAGTGCTGCTCGATGTGGCGCACAATGGCGAGTCGGTGGCGCGACTGCGCGCGTGGCTCGAGTCCAATCCATCCGCAGGCGGCAATACGCTCGTGTTTGGCGCGATGCGCGACAAACCCGTGGACGCGATGCTCGCGCAGCTCGCGCCCGTCACCGCACGCTGGATCGCCGTTGCCGCGGCCGGGAGCCGCCCTCTGGAGGCGGATCTGCTGGCGCGGCACATGGCGCAGGCGTCGGGTCTGCCCGCACTGATTGCCGGCTCACCGGCGGCCGGCCTGCGCGAGGCACGCAGGCTGACACCCGACGACGGGCGAATCGTCGTCGCAGGTTCGTTCCCGGTCGTTGGCGCCGTGCGCGCTCGGCTATAATCCGGCCCCATGGACCGGCCTGCGAAAGAGCGCCTGATCGGCGCTGTCGTCATTGTCACCGTGGCGTGGCTTTTGATCCCCGTGTTCCTCGACGAGGGCGGTGACGGCAGCGATGCTGTGGTATCGCGTGAGCTTGCCCTGCCCGATTCTGATGCGGCCGGCGGCGCGACGCTGCGGCGCGAGAAGGTCACGCTCGGCGAACCCGAGGACACCACGAGCCGTGTGTCGGCGCCTGAGGTGGCGCCCGTCACGGAGTTGCCCCTGCCCGAGGCCGACACCACGGTCGCGCGGGAAGATAGCCCGGCGGCGGCAACGACAGTGGATGAGACGGCAACCCCGGCCGAGCCGGAGCCCGAGGTGACGACGCCGACGCGCGATGATGCCGAACCGGTCGAGACCGTTGTATCGGCACCTGCGCAAGCACCCGAAACCCCGCCGCAGACGGCACCTGCCGCCAATAACGGCCAGCTCTGGGCCGTTCAGGTGGGCAGTTTCTCCAATCGTGACAATGCGCAACGCCTGGCCAGCGAACTGCGCGGGCGCGGGCTGCTGGCGTTCCTGAGCCAGGTCGAGTCGGGCGGGCGCACCCTGCACCGCGTCCGGGTCGGGCCCCAGGCCAGTCGCGCCGAGGCGTCTGCGGTTGCCGCCGAACTCACGGCCAGCGGGCAGGGCACCGCAGCCGTTGTTCCGCACCCCTGATCGACGTTCGCGTACCGGTGACCCTTACGCCTCTGATAAGCTTGCGGCGTTTTTTCGCCTGCGCCGCGCTATGACCGTTTTAGACTGGGTTTTCATCGCGATTATCGTCGTCTCGATAGTGGTCGGCGTATTCCGCGGCTTCGTCAAGGAGGCGGTCTCGCTGGCAGCACTGGTGATCGCCGTCTGGGCGGCATTTCAGTTCGCCCCGGCGGGCGAGGGACTGCTCGGCGGCTGGATCGAATCACCGGCACTCAAGACCTGGGTTGCACGCATCGCGATATTTACGCTCGTACTGATGCTGGGTGGCCTTGCGGGCTGGAGCCTCTCGCATTTCCTGAACCAGGTGGGGATGTCCGGCGTAGACCGCACGCTGGGGGCCGGCTTCGGCTTCCTGCGCGGCGCGGTCATTTGCGGGCTCATCGTAATCGCCGGGCCGTACCTCGAGCTCGATAACGATGACTGGTGGCAGGAATCGAAGCTGCTGCCCTTTGCGACGTCGATGGCGAAGTCTATTGCGATCATTGCGCCCAAGGCGTTCGCTTACCTGCGTGATGAGATCACGCCCGCGCCGGCCACTGAGGTGAGAACCTGATGTGCGGCATTGTCGGCATCTCCGGCCATTCGCCCGTCAACCAGGCGATCTATGATGCGCTGACTGTGTTGCAGCACCGGGGGCAGGACGCTGCGGGCATCGTGACGAGCGACGGCGAGCGTATCTTCCAGCGCAAAAAGAACGGTCTCGTGCGCGATGTGTTTCAGCAGCGACACATGCTGCGGCTGCGCGGCAACGCGGGCCTCGGTCATGTGCGCTACCCGACGGCGGGCTGTTCGAGTTCGAGCGAGGCGCAGCCGTTCTATGTGAACTCGCCGTTTGGTGTGCTCCTGGCGCACAACGGTAACCTGACCAATGCCGCGGAGCTTGACCGCATGCTCGTCGGCAAAGACCGGCGCCACCTGCACACAGGCTCCGATAGCGAGGTTCTACTCAACGTGCTCGCGCACGAGTTGGGCGATGCGAACGACGAGCAGCTCACGCCAAAAGGCGTGTTCGAAGCCATCTCGAAGCTGCATGCGCGTTGCTCGGGCGCCTATGCCGTCGTGGCTATGGTTATCGGTAACGGCCTGCTGGGTTTTCGTGACCCCTGGGGTATTCGGCCGCTGGTGCTTGGGCACCGTGATACGGCTTCAGGCCGCGAGTACATGCTCGCGTCAGAAAGTGTGGCGCTTGACGCGCTGGGCTTCTCACTCATGCGCGATGTGAGTCCCGGCGAGGCGGTCTATATCGACCGGGACGGCGTGTTGCACACCCACCAGTGTGTGGCGCCCAAGAGTTACTCGCCCTGCATCTTCGAGTACGTGTACTTTGCACGCCCCGATTCGATCGTCGACAACATCTCTGTTTACAAGGCGCGGCTGCGCATGGGCGACACGCTTGCCGAGAAAATCCTTCGGGAGCGCCCCGATCACGACATCGACGTCGTGATCCCCATCCCTGACACGAGTCGCACGGCGGCCGTGCAGGTCGCACACGGACTGGGCGTGAAGTACCGCGAGGGCTTCATCAAGAACCGTTACATTGGCCGCACGTTCATCATGCCCGGTCAGGAACAGCGCGAGCGTTCCGTACGCCGCAAGCTCAACGCCATCGACCTCGAATTTCGAAACAAGAACGTATTACTCGTTGACGACTCGATCGTACGCGGTACGACCTCGCAGCAGATCATTCGCATGGCGCGCGAGGCCGGGGCGCGTAAGGTCTACTTCGCGTCGGCGGCACCACCGGTTCGATACCCAAATGTATACGGTATCGATATGCCAGCAGCGCCCGAGCTTGTAGCCAATCGCCGCAGCGAAGCCGAGATCGAGGCCGAGATTGGCGCGGACTGGCTCATCTACCAGGAGCTCGACGGGCTCGTCGATTCCGTGGTGCACAAGCACGCGCACATCACGAGTTTCGACACCTCGTGTTTTTCGGGCGAGTACGTCACGGGCGACGTGTCGGATACCTACCTCGCGCGTATTGAAGCGTCGCGCGCCGACGCCGCACGCGGCGCAAGCGACGAAGACGACCGACGCGCCGGGCTTGGCGAACACCGTTACGTGGTATGAGTGCTGCAGCCGACCGAATCAACGACGGTTTCGCGCACGAGGTGCCGGAACCGATCTGTGCATTCCTGGGCGTGGCGTCATCGCCGGACTGGGCGGATGCGCTTGCCGCGGACCTTGAGACGCTGCTCATCGATCACGCGAATTGCGAGCTCAAGGCCGCAGCCAGTGCACTGGCGCTCATGCACCGATACCCCGAGCGCGTGAACCTGATCCATCGCATGTCACGGCTCGCCCGCGAGGAGCTGCGCCACTACGAACAGGTGCAGCAACGCATGCAAGCGCATGGCATCGCCATGCGGCACTTGTCGGCCTCGGGTTACGCCGCGGGGCTCAAGGCCGTGGCGCTGCGCGATGAGCCGCTGCGTCTCGTGGACACGTTGATCATCGGCGGGCTTATCGAAGCGCGCTCCTGCGAACGCTTCGCGCTCATTGCACCGCGGCTGCCGGAGTCACTGGCGCGCTTCTACCGGGGTTTGCTGGCCAGTGAGGCGCGCCATTTCGAGCACTACCTCGCCCTCGCGCGTGACGCTGCGGAACGGGACGACGACGTGGTGACGGCGCGGCTCGCGATCCTGCGTGAGCGCGAGCAGGCGTTGATCGCCATGCCCACGGACACGTTGCGCTTCCACAGCGGCCCGCCCGCCGCCAACTGAGATCCGCCTAGCGCGGCAATGCCGCGAGTTCGAAGCCCGCTGCCGTCCAGCGGCCCACGCTGCCCTGCGTGTACCAATCGCCCAGCACTATGCGCCGCGCCTGGCGCCCATCGGCGTGTGTCAGGTCGTGCACCGCGGGTCGGTGCGTGTGGCCATGCAGCAGGGTGTTTACACCGGCTTCCGAGAGCGCTGCTTCAATGGCGTCGGCATTGACGTCCATGATGTCCATCGACTTGTCCGCATTGGCTGCGCTGGACTCGGCCCGCGCGTCGCCCGCGAGCTGGCGACGGGCCTCGATGGGCAGGGACAACACCTGCTGTTGCCAGGCCGGGTCGCGCACCATGCGCCGCACAGACTGGTACTTGTGGTCATCGGTGCAGTAGCGGTCCCCATGGCTCAGGAGCACCGACGTGCCGTGAATGTTGTGAACCACGGGGTCGTCTAGAATTTCAAACCCTGTGCGCTCGGCAAACCGCGCGCCGATCAGAAAGTCGCGATTGCCATGCATGAAGTAGCAGCGCACGCCCGTGGCGCTGTAGTCGGTGAGCAGGTCCTGAACGCGGTTGTAGTAGGGGTCCGGCTCGTCATCGCCGATCCAGGCCTCAAACAGGTCGCCCAGAATGTAGAGCGTATCGGCGTCGCGTGCTTCGCCCTCGAGGAAGGCCTCGAACTGATGGCCGATATCGGGGCGCGCGGGTTCGAGGTGAAGGTCTGAGATAAACAGCGTCGTCATCAGTCCGTGGTGCCCTCAAGCGCTTCGCGCGCGGCATCCAGCTCGGCCTGCACGCGTTCGGCCACTTCCTCGTCGGTGAGGATGCGCATGCTGCGCACGATGGCTGGAACGGCCGGCACCTCTTTGGCGAAGGGGCCGCCAGGACCCGTCGGGATGTTGCCGATCTTCTCGACCGTCTCCATGCCCGAGGTGACGCGCCCGAACACGGTGTACCCCCAGCGATCCGAGCGCGGGTCGAGTGCCGTGTTGTCCTTGAGGTTGACGTAGAACTGCGTGGTGGCCGTATGCGGCGGCTCGTCGCGTGCCATGGCCACAGTGCCGAACTCGTTGCTGAGGCCGTTGCCTGACTCGTTGATCATTAGAGGCACGTCGGGTGTGGGGCTGTAGTCCGTCTTGTGGCCGCCGCCCTGGATGACAAAGTCCTTGATGACCCGGTGAAAGATGGTGCCGTCGTAGTAGCCCTCCCGCACGCGTTCAGCAAAACGTGCGGCAGTCACCGGCGCGCGCCGCCCCTCGAGTTCAATGACGAACTCTCCGTGGCTCGTGGTAACTAGGACCTGCGGAAAGCCCGCAAGCGGTTCGGGTAGCTCCTGCGCCGACACAGGCAGGCAGGCCAGCGACAAGGACAGGGCAATCAGGGTGGCGGCGCGCATGGGAAGGGCTCCTCGGGCTCGGGCTGGCGGCACGATAGCAGAGCGGGGCGCCTGCGCCCAAGCCGTGCGCGTTGACTGCCCCTGGGGCCAAACGTATGATTCGCCTCGCGAAGCGGGTCGTACAGGCCCCGTCGCAATCGGAGCTGTCACTCGGGGCATGGCGCAGTCTGGTAGCGCATCTGCTTTGGGAGCAGAGGGTCGGGAGTTCAAATCTCTCTGCCCCGACCATCACCCCGCTGGACCGCGGGTCTGCAAGGCGTCCCGGATGCGCCCGTAGCTCAACCGGATAGAGCAACGGCCTTCTAAGCCGTGGGTTGCAGGTTCGAGTCCTGCCGGGCGTGCCAGCCCCGATGGAATGCTACAAACAGTGGTGGGCGTAGCTCAGTTGGTAGAGCCCCGGGTTGTGATCCCGGTCGTCGTGGGTTCGAGTCCCATCGTCCACCCCATTCCTTTCTCGTCGCGCCAGCAAGGGCTCTAGCAACTGAGCTACGTCCACCAATAAGCAATCGGGCGTAGCGGGGCCGCATCGCGGCAGGGTAGAGCCCCGGGTTGTAATGTTTGGCCCCTCTTCTTGTTGCCGTGCAACATTCGCCCCAAGCGGGTGAATGAGTTGCTATAATTTCCGGCTGATCCGATGGCGGGCGTTGCGGAAGTGGCGGAATTGGTAGACGCGCCGGATTTAGGTTCCGGTGGGGCAACCCGTGAGAGTTCGAGTCTCTCCTTTCGCACCACTTCCCGCTCAGTGACACTCACACGACCAAATCGGGCGTGTTTTCAATGTTTTGTAGAAGGTATCTCAGATGCAGGTTTCTGTAGAGACCAGCGGCGCACTGGAGCGCCGTATGAAAGTTCAGGTTCCGGCCCAGCAGATCGACGCTCAGATCGATAAGCGCCTGAAGCGCGTAGGTCGCACGGCACGGATGGAAGGCTTTCGTCCGGGCAAGGTGCCCGCGAAAGTCATCCGCAAGCGCTATGGGCCGCAGGTCCGCCAGGAAGTCATTACGGAGCTCATGCAGTCGAGCTACGCCGAGGCCATCCAGCAGGAGCAGCTCATCCCGGCGAGCAGTCCCAGCATCGAAGCCGAGGAGGCTACTGAAGGCCAAGACTTCACCTACACGGCCGTGTTCGAGGTGTTTCCAGAGGTCACGCTCAAGGATCTCGACAAGATTGAGGTGCGCATCCCCGAAGTCGAAATCGGCGACGCGGACATCGACCGCATGCTGGAGAGTCTGCGTGAGCAGCGTGCAAGCTGGGAACCCGTAGACCGTGCCGCGGCCGAGGGCGACCAGGCACTCGTCGATTTCGACGGCTTCCTCGACGGTGAGCCTATCGAGAACGGCAGCGGCAACAACGTGCCCGTCGTGCTGGGTGGCGGACAGATGTTGCCAGACTTTGACGAGGGCCTCGCGGGCGCCAAGGCGGGCGATGAGCGCACCTTTAACGTGTCCTACCCCGACGATTACCCGGCCGAGGACCTGGCGGGCAAGACGGCCGAGTTCAAGGCACTGGTCCAGACGGTGAGCGAGCAGGTATTGCCCGAGATCGACGAAGATTTCGTCAAGGGCTTTGGCGTTGAGTCGGGCGATCTCGAGCAGCTGCGCAAGGAAGCGAGCGAAAACATGGCTGTTGAACTGGCCACGAAACGCCGCGCCGACATCAAGCAGCAGGTGCTCGATCAGCTGCTGACGCACAACCCACTTGAGGTGCCGCAGTCGCTGGTTCGCGAAGAATCGCAGACCATGCAGCAGGAAGCGATGCGCCAGCTGGGCGTCACGGACCCCGCGGCGGCGCCGCCGGCAGACAGCTTCCTGCCGGGTGCCGAACGCCGGGTGCAGGTCAGCCTGCTCGTACAGGCATTTATTCGCGAGCAGGGCATCACCGTCGAGCGCGACCGCGTCGAGGCCAAGATGCGCGAATTGTTCGCCGGCTACGACGACAGCGACGGCCTGGTTGCAAACTACTTATCCGACCCCAAATTCCTTCAACAGATCGAACCGATGGTGCTCGAGGACCAGGCCATTGAGGCGCTGCGCGCCAAGGGCACGGACAAGCCGGAAACGATCGCGTTCAAGGACTACATGGACGCAAGGTAAACAGCCCCTCGCGGTGCGACTCAACTAACTGGTCGCTTTTGCCGACACAACGGTATAGTGAGCCCGCACGATGCGAACCCGGAGATTGCATTGACCACACCGACAGCATTGAACCTCGTCCCGATGGTCGTCGAACAGACGGCACGCGGCGAACGCTCCTATGACATTTACTCGCGCCTGCTCAAGGAGCGGGTGCTGTTCATGGTGGGCCCGGTTGAAGACCACATGGCCAATCTCATCGTGGCCCAGCTCCTGTTCCTGGAGTCGGAGAACCCCGATAAGGACATCCACTTTTACATCAACTCGCCGGGCGGCGCGGTGACCGCCGGTCTCGCGATCTACGACACGATGCAGTTCATCAAATGTGACGTCTCGACGATTTGCGTGGGTCAGGCCGCCAGCATGGGCGCGTTGCTGCTCTGCGGTGGCGCCGAGGGCAAGCGTTACGCGCTGCCGCACTCACGCATGATGATCCATCAACCCAGCGCCGGTTTCTCGGGCCAGGCGACGGACATTGACATCCACGCCCGCGAAATTCTCGAAATGAAAAAGCGACTCAACGAAATTATGGCCAAGCACACGGGTCAAACCGTGGAACAGGTCCAAAAAGACACTGAGCGCGACAATTTCATGAGCAGCGCGGCCGCACAGGAATACGGCCTTATCGACACGGTCCTCGAGTCGCGACCCGCGGCCTTGTCGAACGCGGAGTGACCTGCCCCCAACAGGCCTTCCGTGACGCAGTTCGCGGGGCCTTGCGGGAATTTTGCCGCGGCCTTGGGCCGCGTGTTATATAACGGTCATAAATCCGGTCTCCTCAAGGGACAGGGCCGGCATAAGGGTTAAGGATGTCAGACGAAAAGCGCGGCAAAAACGACGATAGCAAGCTCTTGTACTGCTCGTTTTGCGGTAAGAGCCAGCACGAGGTGCGCAAACTTATTGCGGGCCCGTCCGTATTCATCTGCGATGAATGCGTAGAGCTCTGCAACGACATCATCCGCGAAGAGCTGGAGGAGAGCTCGGAGCTCGGCCACCGCAAGCTGCCCAAGCCGGCCGAAATCAATGCCACCCTTGACGACTACGTCATCGGCCAGGCGCGCGCCAAGCGTGTGCTGTCGGTTGCCGTGTACAACCACTACAAGCGTCTGGAAAGCCGTGCCGAGCGTGGCAAGGACGACGTGGAACTGGCCAAGAGCAACATCCTGCTCGTGGGCCCGACGGGCTGCGGCAAGACGCTGCTCGCGGAAACACTCGCGCGTCTTCTCAATGTGCCGTTCACGATTGCCGACGCCACGACGCTGACCGAAGCCGGTTACGTGGGCGAAGACGTCGAGAACATCATTCAGAAGCTGCTTCAGAAGTGCGACTACGACGTCGAGAAAGCGCAGACAGGTATCGTCTACATCGATGAGATCGACAAAATCTCCCGCAAGTCGGACAACCCCTCGATCACGCGTGATGTTTCGGGCGAAGGCGTACAGCAGGCACTACTCAAGCTCATCGAAGGTACGGTCGCGTCCGTGCCCCCGCAGGGTGGCCGCAAGCACCCGCAGCAGGAATTCCTGCAGGTCGACACCTCGAACATCCTGTTCATCTGCGGCGGTGCCTTCGCAGGTCTAGAGAAAATCATCCGTAACCGCTCGACCAAGAGTGGTATCGGCTTCGTCGCCGAAGTGAAGAACTCCGAAGACGAAGGCGTCATCGGTGAGCTGCTGCACGACGTCGAACCCGAAGACCTGATCAAATTCGGTCTCATCCCCGAATTTGTCGGCAGGCTGCCCGTGGTGGCCACGCTCGAAGAGCTCGACGAGGACGCACTGGTCACGATTCTGCAGGAGCCGCGCAACGCGCTGACCAAGCAGTATCGCAAGCTGTTCGAAATGGAAGGCGTGGAACTCGAGTTTCGTCCCGACGCTCTGCGTGGTGTGGCTCGCAAGGCCATGGAGCGCAAGACGGGCGCGCGCGGTCTGCGCACGATTCTCGAGAACGTGCTGCTGGACACGATGTACGAGCTGCCTTCGGCAACCAACGCGTCCAAGGTCGTTGTCGACGAGGCTGTGGTGGTGGGCGAGACGGCGCCTTACATCATCTACGAGTCCGACGATTCTGCGAGCGTCGACGAGCCGCGACCGACGGGTTCGGACTGATCGCGACCGTGAGCCCCGGGGTGCGCTTGCCCCCGGACGACGCTACGGCGCTTGAAACGGGCACCGCGCCCCCCATCTCGATCCAGTGACGGGGCAAGATTCGTTGCCGCTGTCCCCGCCCGACTACAGAGGTCCGTGCCCGTGAGCGACTCCCAGACCGATAGCCTGTTCAACGACGACCAGCGATCACTGATCCCCGTGCTGCCTTTGCGCGATGTGGTCGTGTATCCGCATATGGTCATACCGTTGTTCGTGGGCCGCGAGAAGAGCAAGGTTGCCCTGGACCTCGCCATGGATGCGGGCAAGGAAATCCTGCTCGTTGCCCAGCGCAGCGCTGAGCTCGAAGACCCGCAGCCTGCAGATCTTTACGAGATCGGCACGCTGGCTACGATTCTGCAGCTCCTGAAGATGCCCGATGGCACCGTGAAGGTCCTTGTCGAGGGCGGTTCGCGCGCTCAGATCGACGCGCTGCACCCAGGCCCGCACTACGCGGCCGAGATTACGGTGCTCGAGGAAGAAGACCGCTTCGACGAACGCGAGGTCGACGTGCTCACACGCTCGATCATTACGCAGTTCGAGCACTACGTGAAACTCAACAAAAAGGTGCCGCCCGAGATCCTGACCTCGCTGTCGGGTATCGAGCAGCCCGGGCGCCTGGCCGATACCGTGGCCGCCCACATGGCGCTCAAGCTCGGCGACAAGCAAAAGATTCTCGAGATCGGCGACATCAAGGGCCGCCTCGAAACCGTGCTGTCGATGATCGAGGGCGAGATCGATCTCCTGCAGATCGAGAAACGCATCCGCGGTCGCGTGAAGCAGCAGATGGAAAAAAGCCAGCGCGAGTACTACCTGAATGAGCAGATGAAGGCCATTCAGAAAGAACTCGGCGAAATGGACGAGGCACCCAACGAAACGGCCGAGCTCGAGAAAAAGGTCGAAGAGTCGGGCATGCCGCAGGAGGCGCTTGAGAAGGCACGCTCCGAGCTCAACAAGCTCAAGCTCATGTCACCCATGTCGGCTGAAGCGACCGTCGTTCGCAACTACGTCGACTGGCTCGTGAAGGTGCCGTGGAAGCAGCGCAGCAAGGTCGTGCGCGACCTGAGCAAGGCCGAGGGTGTGCTCGAGGCCGATCACTACGGGCTTGAGAAGGTCAAGGAACGCATCCTTGAGTACCTGGCCGTGCAGCAACGCGTGAAAAAACTCAAAGGCCCGATTCTGTGCCTCGTGGGCCCGCCGGGCGTCGGTAAGACGTCGCTGGGCAAGAGCATCGCACGCGCGACGAACCGCAAATTCGCCCGCATGTCGCTGGGCGGCGTGCGTGACGAAGCCGAGATCCGCGGTCACCGTCGAACCTACATCGGCTCGATGCCGGGTAAGGTCGTGCAGAACCTGGCCAAGGTCAAGAACGGCAACCCGCTGTTCCTGCTCGACGAGATCGACAAGATGGCCATGGACTTCCGTGGCGATCCGTCGTCGGCATTGCTTGAAGTGCTCGACCCCGAGCAGAACTCGGCGTTCAACGACCACTACCTTGAAGTGGATCTCGATCTGTCCGACGTCATGTTCGTCTGCACGGCAAACAGCATGAACATTCCTGAGCCGTTGCTCGACCGCATGGAAGTCATTCGCATTCCCGGTTACACCGAGGACGAGAAGCTGGCGATTGCGGAACGCTACCTGCTCCCCAAGCAGATTCGCGAAAACGGTCTCAAGGAAAAAGAGATCGGGGTATCGCGGCAAACGCTGCTCGACATCATTCGTCACTACACGCGTGAGGCGGGTGTTCGCAATCTCGAACGCGAGATCGCGAAGCTCTGCCGTAAGGCCGTCAAGAAACTGCTGCTCGAGAAGCGGACGAAACAGGTTCGCATCACACCCAAGAGTCTCGAGAAGTACCTGGGCGTGCGCCGTCACCGCTACGGCAAGGCGGAGCAGAGTGACCAGGTCGGCCAGGTCACGGGCCTCGCCTGGACGCAGGTGGGTGGCGAATTGTTGACCATCGAAGCCACCACGGTGTCCGGTAAAGGCAAGTTGCTGCACACAGGCCAGCTTGGTGATGTGATGCAGGAGTCGATCCAGGCGGCGATGACCGTGGTTCGTAGTCGCAGTGAGCTTTTGGGTCTCGAGGGTGAGTTTCACCAGTCAACAGACGTCCATATTCACGTTCCAGAAGGCGCAACACCCAAGGATGGTCCAAGCGCTGGCGTGGGAATGTGCACGGCTTTAGTGTCGGCTTACACCGACATTCCGGTGCGTTCCGAGGTCGCAATGACGGGCGAAATCACGCTGCGTGGCGAAGTCTTGCCCATCGGCGGACTCAAGGAAAAGTTGCTGGCTGCGCATCGCGGCGGCATAACTACCGTTGTCATTCCGCAGGAGAATGAGAAGGACCTCGCCGAAATCCCGAAGAACATCAAAGATAAACTGACGATTGTTCCAGTGAAGTGGATTGATGAAGTACTGCAGGTTGCGTTGCAGCACATGCCGATACCTGTTGGCAAGGACGGCGACAAGGCGAAGAAGCAATCTTCCAAGGGCGATGCAAAGCGCACCGTGACAGCACACTAGCCACACCACTCACAGCCCTTTTTCCCTTTGTTGACAGCTGTTTTTTGCAGTTGGTATAACGACGCGACCGTTGAGATCTCAGGAGTCGACGGCTCATCGCGGCCAAGGGGTGCCGCAACCGTCGAGACACTTCGCCATGCCGGCGAACGCGGTGTACCGAGGGGGGGGAGTTCGGTTCGTCGCACGCACGCGTCGGCCGATCAAAAAGTTAATTGCGAGGGCAACTCAATGAACAAAGGCGAACTCATCGACGCTGTTGCGGCTGCAGCAGATCTTTCAAAAGCGGACGCGGGTAAGGCAGTCGATGCCGTGCTCGATGGCATCACGGGAAGCCTCAAGCGTGGCGACAATGTGTCGCTCGTGGGCTTCGGCACCTTCCAGGTGAAACACCGTGCAGCCCGCATGGGACGTAACCCGCAGACGGGTGCTGAGATCCCGATTAAGGCCAGCAATGTGCCGTCTTTCAAGGCTGGCAAAGCCCTGAAGGATGCCGTAAACTAGCGCGCCTTCGCGGGCCGGGGGCCGGCGGGGCGTGCCTCGCGCACGCGGTCGGTCCAGTAGGGTCGGCGCAGCTGGGGCTTCGGCTCGAATGGCTGGTCCGCTGGACGGTCCTCGCTGCAAAGCGGGTGCTTAGCTCAGCTGGAAGAGCGTCGCGTTTACACCGCGAAGGTCGGGGGTTCGATCCCCTCAGCACCCACCAATTCGGGAGTGGTAGTTCAGTTGGTTAGAATACCGGCCTGTCACGCCGGGGGTCGCGGGTTCGAGTCCCGTCCACTCCGCCAACATACCCGAGCCGCCTGCTACCCCAGGCGGCTTTTTTTATGTGATCGGCGCCACTGACGTCGATCTGAGAACGAAAGAGACAGAGGTCGGATTCGCCCATGCTGCAGAATCTTCGAGAAGCGTTCATCGGTACCGCGGGCAAGGTCATGCTTGCCGTCATCCTGTTGCTGCTTGCTGGAACGGGACTTAACTATACGATCACGCCGCGGTCCTTCGTGGCTAAAGTCGACGGCGACGAAATCCCGCTTCGAAACGTCAACCTTGTGTACCGACAGATCGCAGCTCAGTTCGGCAATCAGAATCTGCCTCCGGAGTTTCTGCGCCAGATTCAGGCTGAGGCTGTGAATCGTGTGGTTACTGAGATTGCACTATCGAACCACCTAGCCGGTACTGGCTACGCCGTCTCAGACACACAGATTGCTCGACGCATTCGTGAGGTACCTGACTTTCAGGCCGATGGCACGTTCGACAACCAGCTGTACCGCAGCGTGCTGGCTCAAAACAGCCTGAGTCCAAGTGCCTTTGAGGCTGACGAGCGTCAGCGAATGCTCATTGGTCAGATCAGCGAGAACCTGGCGGCATCGGCGTTCGTGACGCCCGAGGAGTTTCGTCGCGTCATCGAGCTCACGGACGAACAGCGAAAAGTCGAGTACGCGGTGCTGCCGCCTGAGTCGTTCCTCGAAGACGTTGTCATCGGTGACGACGAGGTCGCGAGTTGGTATGAGTCGAACCCCACGCGTTACCAAACGCCGGCCAAGGCAAGCGTTGATTACGTGCAGGTTGATCAGGAACTGGCGCGTGAGCGGATCGAGATCGAGGACGCGCAGCTGCGCGCCCGCTACGAGGAAACCAAGAGTCTTTACGAGACGCCTGAACAACGCCGCGCTCGGCAGGTCCTGCTGCGTACGAACGAAGACGCGGCGGCTGCCCGCGAACAGGCCATCGGGCTTGTGGCGCGTCTGCGTGCCGGCGAGCCGTTTGAAGATATCGCCCGCACGTACTCGCAGGATGGCGGTTCGGCGCGTCAGGGCGGTGATCTGGGTTGGCTATCGCCAAAAGATTATCCAGACGCCGCTGTAGACGCCGCGATCTTCTCGCAGGTGGTGAATCAAGTAAGCGACGTCGTCGAGAGTGACTTTGGCCTGCACATCATTCAGGTCACGGAAATCCGCTCGGGTGAGATCGAACCGTTTGAGACCGTAGTTGAGGATGTCCGCCAGGATTACCTCAATGAAAAGCTCTCGGGTGAGTTGTTCGCGCTGGAAGAAGCGCTGGCCGACCAGCTGTTTGAGTCCGACACGCTCGAACAGATCGCCGAAGCGCTGGGTATTCAGATTCAAACCGTCGCGTCCTTGAACGAAGGCGCGCCGGGACCGTTCGGCCCGAGCACAGACATTGATGAGGCGCTGTTCGGACTTGGGCGCCTGGAGCCCGGCGAGGTGTCGGAGCCGATCAGCCTGTCGGGCGATCGGACCATCCTGCTCCGCGTCGGTGAGCGCACCGATGCCGGCCGCCAGCCGCTCGAGGCGGTCGCCAAGGAAATCACTGAAGAGCTGCGTCAGCAGGCGGCATCAGACGTCGCTGCCGAGCGCGGCGCACAGTTGGCAGCGGTGCTGACAGCCGCCCCGGAAGCCGAGTTCGAGCCCTTGTTGGCTGATTCAGGTGCCACCTACACGGCCACGCGTGCCGTGGGTCGCAATGATGCGGACGCGCCCGCAGCGCTTGTGGCCGCGGTGTTTTCCGCAGATGTGCCCGACGATAGCGTTCACGTCGGCAGTGTGTCGGCGCCCGGCGTGGGATTTGTTGTCTACCGCATTTCCGACGTGATTCCGGGCAGCCCCGGCGACATCACGCAGCAGCAGATTGAAGCGGCGCGCGCCCAGTTCGCGCGCCGATTGGGCACAAGTGACATGCTCGCCCTGCAGCAGGGTGTGATCGACAACACCTCGATTGAGATCGGCACGGCGCTGGATTCGCAGGGTGTCGGCTTCTAGCTAGCCCCGTCAGGCCTCGGGGGAGGGCACTATGCGCAAGCTTGCGCTGCACTGGCAGATTCTGATCGCGATCGTAGCCGCCGGCATTGCCGGCTGGCTCGTAGGCACGGAAACCGCGGTGGCGGGCGTGTCGATCGTGGGCGTGTTCGATTTCATCGGCACGATGTTCCTGAACGCGCTCAAGATGCTCATCGTGCCGCTCATCACGTCGTCGATCATCGTCGGTGTGGCCGGGATCGGTTCGAGCGGCAACCTGGGGCGCCTGGGCGGCAAGACGCTGGCGTTCTATGCGCTGACGACCCTGCTGGCGATTCTCGTTGGCCTGCTGCTCATCAACATCGTCAATCCCGGTGTCGCGAACGGCGAACCCATTGGCGATCAGCTCGCACTGACCGAGGACACAGACAACGTTGCCGAACGCGTCAAAGGCCGCGGGGTCGGCGATGTGGTTGAGGTGTTCCTGCGTATGGTGCCCGTGAACATCGTGCAGGCCGCCGCAGACGGCCAGATGCTGGGCCTGATCTTTTTCGCGCTGCTGTTCGGTTACTTCCTGACCAAGCTGCCCGAGAAGAACCGCGACACCATGGCGTCGTTCTGGGAAGGCGTATTCCACATCATGATGGACATCACGGGTCTCGTGATGAAGTTCGCGCCCATTGGTGTGTTCGGCCTTGTCGCGGAGACCGTCGCAAAGACAGGTTTCGAGGCCGCGCGACCGCTGTTTATTTTCTCGCTCGTAGTGCTGGCCGCACTCGCCGTTCACACGCTGGTGACGTTGCCCTTGCTGCTGCGACTCGTGGGGGCAAAGCCTTACCGCGTGCTGGGTGCCATGAGTCCGGCCATGCTCACGGCATTCTCGACCTCGTCCTCGTCGGCCACGTTGCCCGTGACCATGGACTGCGTTGAGAACCGTGTGGGTGTGTCAGGACGGGTCTCGAGCTTCGTGCTGCCGCTCGGCGCCACGGTCAACATGAACGGCACAGCACTTTACGAGTGCACGGCCGCCATGTTCCTGGCCCAGGCCTACGGGCTGGACCTGACCTTCGGGGTGCAGTTCTCGATTGTTGTGATCGCGCTGCTGACATCGATTGGCGTGGCCGGCGTGCCGTCCGCCTCACTGGTCGCCATCGCGATCATCCTCGCGGCGATTGGGTTGCCCGTCGAAGCCATCGGCGTGCTCATGGTGTTTGACCGCGTGCTCGACATGGCACGCACAGCCGTCAATATTTTCGGCGATGCCTGCTGTGCCACGATCGTAGCGCGCCTGGAGGGCGAGGACACCCACGTCGCGGGCGCGGCGATGCCGCCTGTGCGCCCCGACGATGCCGTGACGTAAGCGGTCAGTCGTCGAGCGACATGCCGATGTGGCTGTAGCCACCGTCGACGTAGACGATTTCGCCGGTAATACCGCCCGCAAGATCACTGCAGAGAAATGCTGCCGTGTTGCCCACGTCGATGGGGGTCACGTTGCGGCGAATCGGCGAGACCTCCGCAGCGTGCGAGAGCATCTTGCGGATGCCGCCGACGCCGCTGGCGGCCAGTGTCTTGATCGGGCCCGCTGAAATCCCGTTCACGCGAATACCCTGGGGACCCAGATCGGCGGCCAGGAAGCGCACATTGGCTTCCAGGCTGGCTTTGGCCAGGCCCATGACGTTGTAGTTCGGAATCGCCCGCACAGCACCCAGGTAGGACAGGGTGAGCAGGGCACCGTCGCGACCTTTCATGTGGGGCAGGGCGGCCTTGGCCAACGCGGCAAACGAATAGCTTGAGATGTCGTGCGCGATGCTGAAGCCTTCGCGCGTCACACTCTCGACGTAGGTGCCAGCGAGCTGCTCGCGTGGGGCGAAGCCCACCGAATGCACAACGACATCGAGTCCGTCCCAGGCCTTGGCCAGATCGGAGAAGGCAGCATCAATTTCCGAATCGTGGGCGACGTCCATGGGAAACACGAGCTCGGAGCCGAACTCCGCGGCCATCTTCTCGACACGCCCTTTGAGCTTGTCGTTCTGGTAGGTGAAGGCGAGCTCGGCGCCTTCGCGGGCCATCGCAGACGCGATGCCGTAAGCGATGGAGCGGTTACTTGCGAGCCCGACGATCAGAGCCCGTTTGCCGGCCATAAATCCCATGGTGATCCCCCCCTTGCACAGTGACCGACGGCGCGTCGGTGCGGGGCATTCTAACGGAAGCGGCCGGTGCGCGTGGCGTCAGCTCGACTGACGTGTCACATCCACAAACATGGTGAGCCGCTGGCCCGGTCGCAAGATGCGTGACACGTCCAGATTGTTCCAGCGCGCGATGTCGTTAATGCTCACGCGAAAGCGCGATGCGATGCGCGACAGCGAATCGCCGTTACGCACCGTGTAACGTACCTTGCGGGTGAGTCTGGGCGCGCCCGACACCGGTCCGGAGGGCACAGCGCTGTCCGTCCAGACGACGAGCTTGCGGCCCACGACGAGCGTGTCGCGAGGCGCCATACCGTTCCAGGAGGCGAGGGCGCGTGTGCTCACACCGTAGCGGCGCGCGATAGTCCAAAGGCTGTCACCGGACTGCACGCGGTGATCGATGCGGTTGGCCGCACGCTTTCGGTCCTGCTTGCGCGCGAGACGCTGGTCGGCGCTTTGGCTGTAGGCATCGAGCGGCTGGCTTGCCGTCGGGATCATAAGGTGCTGACCTTCGCGGATCATGGTGCCGCGCAGGTTGTTGGCGGTCTTGATAGTCGCCGTGGTCACGCGGTACTCGTCGGCGATGTGCGAGAGCGTCTGGCCCGGTCGCACCTTGTGACGTTTCCAGCGCATGCGTTCGTTGTCGGGCAGCGCGCTCAGGTTCGCGCGAAACGCCTCGGCCTGTTCGATGGGCACCACGAGTGCGTGCGGGCCTTTGGGCGCTGTGGCCCATTGGTTGAAGCCCGGGTTGAGCCGGTAGAGCGTGTCGACGTCGATGCCGGCAAGCGTGGCCGCCAGCGCCAGGTCGATCTGCCCGCCCGTGTCGACAACATCAATCTGGGCCTCGTTCTCGATGACAGGCAGGGTCAGCCCGTGCCTGGCCGGGTCGGCCACGATGTCGGCGAGTGCCAGCAGTTTGGGCACGTAGGCGGCCGTCTCACGGGGCAGGCGCAGGTGCCAGAAGTCGGTGGGCTTGCCGGCCTTGCGGTTGCGGCGAATGGCGCGGTCGACATTGCCTTCGCCCGAGTTATAGGCGGCCACGGCCAGTTCGTAGTCGCCGTCGTAGCGGCGGGCAAGGAACTCAAGATAGTCGAGTGCGGCACGCGTCGATGCCACGACATCGCGTCGGCCGTCGTACCACCAGTTCTGCTTCAAGCCGAATCGTCGACCCGTGCCGGGGATGATCTGCCAGAGACCTGCAGCGCGGCCGTGCGAATAGGCGAACGGATCGAAGGCGCTCTCCACGATGGGCAACAGCGCGAGCTCTGCCGGCATGTCGCGCGCTTCGAGCTCGGCAACGATGTGGTGCAGATAAGGGCGTGAGCGTTCGAACACGCGCGTCATGTAATCGGGGTGGCGAACGTACCAATTGCGTTGCGCGTCCGTGCGTTGCTGCGCCACGACGGGCAACGTAAAGCGACGGCGCAGCCGCTCGAGCAAGTCGACATTAACAGCGGCAGCTTCGGGTACTGCCGGCCGGTGAAACAGGATGTCCTCGGTGACCCAGCTCGCGTGACTGCCTGGGACGAAGCCAGGCCCCACGGGCAGTGGCAGGGCTTCTGTCTTGCTGCCCCAGGAGCCGTCCGCACTGGCCCGGGGCTCCGTGGCGGACGCGGTTACAGTGGTGGCGAGCAGGGTGGCGGCGGCCAGCAGACGGGCAAATCGGGGCGGTGCGACGTTTTTCATAACGCTCGATCGTACCCAGCACCTAAGGCAAATCAAGCATTGGCTTCACATTCAGCGGTTGCGGGGCTAGATTCGAGTCATGTCACTGCCGCCAGCAACGGATAACCGGCGCGCGACGCGACCCGCTTGGCTGCGTCTGCCGCTCGGTAAGTCCTTGATTACAGCTGAAACCGAGGTGCTCACGCACGCTCTGGACGGCGTCTTTGGCGAGCACCTGCTTCAGGTGGGTCGCTGGGGCGATGAGGCCGGTTTTACGCCGCTGGCCCGGACCCAGGTGGCCACACGGGTTTATGGACCGGGCGAGGGCGGCGACGTTACGGCCGACTTCACGCGTCTGCCGTTCGACTCTGACAGCGTCGATGCGGTGCTGTTGCCACACACGCTCGATCTCACAGCCAACCCGCACGACCTGCTCCGCGAATCGCACCGCGTGCTCAGAAGCGAGGGCAGGCTGCTGCTCGTGGGCTTCAAACCGTTCGGCCTCTGGGGTGTTCGCCGCCTGTGGTCGCGCGGCCGCTTCCCCCCGGGCACCCAGAACGCATTGGGTGACCGCAAGCTGCGCGACTGGCTGCGCCTGCTGGATTTACGGGTCTACGACCACCAGCGCTTCTTTTTCCGGCTGCCGTTCACGGGCATGGGACATCCGCCGTCGCCTGAGTGGGAGCAGCGGGGTAAGCGCTGGTGGCCCGAATTGGCGGCCTGCTACCTGCTGCATGCGCGCAAACGGGTTGCCGCGATCACACCCGTGATGCCGAGCTGGCGCAAACGGGCGCGGGTTGTGAGCGGGGTGCCCGAGCCCAGCCTGCGCAATGTCGTGGAGTTGCGCCCCGCAACCGACGATATCAACGACCCCGAACCCTCCTGACCTTGAACGCCGCCTCCTGCGGCGACACAATCGCGGGACACGTTCGGGGGCCGGATTGCTTTGGGGACAGTCACCATTTACACAGACGGCGCCTGTCGCGGTAACCCGGGGCCGGGCGGCTGGGGCGTTGTGCTCGAGGCTGGCAAACATCGCAAGACACTGTGCGGTGGCGAAGCCGAAACCACGAATAACCGTATGGAACTCATGGCGGCGATCGAGGCGTTGTCGGCGCTCAAGCGCCGGTCGGCGGTGGCGCTCTACACGGATTCGGTCTACGTGCGCGACGGTATCACCCGCTGGCTGCCCGCCTGGAAAGCGCGTGGCTGGCAAACAGCGGCGAAAAAGCCCGTAAAGAATCAGGACCTTTGGCAACGGCTCGATACGGTGGCGTCGGGGCACGACGTCGAATGGCACTGGGTCAAGGGCCACGCGGGTCATCCCGGCAATGAAGCTGCCGACGCGCTGGCCAACCAGGGCCTCGAAGAAGCACTGGCGCGCGACGCATGAGCCTGCCACGACTCATTGTTCTCGACACCGAGACCACGGGTCTCGACCCGGCGGATGATCACCGCATCATCGAGATCGGCTGTGTCGAGATCGTCAACCGACGGCTGACGGGCCGAACCTGGCACCGCTACCTGAACCCGGATCGACGCATCGACGACGGCGCCATTGCCGTTCACGGCATCCGCAACGAGGATCTCGCCGACCAGCCGCGATTCCCGGACATCGCCGACGAGTTCCTTGAGTTCATCCTTGGCGCTGAGCTCGTGATCCACAATGCGCCGTTCGACGTCGGCTTCCTGGAGCACGAGCTCAAGCGCATGCAGCACAAGCGCCGCAGGCTCGACGCCCTGTGCGCCATTTCGGACAGCCTCAAGATGGCGCGTGAGTTGCACCCGGGGCAGCGCGCGAGTCTCGACGCGCTCTGTCGTCGCTACCAGGTCGACAACTCTTCCCGCGAGTTGCATGGCGCGCTGCTGGATGCGCGGCTGCTGGCCGACGTGTATTTGCTGATGACGGGCGGGCAGGACAGCCTGTTGCTTGACGAGGCTGCCCAGGAGGCTGAATCCGACAACGGTGCCTCGCCGCATGCGCCGCTGCCCGACGTGGTGGTGCCCACGGCCCAGGCCAGCGCGGACGAGTTGGCGCGCCACGAGGCGCTGTTGCAGCGGATCGAATCCGAAAGCGGGGCAGAGGCCGTTTGGCGCCGCATGGCTGCTGCACAGCCCACAGGCTAGGACGCCAAAACCGCTAAAATCCTGCGTCGAACGGCCGCTTACCGTACACTTGCGGCACTTTTTTTGGGGCGCCTTCCGGCGCTCATGCGGCTCCGATACACAAGCGAAGGACTTCCCGGTCATGGCGAACACGTTTGCGCACGCGCTCGGCACCAACTTTCTGGGCAACTCGCCCGATTGGTACAAGAAGACGATCATTGCCTTCCTGGTGGTGAACCCGATCCTGTTCTACACCATTGACCCGTTTATCGTGGGCTGGCTGCTGATTGGTGAGTTCATCTTCACCTTGGCCATGGCGCTCAAGTGTTACCCGTTGCAGCCTGGTGGCTTGCTGGCGCTCGAAGCACTGCTCATCGGTATGACGTCACCGGAGCTCGTCTACCACGAGGTTGAAAACAACCTACCGGTCGTGCTGCTCCTGATCTTCATGGTCGCGGGCATCTATTTCATGAAGGGCATGTTGCTCTGCGTGTTCACCAAGAGCCTGCTGAACGTGCGATCGAAGAGGCTGCTCTCGTTGCTGTTCTCGTTCACGGCGGCAGTCCTGAGCGCCTTCCTCGACGCGTTGACCGTGACGGCGGTCATTATCGCGGTGGCGGTGGGCTTCTTTGGCGTCTACCACAAGATCGTGTCCTCGGGCGGCGACGATCACGTCTACGACCAGAACAGCGATGGCAGCGTTGCTGAGGAACGTCGTGCCGATCTCGAGCAGTTCCGGGCATTCCTGCGCAGCCTGATGATGCATGGCGCTATCGGTACAGCCTTGGGTGGTGTCACCACGCTTGTGGGTGAGCCGCAAAACCTGCTGCTTGCCGAGATTGCGGAATGGGAGTTCATGGAGTTCTTCGTTCGCGTCGCGCCCGTCTCAAAGCCGGTGCTGGTGGTTGGACAGATTACCTGCGCGATCACTGAGAAACTGGGCATATTTGGCTACGGCGCGACGCTGCCTCAAAGCGTGAGAGAGGTGTTGTCGGACTATGATCAAAAGAACGCCGAAAAGCGGACACGGCGGGATAATGCGAAGCTCGTTGTTCAGGGCGTCGTAGCGATTCTGCTTGTGATTGCCCTTGGCACGCACTCGGCGCAGCCCGGCATCATCGGCCTGGGTGTCATTGTCCTCGCCACGGCCTTCAACGGCATCACTGATGAGCATTCGATTGGACCGGCCTTCGAGGAGGCGCTGCCGTTCACTGCGCTGTTGGTGGTCTTTTTCGCCATTGTTGCGGTTATCGAGTCGCAACACCTGTTCCAGCCGGTGACCGATTGGTTACTGACCTATCAGGGCAAGGAACAGGCGGTTCTGTTCTATGCAGCGAATGGCATCCTGTCGATGATCAGTGACAACGTGTTTGTTGCCACCGTCTACGCCAACCAGGTTCAGGATGCGTTGGCACAGGGCATCATCACGCGTGAGCAGTTCGACATGCTCATCGTGTCGATCAACACGGGCACCAACATCCCGAGTGTGGCTACGCCCAACGGCCAGGCGGCCTTCCTGTTCCTTCTGACCTCGGCACTGGCGCCGCTCATTCGCTTGTCTTACGGCCGGATGGTCATCATGGCCCTGCCGTACACGATCACAATGAGCATCGCGGGCCTGCTCGCCGTCATCTACTTGTTGTAAGCTTGCCGCCGGCGGTCGGCGCCTGCGCCGGCCGTCGCCGCATCCACTACAACGAGTAGCCGGGGACATTGTGCTGACACTGGATCAGGTACGCATCGGCGTCATCGGGCTGGGCTATGTGGGCCTGCCGCTGGCCGTGGAATTTGGTCGCAAGTACCCGACCGTGGGCTACGACCTCAACGTGGCGCGCGTGAACGAGCTGCGTGAAGGCCACGACGCCACGCTCGAGGTGGAGCCCGAGCTGCTGGCCGAGGCGCGCCACCTCGAGTACAGCGCAGACCCCGCCGATCTCAATGACTGCAACGTCTACATCGTCACGGTGCCAACGCCCGTGGGGACGGATAAGCGCCCGCTGCTCAACCCGCTGCGTTCGGCCAGCGACCTGCTGGGCCGCGTCGTGTCACGCGGCGATATCGTCATTTTTGAGTCGACGGTGTACCCGGGCGCCACAGAAGAGGTGTGTATCCCGCTCATCGAGGCGGGCTCGGGTCTTACACTTAATGAAGACTTCTTCGCAGGCTACAGCCCCGAACGTATCAACCCGGGTGACAAGCAACATCGTCTGCCCAACATCCTGAAAGTGACCTCGGGCTCAACGCCCGAAGCCGCCGATCTGATCGACGCGCTCTATGCGAGCATCATCACGGCGGGCACCTTCAAGGCACGCTCGATCCGTGTCGCCGAAGCGGCCAAGGTGATCGAGAACACGCAACGCGATGTGAACATTGCGCTCGTCAATGAGCTCGCGATGATTTTCGATCGCGTGGGCATCGACACAGAAGCGGTGCTTGAGGCGGCCGGCACGAAATGGAATTTCCTGCCGTTTCGGCCGGGCCTCGTCGGCGGGCACTGCATCGGCGTGGACCCGTATTACCTGACGCACAAAGCCGTTGAGCTCGGTTACCACCCCGAGATGATCCTTGCCGGGCGGCGCATCAATGACAACATGTCGCTCTACGTGGCGAGCCAGATCGTCAAGCTGCTGATTGGTCACGGCCGCCAGGTCAAGGACGCCCGTGTCCTCGTGCTGGGGTTGACCTTCAAAGAGGACTGCCCCGACATCCGTAACACCAAGGTTGTCGATCTTATCGGCGAGCTGGCCGGATACGGTTGCACGATCGATGTGCATGACCCCTGGGTCGATGGTGATGAGGCTGAACGCGAATACGGGATCGCCCTCACAGACACGCCGGAGCAGGGCGCCTACGATGCCGTTGTCGTCGCGGTGGCGCACCGCCAGTTCCGCGACCTGGGCGCACCAGGCGTACGTGCGTTCTGCGCGCCGGGCGGCGTGATCTACGACATTAAGTATCTGCTGCCGGAGTCGGACTCCGACGAACGTCTCTGACGCGCGGCAGCACACGGGATTTCAGATGAAGGTTCTCGTCACCGGCGCAGCTGGCTTCATTGGGTTCTTCACGAGCAAGTACCTGCTTGACCGTGGCGATACCGTGGTGGGGCTTGACGTCGTCAACGACTACTACGACCCCTCACTCAAAGAGGCGCGCCTGGAGCTCATCGCGTCGCACCCCAACTTCCGCTTCGTGCGCATGGCACTCGAGGACCGCGCGGGCGTCGAGAAGCTGTTTGCTGACGAGCAGTTCGATCGGGTCGTGCACCTGGCGGCGCAGGCGGGCGTTCGTTACTCGATCGAGAACCCGCACGCCTACATCGACAGCAACATCGTTGGCACGATGAACATCCTCGAGGGCTGTCGTCACCACGAGGTTGAGCACCTCGTGTACGCGTCGTCATCGAGCGTGTACGGCGCGAATACCTCGATGCCGTTTTCGATCCACGACAATGTGGACCATCCGCTCGCACTCTACGGCGCGACCAAGAAAGCCAACGAGCTCATGGCGCACACGTATTCGAACCTGTACGGACTGCCGACCACGGGGCTTCGCTTCTTCACCGTCTACGGTCCCTGGGGCCGGCCTGACATGGCGCTGTTCCTGTTCACCCGCAACATCATCGAAGGCAAACCCATCGATGTGTTCAATTACGGCAAGCACCGCCGCGACTTCACCTACGTTGAAGATATCGTCGAGGGTGTGGTGCGCACCATGGACAATGTGGCCGCCCCGAATCCCGACTGGGACCCGATGAACCCGGATCCGGGCACGAGCTTGGCGCCCTACCGGATCTACAACATCGGCAACAACCAGCCCGTGGAGTTGCTGCGCTACATCAGCGTCATCGAAGACTGCGTCGGCAAGAAGGCCGAGATGAACCTGCTGCCGCTGCAGCCCGGTGATGTGCCCGACACCTACGCCGATGTCGACGATCTGGTCGCCGATGTCGACTACAAGCCGTCTACGCCCATTGAGACGGGTGTTGCGCGCTTCGTCGACTGGTTCCAGGACTTCTACGAATACGACTGAGCGCGTGCGCTGCGCCGTGCTGCGCGGCTAGAATGCCGCCATGCACAAACTGACTGCTCGCTACCCCACCGACCTGCCGTCCTGGCGCAAGCTGCGTGAGCACCTGCGTGAACGCATGGCAGAGACCGACATCGCCACGCTGTTCCGCAAGGACTCAGGTCGACACGAACGTTTTTCCCTGCGCGACGGCGACCTGCTGCTGGACTTCTCGCGCAACCGCATCGCGCCCAGAACGCTGCAGCTGCTGCTGTCGCTGGCCCGCGAGGCCGGTGTTGCTGGCGCGCGCGACGCCATGTTCGTCGGCGAACCCATCAATGTCACTGAGGGGCGGGCCGTACTGCACGCCGCACTGCGGGGCGGCCGACGTGGTGGTTTCCATGCAGACGGCGAGGGCGTCTCGAAAGCGGTTGCCGACGTACTCGATGCGATGCTCGATTTTGTCGACGCCGTGCATGCGGGCGGCGTTCGCGGCAGCACGGGCAAGCGCTTCACGGACGTGATCAACGTCGGCATCGGCGGTTCCGACCTCGGCATCGTCATGGCTTGCAAGGGCCTGGCGCATGTCGCCACGGGGCTCGAGGTGCACGGCGTGTCCAACGTCGATGGCACCCAGTTCGCTGACCTGGCAAAGCGTCTTGATCCGGCCACGACGCTCGTGGTCGTGTGTTCGAAGACGTTCACGACGCTCGAGACGATGAGCAATGCACAGCTGGCGCGTGAGTGGATCGCTGTGGCACTCGGCGATGCGGCTGTGGGCGATCATTTCGCGGCAGCGTCGACGAACCACGAAGCGATGGATGCCTTCGGTATCCACAGGCACCGCCGCTTTGGTTTTTGGGACTGGGTCGGTGGTCGCTACTCGCTCTGGTCGGCCGTGGGTCTGTCGATCGCGCTCGGGATTGGCAAAGAGAACTTCCGCGAGTTGCTCGCGGGCGGCCGCGCCATGGATCGGCATTTCGCCGAGACCCCGCTGGCCGGCAACCTGCCTGTGGTTCTTGCGCTGCTCGCAGTCTGGAACAACAATTTCCTGGGCGCCGAGAGCCAGGCGATCCTGCCCTACGACAATCGGCTCGAGCGTTTTCCCGCCTACCTGCAGCAGCTGCAGATGGAGTCCAACGGCAAATCTGTGCGCCGGGACGGGCGGCCGGTTCGCTGTAAGACGGGCATGGTGATTTGGGGCGAGCCGGGTTCCAATGCGCAGCACTCGTTTTACCAGCTGCTGCACCAGGGCACCCGGCAGGTACCCTGCGACTTCCTGCTGCCCGTGCAACCCTCGGGATCAGGGCAGGCGCAACAGGATCTGGCGATCGCCAACTGCCTGGCCCAGGCCGATGCGCTGGCGTTTGGCTACTCGGAGGACGATGCGCACGAGGAACTGACGGCGCGCGGCCTCGAGGCCGCCGACATTGCGCGACTCGCACCCCACAAGGTGCACGCGGGCAATGTCTCGAGCAACGTCCTGCTCCTGAAGGCGCTCACCGCCCGGACGCTGGGCCAACTCGTCGCACTCTATGAACACAAGGTGTTCGTGGAGGGGGTGATCTGGGGCATCAACTCGTTCGACCAGTGGGGCGTGGAGCTTGGCAAGAAGATGGCCTCGGCGCTGGCGCCCGCAGTGGCTGATCCCGCCCTGGCGGCCTCAGGCAATCCGGCCACCCATGCGCTGCTGACCCAGGCGGCGCGCTGGCGGCGCGCCCCGTAGCCGATGCGATTATTTGTCTAGGCTTAGTGCAGGTAGAGTGGCCTGTGTTTCCCGTGATACCTTCGAAATATCAATCGAATGCGCCAACCTATCGCGCAGATTAAGTCGAATTTAGGGAGCTTAGAGAATGAGACGATTTACCGTAGCCATCGGGCTGTTATTGACGTGCGCCGGCGCCATCGCAAAGCCGTCTGTTGAAGACCTCGTGTCGCTCTCCAATTTCTCCGCGGTAGCGCTGTCGCCCGAGGCCACGCACATTGCTGCGGCCACGCGTATCAATGGCGAATCGCAGATGATCGTCATGAACATCGAGGACGCCAAGAAGCCTCGTGTCACCTATCAGATGACGCCGATCAATGGCGAGTCTGTCGTGGGTATTCGGTGGATGAGCGAAGAGCGCATTCTGTTCTCGACCGAGGACAGGCTGGGTACATTGGCGCGTCCTATTGGAACGGGCCGTATCTACGCTATCAACCGCGATGGCAAGAAGGGTGCGCTCGTCATGGGACCCACGACGGGCGCATCCGTGTTCTCGTTGGGCTCGATTGTCGATTTCATGCCTGAAGACGCCCGTCAGATTAAGGCGATCACGAGCTCGATTCGCGGCGATCGCGCGGCCCAGCTCGAAGTCATTAATACCTTTACCGGCAAGCACAACATCATTGATACCGGGCCGTTTGGTACGGGATCTGTGAGCCCAGATGCAGATGGCAATCTACGGTTTGCGTCTTACCTCGATACCAAGACGAACCAGCCCGTATACGCCTTCCGACCTACTGCCGATAGCGAGTGGGTTGAAATGGATAACCCGTTCCAAGGCTTTTTCCGCCCGCTCGAGATCTCGCGGGATGGCACCACTGCACTGGTGTCGACGAACGAGCAGGGAAAATTTGGTGTGCTCCGCATGGACATGCGGACCATGGAATTTGAACGAGTGCTGTCGCATGACAAGGTACCTGCAAACAGTTTCCTGAGAAGCCGTGATGGCGAGAAGATTCTGGGGGCTGAATTCCTGCCGGGCCTGCCCGAGATCCAGTACATCGAAGATACGTCCAACGAGTACATCGATGATTTGCGAATCTGGAAACGTCTGCACGCGTCGTTTCCCGACCGCCACGTGCGGATCGTCGACCGCAGCTGGGATGGCAAGACGCTGTTGCTGGGTACGTACAGTGATCGTCAGCCGATCCGCTACTACCTGCTCGATTCCGAGGTGTTCACGGCGCGGTACCTGTTCGAGTCCAAGCCAGAGATCGACCCCAAAGAAATGTCTGTTCGCGAGTCCCACTGGATAGAGGCCCGTGATGGCACCCCGTTCCAGCTCTACGTCACTCGCCCGAAAGACCTGCCGCAGGATCGGCCGCTGCCAACGGTTATGGTCATTCATGGTGGCCCGCACGGTCCCCGCGACGAGTGGTCGTTTGACCCAGAAGCGCAGTTGCTCGCCAGCCGGGGCTACGTCGTGATCCAGCCGAATTACCGGGGCTCAGGTGGATTTGGCTACCAGTTCGAACGATCTGGCTATCGAAAGTGGGGGCTCGAAATGCAGGACGATGTCACCGACGCCACCTTGTGGGCCATCGAACAGGGCATCGCCGACCCCTTTAAGACCTGCATCTACGGGGGCAGTTACGGCGGCTATGCCACCTTGTCGGGGATCACCAAAGAGCCCAGTTTGTATGCCTGCGCGTTCGCGTTTGTCGGTGTCTACGACCTTGAGATGTTCTTGGTTCGTGGCGACATTCCGGATAGCGAGTTTGGCCGTACGTATCTCACTCAAGCGATTGGTCGTGACAAAGAAGATCTGAAGGCGCGCTCACCTGCAAATCACGTCGACAAGATCATCACTCCGCTGTATATCGCCCACGGAAAAGCAGACAAGCGCGTGCCGGTGCAGCAGTTTTACAACCTGCGTAAGAAGCTGGATGAGGCGGAAATCCCGTACGAACAGTTGCTCGTAGAACGGGAAGGCCATGGCTTTTACGCCACCGAAAACCGAGTGCGCTACTACAATGAGCTCCTGGACTTTCTGGAACGGCATATCGGGCCCAATGCGCCCGGCAAGGGCCAGGCGGTCGCTTCCGCGCCCGAATAGTCCGCAGAGGTCAGTGTCACTGCAGTGACCCCGATGCGCGGCCGTGAAATCGGTCTGCAACCGATGCACAATGCGCAGGTGAAATGCGAGGGGACATCATGAGCACACTGGCGGGCAAGACGCTCTTTATCTCGGGCGCAAGCCGCGGCATCGGCTTGGCCATTGCGCTGCGGGCGGCACAGGATGGGGCCAACGTTGCCATCGCGGCTAAGACGGCCGAGCCGCATCCGAAACTGCCGGGCACGATTTACACGGCTGCCGAGGAGATCGAGGCTGCGGGCGGCAAGGCGCTACCGCTCATTTGCGACATTCGCGACGAGGCGGCCGTCGAGGCTGCTGTGGCGGCGACCGTCGAGCGGTTCGGTGGCATCGACATCTGCATCAACAATGCCTCGGCCATCATGCTGACGAGCACGTTGCACACACCCATGAAACGCTACGACCTCATGCACCAGGTCAATACGCGTGGGACGTTCCTCGTGTCCAAGACCTGTTTGCCGCACCTGCTCGAGGCGGACAATCCGCACATCCTTAACCTGTCGCCGCCGCTCAACATGGAAGAGAAGTGGTTCGCGCCGCACGTGGCCTACACCATGGCAAAGTTCGGCATGAGCCTATGCGTGCTGGGCATGGCAGGTGAGTTTCGCGACCGTGGCGTTGCCGTCAATGCACTCTGGCCGCGCACGGCCATCGCCACATCAGCCGTCAAGAACCTGCTGGGTGGTGACGCGCTCGTCGAGCGTTCGCTTAAGCCCGAGGTCATGGCCGATGCCGCACACGTGATCCTGACGCGCCCCTCGCGCGAGTTCACGGGCAACTTCTGTATCGACGATGAGGTCCTCGAGAGCGTCGGTATCACAGACCTCTCCGAGTACCAGGTGAATCCTGGCGTCGAGCCGGCGCCGGACTTTTTCGTCGAACCGAAGGCACGCTGATGGGCACGCGCCAAGAGCAGAACTCGGGCACCCGCGCGGTGCGCGAGGCGCATCGTATCGATGAAGCGCGGCTTCTCGAATACCTGTCCGACACGGTCGAGGGCTTTACAGGGCCGCTCGAGGTCACGCAGTTCAAAGGCGGGCAGTCCAACCCCACCTACAAGCTCACAGCGGCGTCTGGCAGCTACGTGCTGCGTCGCAAGCCGCCGGGCAAGCTGCTGCCCTCGGCGCATGCCGTTGACCGCGAGTTTCGTGTCATCAGTGCGCTCTACGGTGCTGACTTTCCGGTACCGCGTCCCCACGTGTTGTGCGCCGACGACAGCATCATCGGCACGATGTTTTACGTCATGGATTTCGTCGAGGGTCGCATCTTCTGGGAGCCCGATCTGCCGGACTGCGCCCCCGAAGAGCGCGGTGCGATTTACAACGCGATGAACGAGACCATCGCGCGCTTGCATACGATCGATTACGCCGCGCTGGGCATCGAAGACTTCGGAAAGCCGGGCAACTACTTTGCTCGGCAGATCTCGCGTTGGTCGAAGCAGTATGTTGCCTCGGAGACTATCGATGTGCCGGCCATGCATCGGCTCATGGCGTGGCTGCCGGATAACATTCCGGATGAAGCGTCGACGGGCATCGTTCACGGTGACTATCGGCTCGACAACATGATCATTGCGCCCGCGGAAGCCCGCGTCAGCGCCATTCTCGACTGGGAGCTGTCGACGATCGGCCATCCGCTCGCCGACTTCACCTACCACCTCATGGCCTGGCAGATGCCCGACATCGGTATCGGCTCAAGCGGCCTCGCGGGCAAAGACCTGGATGCGCTGGGCATTCCCGACGAGGCAACCTACGTGGCGCGTTACTGCGAGCACACGGGTCGCGACGGTATTGAGAATCGCGACTTCTACTCGGCTTACAACTTCTTCCGCATTGCGGCGATCCTGCAAGGCATCGCAGGCCGCGTTCGGGACGGTACCGCTGCCAGTGCGCATGCGGAGGCGGCGGTGAAAGCCGTGACGCCGCTGGGCGACATGGCCTGGGGTTACGCGCAACGCGCCGGCGCGACGGGCTAATGCTCGACGCGGATCGCCTGCGCAGCCTGTCGCGGAACGACCTGCCGTTTCTCTGGCGGACCGAACAGTCGTCTCTGTACGCGCTTAGCGTGGGCCTGGGGCGCGATAGCGCCAATACCATGGCGCGTGATTACGTCATCCCCTCGGCCGCGCAGCGCGCCATCCCGACCATGGCGACGGTCATGAGCGTTAATGTGTTCGAGCAGGATTACGGTTGGGACTACACGCAGATGTTGCACGGCGAGCAACGGCTCAAGCTGCACCGGCCGCTGCGACCCGCAGCCGACATGCTGGCTGATTTCCGCATTGAGGCCGTGCACGACAAGGGCGCCAATCGGCCCGCGATCATCGTCACGCGCACCGACGTACGCCAGGCGGCCGACAACATTCCCCTGTTCACGTCGTCGTCGACGCTCGTTGCGCGCGCTGACGGCGGCTTCGACGGTCCTCGCGATGCCCTGCCGCAGCCCGTTGCAACGCCCGATAGACCGCCGGACCTTCGCCACGACGCGGAGACACGTCCCGAGCAGGCACTGCTCTACCGATTCAATGGTGACCACAATCCGCTTCACGTCGACCCGCAGGCGGCGCGCGCCGCCGGGTTCCACAAACCCATCCTGCATGGCTTGTGCACGTATGGCTTCGCCTGCAACGCGATTCTCGAGACGATATGCGACTACGACAGCACGCTGATCGGTGAGATCAACGCGCGCTTCTCAGCGCCCGTATACCCCGGCGACACGATCACGACGGAGATGTGGCAGTCAGCAGACCGCGTTGCCTTCCGCTGCCGGGTTGCGGCACGCGACGACGTGGTGGTGCTCGACAACGGCCACTGCAGGTTGCTCGTGTGATGCCCCGAACTGTCTTTGCGACCGCGCTGTGCGCGTTGTTGATCGGCCCGGCAGCATTGGCCGCCGCAGTCGACGCTGAGCGCGCCGCCGAACCCGCGCCCGGCGACTGGCCCGCACATGGACGTAGCTACGCCGAACAGCGCCACAGCCCGCTCGACGCCGTGAATCGCGACACGGTGGAACGACTGGGGCTGGCCTGGTCATTCGAATTGCCCACGCGTCGCGGCCAGGAGGCCACGCCCATCGTGGTGGACGGCGTTCTTTACGTCACGGGCTCGTGGAGCATGGTGTTTGCGCTCGACGCCGCAACGGGCGCGCTCAAATGGCAGTACGACCCGGGCGTGCCCCGGCGCACGGGCAGCAAGGCCTGCTGTGACGCCGTGAACCGCGGCGTCGCCGTGTGGCAAGGCCAGGTGTTCGTCGGCACGCTCGACGGCCGTCTTGTGGCGCTGGATGCCGCGGACGGCAGCGTCAACTGGTCACAGCAGACGGTCCCGACGGATCAGGCCTATACGATCACGGGCGCACCTCGCGTCGTGAAAGACCGCGTGATCATCGGCAACGGCGGCGGCGAGTACGGTGTGCGCGGCTACGTATCGGCGTACGACGTTGCGACGGGCGATCTGGCGTGGCGCTTCCACACCGTGCCGGGCAACCCCGACGCAGGCTTCGAATCCGATGCCATGGCGCGCGCTGCCAACACGTGGTCCGGCGAATGGTGGCGTCTGGGTGGCGGCGGCACGGTCTGGGATTCGATGGCCTACGATCCGGAGCTCGACCTCCTGTACGTCGGCGTCGGCAACGGCAGCCCCTGGCAACGCGAGATGCGCAGCCCGGGCGGTGGCGACAACCTGTTCCTGTCGTCGATCGTCGCACTGCGTCCGGATACCGGCGCCTACGTCTGGCACTACCAGACGACACCCGCCGACACCTGGGACTACACGGCCACGCAACACATGATCCTCGCCGACCTCGAGATCGAGGGGCGCACCCGCAAGGTCATCATGCAGGCGCCCAAGAACGGCTTTTTCTACGTGCTGGACCGGGAGACGGGTGCCTTCATCTCAGCGGAGCCCTTCGTCAACGTCACCTGGGCGAGCCACGTCGACCCTGAAACGGGTCGTCCCGTCGAGGCGGAACCCGTCTACGTGGATGGCCAGCCCGTCCCGACGGCACCGTCGCCGCTTGGCGCGCACAACTGGATGCCCATGGCATGGAACCCCGACGCAGGGCTCGTCTACATCCCGGCCATGGACGCGCCGTTCACGCACGCCAGTGCGGCCGCCGACCCGGACCTCGACGATCCGCTCTGGCGCACAGGCACGGACTTCGCGGCAGCGGCCACGCCGTTGTTTATCGCCCCGGCTGTTGAGGAAGCGCTCGCAGAAACGCTCGTGAGTGCGCACCTGCTGGCCTGGGACCCGGTGGCGCAGAAAGCGGCCTGGCGCGTGCAGCACGCGCACCCCTGGAACGGGGGCGTGTTGTCGACGGCCGGCGGGCTCGTGTTTCAGGGCGACGCCACAGGCCATTTCTCGGCCTACGACGCCAATTCGGGTCGGCTCATGTGGCAGCGCCCGGCCAATACGGGCGTTGTCGCCGCACCCATGACCTACGCCATCGACGGGCGGCAGTTCGTGGCTGTTCTCGCGGGTTGGGGTGGTTCCATGGCGCTGAACGGTGGCCGGCTCAATGACACCGTCAAGGGCGGGGCCAACGGCCGTTTGCTCGTCTACGCACTCGACGAGGCGGGTGAGCCACCGCCGGGTGTTGTGATGGCCGAGATGCCGCAGCCGCCGCGCAACACGGCACTCGACGACGACATCCGCGCGGGCTTTGGTCACTACGCACGCAGCTGCTCGGTCTGTCACGGCATGAACGTGGCCGGCGGCGGCGTGATCCCCGACCTGCGTTATCTGTCACGCGAGAAGCACGCAATCTTCGATCGCATCGTTTACGACGGTGTGCTCACGGAGGCTGGGATGCCCGGATTTTCGCACCGGTTGACGCCCGAGCAGGTCGAGCAGATTCGCGCCTACGTCATCTACGAAGCCAATCGCGAATGGCGACGTCGTGACGATTCGGGTTGGTGGCGTGCCGTCAAGAACACGGCGTCGCGCGCTACGGCCTGGGCGTTGCTTCAGCTGCAGTAGCGATCAGTCGGACAGGCGCTGCGCGACGATCGTGAATCGCAGCGTGATGCCGTCGGCAACGCGAATCGCACCACCCGCCGCGGAGTAGGGCTCAAGACCGAGCTGCGTGTGCGTGAGCGTGACTTCGCCGCGTGCTGTGACGACGCGTGCTTCGCGCACGATTTCGACGGGCATCGTCACCAGCGCGGTACTGCCCGCAACCTCGAGTTCACAATCGATGGTCTGTGTGGCTGCGGCATAGTCTCCGCAGGTAGCGCGGATGAATGGATAGTCGCCGGCGCGCAGTAGCGAATCGCCGAGCATATTGTCGCGCGTGGCGGCAATGTCGTCCTCGGGTACGGGCTCTGCGAATCCCTCACCTTCTTCGGCGCGCGCGTCGGCGTCATCGACGGCGAGCCCGTTGGCAGGCACCACGATGCGCACGAGCGCCTCGCCGACGTCATCGGTCAGCCATGCAGTACCCGTGAGGGCGGTGGTCGTGATGACGTGGTTGTGGCCAAGTCGGGCCATAGGGCCTTCGCGGAAGGTGAGCAGGCGGATCTGGCTGCTGGCGCTAACGACCGTGAAACGCACAGCGTCGGCGGCGGGCTCGCGAGTACGCAGCGTGACCTCGGGCGCGACCTCGGTGGCCGTCACGGGTGGCGCGGTAGACTCACCGACGGCGGCGCAGCCCGCCAGGAGGGCGAGCGTGCTAAGCGCTGCGAGTCCGCAAAAATGCCTGGGCATAAACCATGTCCTGAATGCCGCAATCTGCGGCAACGCCTTGGGTCCCCTGGCCGTATACTACGTCAGCCACAACGAAGGAGGTAAGGCCCATGAACGATCGCGTGCGCATTGATGTCCACGAGCACGTCGCCACAGTCACGCTAGACCGTGCGGACAAGATGAATGCCATGGATCCCGCGATGTTCCAGGCGCTGCCCGAGGCCGCCGCGGCCGTGGCCGCGCGTGGCGATGTCCGGGCTGTTGTGTTGACGGGGTCTGGCGGCAACTTCTCAGCGGGCATCGATATCGCCGGCTTCGGCGGGCAGGACATCGCCGGCCGGTTTGCCGTTGAGGCCTTTGCGCTGTGTGGCGATACGCCCGCCAACCGCTATCAGCACCCAACGTGGTGCTGGTATGCGCTGCCCATGCCGGTCATCGCCGCGATCGAAGGCGTCTGTTTTGGTGCCGGGGTCCAGGTGGCTTCGGGTGCTGACGTCCGAATCGCGGCGCCAGACGCGAAGCTCTCCATCATGGAAATCAAGTGGGGGCTGGTACCCGACATGGCGATGACGGCCACGCTACGCGGCGTCATGCCGCTCGACCGGCTCAAGATGCTCGCCTACACGGGGCAGGTCGTTGATGGCGCACAGGCGGCTGAGCTTGGTCTGGTGACGCAGGCCGTGCCCGATCCGCTGGCGGCCGCGCAGACCCTGGCTGCGGCAATCGCGGGTCGGTCGCCCGACGCGATCCGGGCCACCAAGCACCTCTGCAACGAAGCCTTCGAGAGTGATCGCGAGGAGGCGCTTCGTCTCGAGGCCGCGGCCCAGCTCAGCGTCATGGGCACGCCCAATCAGCTTGAGGCTGCGATGGCCAACCTGCAGAAGCGCGCACCCGACTTCAAGGACCCGGACGCAGCGGCATCCGACGCGGCGGCCTAGCGTTCGACGCGTTTTTCGCTCTGCCAGAGCCGGACCACCCAGAGCGCGAACACGCTGACGTCCTTGCGAGAGCGAAACAGCGGCGACGCCGAATTGGCCGCGCCGTCCAGGCTCGACACGCGCAGTCCGATGGCCGCGAACGTCTTGTCTGTCTGCTTCTGCAAGGTGAATCCCAACGTGCTTTGCAGGTAGCCACCACGCGCGTCGAAGCTGACGCGTGAGGGCGTCGCAAACTCGGACGTCACGCTGTAGAAGTAGTCGTGCAACTTGCGACTGGCCATGCTCGTTGTGATTGAGGCCGACCATTCGTAGCCGTCGCCGAATTCGCGTTCATATTCCAACTGCGGACTGAAAACGAATCCTCGTGTGTTGATCTTCTGGTCGTCGAGCGAGAATGCAGCGCGAACGGGCAGCTCCAGCTTCAGGCGCCGGTCGGTCACGGCCGGGTCACTCAGGATGATCTCGAGTTCCGGGCCGATCTCGAAAATGAAACCCAGATCCGGCATGCCTTCGCGCGCGCCGACGTCGTCGCTCTCGGCGTCGAACGAGCCGTTGAGACTGAGATCAAGCTCCATGCGCTCGTTCTGGAACAGTCGGCCCGATGCCGCGCTGCCGTCACCTAATCGGAGAAAGTCCCCGCGGTAGACGACTACCGGCAGGGGCAACACGCGGGCCGTCGTTCCGCTGGCAGACGGGTAGTCGGGTGTCACGGCCGCACCGACGCCCGCGCCGAGCTCCCAGAGCGGTAGCCCCGTGTCGTCGCTATCCTGGCTCGGAAAGCTCGCGCTGGTTTGTGCAGCGCCTGGCGCCGCCAGCACGCACAGCGCAGCGGCGGCCCACAAACGTCGGGTCACGGCTTGAGGCCGCGCATCAGGTATTCGGGGAAGGTCCGAACGGCGTCTTTGGCCACGGCCGGGTCGCCGTGAAACCACTTTGGAATCCAGTTGACAGCACCCATGATGGCATTACCGGTCATGCGCACGTCGCAGTCTGTGAGGCTGCCATCGTCGATACCCCGACGCAGAACGGCTTCAAAGTTGCGTGAATGGACCCTCGAGCGGGCAAGAATTTCTTCGCGGTGCTCCGGCGTGAGTGAGGGGATCTCACTCATGATGGCGATGGGTCCCTCGTCGCCGCAGTGTGCGGCTACGTGCAGCTCGAGATAGCGCCGGGCCACGTCGAAACCGGTGCCGCCTTCATCAATCGCCTGGTCCAGCATGCGCTGCCCGATGTCGGCGGCGCGCATGTAGCACTGGTAGACCAGTTCCTGCTTGCCCGCGATGTAGTAGTAGATCGCCGCATCGGTAAGGCCGAGCTGAATGGCGACGTCCTTGAGCGATGTGCCGCTGTAGCCTTTCTCGTTAAAACAGCGCGCCGCGGCGCGGAGCAGACGCTCCCGTTTGTCATCAAATGCGCGTGTCGCGCCCGAATTGGCTGAGGTCATGTCGCGAAATGGCCTGTAAGTCATTGTTTTGACGATAACTCGACGAAAATTTTAATCCGGATTAAAATTAGCGTCACGCACACGGGCCACTGTACCGGCCTGCGGCTCTGACCGCGACCGCCCCTGGCCCACAATTGCACACCGCAAGGAGGGCGCCCATGAGTGTTGCAACCCGGGAAATGACGGGTACGGAAGCGGCCGACCGCGAGCCGCCCCTGCGATTTGTCACCGCCGCCTCACTGTTCGACGGCCATGATGCCGCGATCAACATCATGCGCCGGCTGATCCAGTCGAAAGGCGCCGAGGTGATTCACCTTGGTCACAACCGCAGCGTGGCCGACGTCGTTCGCGCCGCTATTCAGGAAGACGCCGATGGCATCGCCATCAGTTCCTACCAGGGCGGCCACACGGAGTACTTCCGCTACATGGTGGACATGCTGCGCGACGCTGACGCGGAACACATTCGCGTATTCGGCGGCGGTGGCGGCACGATTACACCAGAGGAAATCCGCGAGCTCATGGCCTATGGGGTCGAGCGAATTTACCACCCCAACGACGGCATGAAGCTCGGCCTCGACGCCATGATTGAGGATCTGATCACCCGCACCACGGAAGCACGCGCGGCTCGTGCGACGGCGCTCCCTGAAGGTCAGCCCAAGGCCGGCGACGCGTCCGGCATTGCCGCCATGCTCTCGGCACTCGAGCAGCAGCGCTTCGATGACGACACGCTGGCGCGCCTGCGCCGTGAATGGGCCATGGCCCGTGCGGTGCCCGTCATCGGTATCACGGGCACGGGCGGCGCCGGCAAGTCGAGCGTCACCGACGAGCTCCTGAACCGGTTCGCGCAGCACTTCCCCGAGCGACGCATTGCCGTTGTGGCCGTCGATCCGACGCGCCGGCGCACGGGCGGCGCGCTGCTAGGTGATCGTATCCGCATGAACACGCTGCGCAATGAACGGCTTTACATGCGTTCCATTGCCACGCGGCGACAGCACCTGGCGACGAGCGACATGCTCGGCGACGCCGTGGCCTTCCTGAAGAGCGCGGGATTTGATCTCGTTATTGTGGAAACGGCCGGCATCGGTCAGAGCGACAGCGAGATCGTCGACCTCGTGGACTTCTCAACCTATGTCATGACCTCGGATTACGGCGCGGCGAGCCAGCTCGAGAAAATCGACATGCTCGACTTCGCCGACCTGGTCGTGCTGAACAAGTACGACCGCCGCGGCGCCGAAGACGCGCTGCGCGACATCCGCAAGCAGTGGCGCCGGAACCGATTGGCGTTCCAGGCCAGCGATGACGAGGTGCCTGTGTACCCGACCATTGCCAGCCAGTTTGCTGACCCGGGCCTGACCTGGATGTTCTCGGAGCTCTGCCGCCACCTGACGGAGAAACTGGCACTCGATGCCGATCGCTGGCGCGTGGACATCGGCGACGTCGAGCGCGAGCCGCGAGCCACGGCGCTGATCCCTGGCGCGCGAATTCGCTACCTGGCTGAGATCAGCGAGCAGGGGCGAGGCATCAACGCCCGCATCGAACGCGAAGCCAATGCTGCGCGCGAGGCGCAGCACCTCTATGGGGCGCTCAAGGCCCTTGAGGACCCGATGCTGCCCGCAGCACTGGAACGCTTCGAGTCGGCAGCGCTGACCGATGACAGCGTCGATCTCTCCACGCGTACCTTGCGTCAGCGCTACAACGAGTCGCTCGGAAACCTCTCGGGTGAAGCGCTGGATCTGCTGACGGGCTGGCCGGCGCGCCGGGCGGGCGTCACCAGCGAGAAATACGAATACAGTGTGCGTGGTAAGACCATCACGGGCGATAACTACCGCGAGACGCTGAGTCACCTCAAGGTGCCCAAGATTGCGGCGCCCAAATTCGAAGACTGGGGTGAGCAGCTCACCTTCCTCATGAAGGAAAACCTTCCGGGCGGCTATCCCTTCACGGGCGGCGTGTATCCCTACCGCCGCACGGGCGAGGACCCGATCCGCATGTTTGCGGGCGAGGGCACACCCGAGCGCACGAACCGTCGCTTCCACTACCTGTCGCAGGGTCACGCCGCGGCACGTCTGTCGACCGCGTTCGACTCGGTCACGCTCTACGGCGAAGACCCGCACGAACGTCCGGACATCTACGGTAAAGTGGGTAACTCGGGCGTGTCGATCGCGACCGTCGATGACATGAAGAAGCTCTACTCGGGCTTCGATCTGTGCGCGCCGACCACGTCGGTGTCGATGACGATCAACGGGCCCGCGCCCATGATCCTCGCGTTCTTCATGAACACGGCCATCGACCAGCAGGTTGAGCAACACCTCGATGAGACGGGCGGCTGGGATGCAGCCCAGCGGAAGATCGACGACTGGTTCGGTGAGCGCGCGCGGCCGTCCTACTCAGGCGATTTGCCCGAAGGTCATGACGGCCTGGGCCTTCGCCTGCTGGGCGTGCCCGGGCACGTGGTCGTTGACGGCGACACGTACGCACGCATCAAGGCGGAAACCCTGAAGACGGTGCGCGGAACAGTCCAGGCAGACATCCTCAAGGAAGACCAGGCGCAGAACACCTGCATTTTCTCGACCGAGTTTGCGATGAAGATGATGGGTGACGTGCAGCAGTATTTCACCGATCACGAGGTGCGCAATTACTACAGCGTCTCGATCTCGGGCTATCACATCGCCGAAGCCGGGGCGAACCCCATCAGTCAGCTCGCCTTTACGCTCTCGAACGGCTTCACGATCGTCGAGTACTACCTGGCGCGCGGGATGAACATTGACGACTTCGCGCCCAACCTGTCGTTCTTCTTCTCGAATGGCATGGACCCCGAGTACTCGGTGATCGGTCGCGTCGCGCGGCGTATCTGGGCACGTGCGATGCGAGAACGTTACGGTGCGAGCAAGCGCAGCCAGATGATGAAGTACCACGTCCAGACGTCGGGCCGCAGCCTGCACGCGCAGGAAATCAGCTTCAACGACATCCGCACCACGCTGCAGGCGCTTTATGCCCTGTTCGATAACTGCAACAGCCTGCACACCAACGCGTTCGACGAGGCTGTCACGACGCCGACAGAACAGTCGGTGCGTCGGGCCGTCGCCATCCAGCTCATCATCAACCGCGAGATGGGGCTCAACTACACGGAAAATCCCTGGCAGGGTTCGTTCATCGTCGACGAGCTCACGGACCTCGTAGAGGAGGCCGTGTACGCTGAGTTCGACCGCATCTCGGAACGCGGCGGTGTGCTGGGTGCCATGGACACCATGTACCAGCGCGGCAAGATCCAGGACGAGAGCCTGTACTACGAAAGCCGCAAGCACGACGGCAGCCTGCCGCTCATCGGTGTGAACACCTTCCTGCCGCCCGAAGGCCAGGAGGACGAGATCCATGAGCTTGAACTGATTCGTTCGACGGACGGCGAGAAGGACGACCAGATCGTCGCCGTGCGCGCGTTCCAGCAGGCCAACGACGATACGGGTCGCGAGGCGCTGGCGCGCTTGCAGGCCGTGGCGCGGGCGCGCGGCAATGTTTTCGAGGCACTCGTCGACACGGTGCAAACCTGCTCGCTGGGTCAGATCTCTGCAGCGCTCTACGAGGTCGGCGGCGAATACCGTCGCAACATGTGAGTGCTGTAACACTGGAGCGCGCCGGCAACGGCGTGCTCACGCTTACCTTGAACCGACCGGAAGCGCTCAACGCGATCACACCCGATATGCTCGAAGCGCTGGCGGATGCGCTGGAGGGTGTAACGCCCGACGATCGGGTCATTGTCCTCACCGGCGCCGGTCGCGCCTTCTCCGCGGGCGTCGATCTCAAAGCGCTGGGCGGGCGCCCGATCCACCAGGGCAAGGTGGGTGACATTCTCGACGTACCTGCGGGTCGAGCACTCGATGCCATGGCGCGAGTGCCGCAGCCCGTGATTGCCAAGGTGAACGGCCACTGCTTCACGGGCGCGCTCGAACTCGCGCTGGGCTGTGACCTCATCTATGTGGCTGACGAGGCCAAGCTTGGTGATACGCACGCCAAATGGGGTGTGCGCCCGACCTGGGGTATGACGCAGCGTCTGCCGCGTCGTGTTCCGATTAACGTCGCACGTGAACTGGCGTTTACGGCACGGAGTTTTACGGCCGGCGAAGCGGCATCGTGGGGGCTCGCGAATGGCCACGCGCCGGCTGCCGAGCTCGACGCGCTGGTCGACGGCGTCATTTCGCGTATCCTCGCCAACAGCGCGGACGTCATCGCAGCCTACAAGGACCTCTGGCGACGCACCGAGAGCCTGCCGCTCGCCGAGGGGTTGGCCGTGGAAGCCGCGCGCGACTATGACATTAGCGATACCAACGACCGACTCGCGGAGTTCATTGCGTGACCCAGGCCCTGACCCCCGGCGACATGGGGATCCCCAACTACAAAGGCACCTATCTCGATTTTCTCGATTTTCGGATTATCGAGGCGCGCCCGGGCTTCGTGCGCATGCGTATGCCGATCACCCGGACCCATACCAATACGCTCGACATGGCGCATGGCGGGATCATCATGTCAATGCTCGACATTGCCGGGGCGTTTGCCTCGCACGGCGGCGAGCGCGGCGACGAGGTGTCGGTGACCATGACCCAATCGACGCAGTTCATGCGCGCGGTACTGGGCGACACGCTGTACGCCGAGGGCCGGCTGACCCGTCGGGCCGGGCGTACCGCGTTCACGCAATCGACGGTGTACGACCCGAGTCACGGCGATGACCCGGAGTCGCAAATCTGTGCGACGGCGCAGTGCACATTTTTGATGCGGCCGCGCGATCGCAGCCGTCCTGCCAATGGGGAAAGCAATGAGTAATGGTCGGTTTGATCTCACAGGGCGCGTGGCACTGGTCACGGGTGGTGGCTCGGGGCTCGGGCGACAGTTTGCGCTGACGCTGGCCGAGGCGGGCGCCGATGTCGTCGTAACGGGTCGGCGTCGTGCGCCGCTAGACGACACGGCTGCCATGATCAGCGACACCTATGGTCGTCGCTCGGCCATCGTTGAAATGGACGTCACGGACACGGCGTCCGTCGATGCCGGGGTGGCCGCAGCAGCGGAGGCTCTGGGCACGCCGCAGATTGTGATTAACAACGCGGGCATCTCGCGCGAGGCGTTTGCGTTGCAGATGAGCGACGCGGACTACGACGCCGTCATTGAAACGAACCTGAACGGCGTCTATCGCGTGGCGCGCGCCGCGGGTCGGCTCATGGCAGAAGGTGGGCAGGGCGGCAGCATCGTCAACATTGCCTCCATTCTCGGGCGTCGCGTGGCGCCCATGTTGGCGGCTTACTCAGCGGCAAAGGCCGGCGTGATCCGCCTAACCGAGGCGTTGGCTGTGGAATGGGTACGCTACGGCATTCGGGTCAACGCGATTGCGCCCGGGTTCTTCGTGACGGACATCAACCGGGACTTCTTTGGTACGCCGCAGTCGGACAAGATGATGCAGCGCGTGCCCATGCGCCGTCCGGGCGAACTGCCCGAGCTGGACGGTGCCGTGCTGCTGCTGTCCAGTGACGCGGGCAACTACATGACAGGCACGACCATCACGGTCGACGGTGGTCACAGCATCCAGTCGATGTAGTCAGCGCGCTCGCGCTACTGTGCGGGCGTACAACCCGGGTAGTCCCCAACACGTTCGCGGAGCCCGGCGCATAAGGCGTCGGCCTCGTCGCGTTCGCCTGCAGCCGCAAGCAGGCGCGCAAGGCGTACGGTGGCTTCCGGCTCAAATGGCACGTCATTGAGCGCGCGCCGATACCACAGCTCCGCCTCGGCCGGTGCGCCGAGTTGCTCGTGGAGCGCGCCAATTTGCACGCCCATAGCGACCTGCCACGGTCCGACACGTTGCGGCTCGTAGGCGTAGGCCCGGCCCATGGCGGCATGCGCTTGCTCGAAGTGAGCGAGGGCAGCGGGCACGTCGCCCTGCATCGACCGAATTTCTCCGAGATTGATCATGGAGGCCCAGGCATCAGCGTTCAGGCGGATTGCGCGCGCGTACAACTCGGCGCCGCGATCCAGGTCGCCCTGCGCTGTTGCTGTGAACGCGAGCGCTTTCATCGCGTCGGTATCGTCGGGCGCGTTGCGCACGGCACGCTCAGCCATCGACTCAGCGCGCTGCAACACCGCCCGCGCCTCGCTCGTGCTGGTCAGCCCGCGATCCAACGCTTCGGACAGAGTGTCGGCGCCGCGCGTGGCGGCATCAGGGCGATCTGGCCAGCGGACAACACGCTGGACCAGCGCGTTCGCGAGACCGGCCTGTGCACGGATATTGTCGGGGTCGGTGGCCAGTACGCGTTCGTACAAGCTGATGGCCGCCTCGTTGTCTGCGCGCGTAAACCGCATGTACAGATCATCGGCACGCGAGACTTCGATCGTGGCTCGCTCGGGCGGCGCTGGGCTCTTGGCGGGCCACACAATGAACATGGTGACCGCGACCAAGGCGCCGCACAGTGCGGCGAGCGGCCAGGCAAAGCGGCGCGGGGCGTGGCGTTCGTGGTCATCACCAGGTGGCGTTGCGCGCACCAGCAATCGATAACCGCGTTTGGGAAGGGTCTCGACAAAAGTGGGCGCAGATGCCGAGTCGCCCAAGGCGCGGCGCAGTCTCGATATCGCGCGTGCCACCGTGTCCTCGCCCACAATGACGTCGGGCCAGAGTGCGGCTTCAATCTCGGAGCGGGGGATGACTTTGCCGCGCGCGGCTACGAGCAGGTCGAGCAACGCCATAAGGCGCGGCTCAAGCGCGACAACATCACCGTCCCGGTGCAGACGCCCGGTCTCTGGCTCAACGCGCCACGGGCCTAAACCGTACGATGAGTGTGATGTCGACGTCTCTGGGGGTGTGTTGATCTTGGTCGAAGTCACTTTCTAATGCATTCGCAAGGTGTTGTTTTCTATGATGTCAGGGTTTGGTCAGGAAAACAGGACATGAATGACATGGTCGGCGCCGTGCTGGGCAGGCCCACTGTGGTTCACACTGCTGTCACTGGAGCCTGACCATGATCTCACGCTATCGACCACGCCTGTTTCTGTACCTGCTGCTGACCGCCGCACTGTCGACGTCCGCTCTTGCTGCCAAGCCCGGCGACAGCCCGCCAACCTACGACGCGCCGAGCATGCGGGAGGATTTGGCAGCGCTGTACGACGGCCTGCGCAGCGCCCACGTTGCCCTCTTCGCGCACCGCAGCGAAGCCGAGTATGACGCCTTCTATGCCAGGCTGCAGTCGGAGCTCGACCGCGACTTCAGCCTGTTCGAAGCGGCCGTGTTGTTTCAGCGGTTCGCCGCGTACGGCAACGTGGCACACGCGAGGGTGGAGTTCCCGAGTGACGTCTACGACGCATATAGAGACTCGGGCGGTCGCAGCTTTCCGATTTACCCGCGGATCGTGGCGGGTCGCAGTTATGTGGGCGACGACCTGTCCGGTGATTCGCGGATCCAGCCGGGCGACGAGATCCTGACCCTCAACGGCAAGCCCATGTCTGATTGGCTCGATTTCGCGTCGCGCCACATCTCCGCCGACACCCCCTACATTGCGCACTCGCTGCTCGAGTTCACATTCCCGCGTTATCTATGGCTCGAACTCGGCGACGTTGAGACGTTTGCGCTGACACTGCGACGCGACAGCAAGACGATCGAGCTTAAGTTGCGCGCGAGCACGCGTGAGTCGCAACAAGCCGCGGCCGCGGCGGCGCCGGCGCGGTTTGCGATAGACACGAATGCCCGCGAGTTTCGACTGCTTGATCGCCGCATTGCTTATCTCAAGCCCGGGCCGTTCTACAACGCCGAGAACCCTGCTGCGGCCTGGGAAAACACGAGCTTCATCGCCTTTGTGGATGCCGCGTTCGAGCAGTTGCTCGCCTCAGACGCGGGTTCGCTGATCATCGATCTCCGACAAAATCCGGGTGGCGACAATTCCTTCAGCGACGTCATGTTGTCCTGGATCGCGACCGAGCCGTTTCGTTTCTTTGATGCGTTTATCGTGCGCTCGAGCGACGAGGCTGCCGCTTCGAACGCCCGGCGTATGGAGGCGACGGGCGCCGACGAAAATAGCGTATCCGCCCTGTTCGCCCGGCAATACGAGACCGTGCCGCGCGGTGAGACTTTCGACTTCGATCTCCCGTACGCGCAGCCGCGCGAAGGGCAGCGCTTTGAAGGCAAGGTTTACGTGCTCGTGAATCGTCACAGTTATTCGAATGCAGTCAACGTTGCCGCGATTATTCAGGATGCCGGCCTCGGCACCGTCGTCGGCGAAAAGACGTCCGACATGGCCACGACCTACGGGTCCATGGAGACCTTTGCGTTACCCAACACCGACATCAGCGTCGGCTTTCCGAAGGCGCACATCATTCGCCCATCGGGTGACCGCAGGACGGACGGTGTGACACCGGATTGGGTCATCCCGTCACCGATTGTTGATGACGCAGCGGATGCCGTACTGGCGGCGTTGCTGGCGCGTTTGCGGGCCGACTAGACCGCGGCGAGGGCACGTTTGGTGGCGGCGATGGCGCGTTCGACCTCGTCGTCACCAGTACGCCAGTTGCACAGGCTGACCCGCATGGCCTTTCGACCTTTCCAGGTCGTGCTGCTGAAAAACGCCTCACCCGACGCATTGACGTGGGCGATGACCTGCTCGGTTCGGTCATCGCCGGCGTCGTCATCGCCGGTAACGGGAAACCGCAACAGCCCTTGATTGAGCTGCGCAGGTGCGATGATCTCTGCGCCCTGCAGCGCGCCGATGCCAGCGACGATGTTTGCGCAGTGCGCGCAACAGCGGTCCACAATACTCGCAACGCCCGCGCGACCGAGCTCGCTCAATGCGGCGTAGATCGGGATCGCGCGTGCCCGACGCGACCACTCGGGGTTCCAGTCGATCTCGTCGCGCGCGCCCTCGCCAGGTGCGATGTAACTCGCGCTCTGCGTCATGGCCGCGCGATGCGCCTCGGCATCGCGGCAGATCATCACGCCGCAGTCGAACGGCGTGTTGAGCCACTTGTGAGCATCAGTTGACCAGCTATCGGCGAGCTCGATCCCCGCAACGTGGTGGCGCTGTTGACTGCTCACGGTGGCGAACAGCCCGAATGCGCCATCGATGTGAACCCAGGTATCGTGGCGACGGGCTATTGGGATCAGCGTGGCAAAAGGGTCGCAGCCACCCACATTGAGATCGGCCGCGTTGAGAACGACGATGGCAGGGCCGCCATGCGCGGCGAGGGCGTGATCCAGTTCATCGGGTGACACCGTATCGGCCTGGCTGTCGATGATGTGAAGATTGGCCTGACCAAATCCCAGTAGCCGAACAGCACGGTCGACAGAGGTGTGCCGGTTGCGGCCCGTGATGACGGCGACACGCGGCGCACCGAACAGACCGTCTTGCTCCACGTCCCAGCCCGCGGTCTTGAGCACCCGGTGGCGTGCTGCCGCCAACGCTGTCGCGTGCGCCATCTGCGTGCCCGTGGTCAGCGCGAACGAGCTGTCGCCCGGGAGTCCAAACAGCTGCTTGAGCCATTCGCCTGTGCGCTGCTCGATGACCGACGCGATGGGGCTAACGTGGTAGAGCGCCGCATTCTGGTCCCAGGCGGACACCAGCCAGTCGGCTGCCAGCGCTGCGGGGGTAACGCCACCGATCACCCAGCCGAAGAAACGCCCGCCTGCGTTGCCCTGCAGACCACCTTGCGCGCGCTCAATGAGGGATGCGACAACGTCGGTGGCCAACTGGCCCTGTTCGGGAAGCGGTGCATCGAAACGGGCGTACAGCGAATCGAAACTGGCGGATGCGCCCGCGGACCGGGTACCCAGGCCAGCGAGCCAATCGCGTGCAGCTGCTTCGGCCAGTGACAGCGCGTCAGATTCGGTCGACATGGAAGGCTCCAGGTTCAGGAGCCCCCAGCATAACGGGCTGCGCGACCGGCACCACCCAAATTGCCGCGCGGCTTATCCGCGGGGTGTCAGGATCAGCGGGAGACCGTCCTTGGGCTTCGGGATCGGCAGGTGTTGCATGGCATGCGACCGACCGTCGGGCAGCGCGATGTCGAACTGCATGACCAGCCGGCGCAGCATCACCTTGGCAAGAATGAGTGCGAAGTGCATGCCGATGCACTTATGCGCGCCGCCCCCGTAAGGACAGTACGCGAACAGGTGGCGTTTGTGCTCGGCGCGCTCGGGCGAGAAACGTTCGGGGTCGAAGCGTTCCGGGTCGGTCCAGATTTCGGGATCGTAGTGCGCGGCATCGGGCGACACGCCGACCTGAACGTTCGCGGGGATGCGTACGCCCTGGAACTCGAACTCGCGCTGCGTACGTCGCGGGACAAACGGAACCGGGCCCCACATGCGCAAGGCCTCGTTAAACACCCACTCGGTCTGTGGCAGGGCATCGAGCTGGTCGTAAGCCAGCGGGCCATCGCCCGTGACAGCCGCTTCGGCGCGCAGGCGCTGCTGCCATTCGGGATGGGCGGCAAGGCCGTAGGCGGCCGTAGTCAGCGAGCTCGTGAGCGTGTCATGCGCGGCCATCATGAGGAAGATCATGTGGTCGACAATGTCGTCGTCGGAAAAGCGACGGCCTTCATCGTCCGTCGCATGACACAGACGCGTAAACATGTCCTGGCCCTGGCTTTTTCGACGCTCGGGAATCTGGGTGCGAAAGAAATCCTGCAGCAACTCGCGACCCTTGAGCCCACGCCAGTAGCCGAGTCCGGGGATGGGAATCCGGATCAGCGCGATGCTGGCCGCCACGCTGTCGATGAAGGCCGTGTTGAGGCGATCCGCCTCGCTGCCCAGCGCGATGCCCAGGAACGCGACGGCCGCATTGTCGAGCGTGAGCTGCTTTACAGCCGGGTAGAAGCGGAAGTCGTCGCTGTCGCGCCAGTGTGTGAGCGAGCGCTCAACGACCTCGTCCATGCTGGCCATGTAGTGCTCGAGCGCGTCGCGTTTGAATGCGGCCTGCATGATCCGACGGTGGAAGCGGTGCTCGTCGAAGTCGAGCAGCATGAGCCCGCGACGGAAGAAGCGACCGATCGTGTGGTCCCAGCCCTGTTCGCTGGAGAAGTTCTTCTCACGGTCGAGCAGCACAAGCTCGAGGCCCTCGACGCCTGACAGCGACACGGTACGCTGGCCGATGAAGCGCGTCCGGAACACGGGGCCGTAGGTGTCGCGCATGCGCCGGCTCATGCCGCGCGGGTCGGTCAGGAATTCACGCGCCATGCCGAACCAGGGCAGGCCGTCCTCGCCCGGGATGTGCATGACATCGGCGTTTGCCGTTGGAACGGGGCGCGTGCCGGCTGCCGCCGGGCCTGCGCTGTCGATCGTGCTCGCGTCGCTCATGGCTTCAATCCCTCGCCCTGATGCACTTACCGCAGATTTGCCGAGGTGACAGTACCGTACTTGCTTGTTGACAACAAGTATCATTCCGGGCAGGCTGCGTCATTGGTTGGGCGCGCCCGACCACACCATCTGACGACGCGGGGCGACGTTTGCGAGACAGTGCGAAATCCAGCGCAGGGAGCACGCCGGCTTCCGCCACGGGTATGACCCAGGCGGAGCGCGCCGCGGCGTCCGATCGCGCCATGATCGATGCCGCCATTGAGCTCATTCTCGAGCGCGGGACGGACGGCACGACGCTTGCTGCCATTGGCGAGCGCGCGGGCTACAGCCGCGGCCTCGCCACCTATCGCTACGGTTCCAAGTCGGGTCTGTTTCAGGAAGTTTCCAACACCATTCAGCGCCGTTGGGTGGGATACCTGAAGGCCGCCGTCGAGGACAAGACGGCCATCGACGCGCTCTGCGCGGCCGCGGGCGCTTACTTCAAGTTCGTCACCGATGCGCCTGAAGACATTCGGGTCCTGCACATTCTGCTCTACGAGGGCGCGGCGCCGAACTCGGATTTGCGCGGCCTTGCGAAGCAGGCCTTTGCGCGCCAGATCACGGATGCTGAAGCCTGGCTCAAGGACGGCATCGACACCGGTACCGTCCGAGAAGACATTTCACCACGCGATGTCGCGGCGCAGTACGTCGCCCATATCGCGGGTGTGACTTACATGTGGTTGCTGAATCCGATCGAAATCGATTTCGCAGCCATTCACGAGAATTACACGCGCACCTTGCGCGAGCGGCTCGCGGCCTGACCGGTCGCCGCCACCTCCCGGAAATCACACGTTCAAGGGGAACGACATGGCTGAAGCCTTCATCTACGATCACGTTCGCACGCCACGCGGCCGCGGCAAGCCCAACGGGGGCCTGCATGCGGTAACGCCTATCGAGTTGACGACGCAGGTACTCGAATCGCTGCGTGACCGTAATGATCTTGACACGAGCTACCTCGACGATGTCGTGCTGGGTTGCGTGTCGCCCGTGGGCGAGCAGGGCGCCAACATCGCGCGCGTTGCTGTCCTCACGGCGGGCTACGAACAGAACGTTCCCGGCAAACAGCTCAACCGCTTCTGCGCGTCGGGTCTCGAGGCCGTGAATACAGTCGCAGCCCAGGTCATGGCCGGGCAGTCGGACCTTGGCATCGGCGGCGGCGTTGAGTGCATGTCGCGCGTACCCATGGGCTCGGACTCGGGCGCGATGGCCGCGGACCCGCGTGTGGCTTACGACACCTACTTCGCCCCGCAGGGTATTGGTGCCGATCTCATCGCGTCCAAGTACGGGTTCTCGCGCGACGACGTCGATGGCTACGCCGTCGAAAGCCAGAACCGTGCGGCGCACGCCTGGGAGTCGGGCTACTTCAATGACTCAGTCATCTCGGTCAAGGACATGCTGGGCATGACCGTACTGGATCGCGACGAGCACTTACGTCCGGGCACGACGAAGGAAGATCTGGCAAACCTCAACCCGGCATTCCTGATCCCGGGTCAGCAGGCTGGCTTCGATGCCGTCGCACTGCAGCGTTACCCCGAGGTGGAGCGCATCGACCACGTCCACACGGGCGGCAACTCGAGCGGCATCGTCGATGGCGCCGCGGGCGTGCTCATCGGCAACAAGGAAATCGGCGATGCGCTGGGCCTTAAGCCGCGCGCACGCATCAAGGGCTTCGCCTCGATCGGCAGTGAGCCGACGATCATGCTCACGGGTCCCGCGCCCTCGGCCGAAAAGGTCCTGAAGCGTTGTGGCATGACGACCAAGGACATCGACCTGTTCGAGCTCAATGAAGCCTTCGCCTCCGTGGTGCTGCGCTTCATGCAGGCGCTCGACCTTGATCACGACCAGATCAACGTCAACGGTGGCGCGATTGCCATGGGCCATCCGCTGGGCGCCACGGGCGCCATGATTCTGGGCACCGTGCTCGACGAACTCGAACGCCGCGACGACTCGACGGCGCTCGTCAATCTCTGCGTGGGTGCCGGCATGGGCACGGCCACGATCATCGAACGCGTCTGAGGCGCAAGGGGAACACGATGAAAACGATCGACTACCAGGTAGAAGACGGCGTCGCGATCCTGACCATCGACGTCAAGGAACGCACGATGAACGTGCTGACGCCGGACCTGATCAAGGACCTGCGCAGCGCACTGGAACAGGTCAAGGGTGACGATGCGGTCAAGGGTGCCGTGATCACCTCGGCCAAGGACTCGTTTGTCGCGGGCGCCGACCTCATGCAGATGGTCAAGGCCTACGACGACGGTCGCAGTGCCGCCGACAAGTACAAAGACTCGCGTTCGTTCCAGTCGTTGCTGCGCGACATTGAAACCAGTGGCAAGCCGTTCGCGGCGGCCATCAACGGCACGGCGCTGGGCGGCGGTCTTGAGATTTGCCTGGCCTGCCACTACCGCGTGGCTGCCGATAACCCGAAGAGCGTGCTGGGCCTGCCCGAAGTGCAGGTCGGCCTGCTGCCGGGTGGCGGCGGGACGCAGCGTCTGCCGCGCCTCATTGGCCAGCAGGCGGCTCTGCAGCTTATGACCCAGGGCACGCATGTGAAGCCCGCCAAAGCGCTTGAGCACGGCTTCGTGCACGCCGTGGTGGCGGCTGACCAGTGCGTCGCCGCGGCCAAGCAGTGGGTCCTCGAGGTTGGCGACCCTGAGCAGCCCTGGGACAAGAAGGGCTTTAAGATACCGGGCGGCGCGGGGCTCATGCACCCGGGTTCGATCCAGACGCTCATGGTGGGCTCAGCGCTGATCGCCAGGGAAACCAACCACAACTACCCGGCACCGATCGCGATCATGTCCTGTGTCTACGAAGGGACGGTGCTGCCCATCGATCAGGGGCTCGATATCGAGTCGAAGTACTTCACGTCGCTGCTCATGGACCCCGTGTCGCGCAACATGACGCGGACGCTGTTCATCAACAAGGGCGCTGCCGACAAGCTCGTGCGTCGTCCGCAGGGCGTCGAGAAGTCGCGCGTCAGCAAGCTCGGCATCCTGGGCGCGGGCATGATGGGTGCCGGTATCGCTTACGTCTCTGCGCTCGCGAAGATGGAGGTTGTACTGCTCGACCGCGATCGCGACAGCGCCGAGAAGGGCAAAGACTACTCGCGCAAGCTGCTGCAAAAGCGCATCGATCGCGGCCGCACGACGGCCGACAAGGCCGAGGCCATCCTTGAGCGCATCAAGACGACGGAAGACTACGCCGACCTCGAAGGTTGCGACCTGATCATCGAGGCCGTGTTCGAAGACTTAGGTATAAAGGCCGATGTCACGGCCAAGACCGAAGCGGTAATTCCCGAGACGGCGATCTACGCGTCCAACACCTCGACGCTGCCGATCACGGGTCTCGCCAAGGCGTCGAAGCGCCCGGAGCAGTTCATCGGCATTCACTTCTTCTCGCCCGTCGACAAGATGCCGCTCGTCGAAGTCATCCTGGGCAAGGAAACGGGCGATCGTGCAACCGCGGTCGCGCTCGACTACATCCAGCAGATTCGCAAGACGCCGATCGTGGTTAACGACAGTCGCGGGTTCTACACATCGCGTGTGTTTGGCACCTACACCAACGAGGGCATGACGCTCGTCGGCGAGGGCGTGAACCCCGCGCTCATCGAGAACGTGGCCAAGCAGGCCGGCATGGCCGTCGGCCCGCTCGCGGTCATGGACGAGGTGACGCTGGAACTCGGCTACCACGTGGCCCAGGCGACTGAGAAAGCGCTGGGCGACGACTACGCGCCGAACTCAGGCTTCCCTGTCATGCTCAAGTTCGTCGAGGAACTCGACCGCCGCGGCAAGCGCTTCGGCAAGGGTTTCTACGATTACCCCGAGGGTGGCACGAAGCACCTGTGGCAGGGGCTCGCCGACGTCTACCCGCCGGCCGAGGTTCAGCCGACCGCCGAAGAGGTCAAGAAGCGGCTGCTCTACGTTCAGGCGCTCGACACCGTACGCTGCCTCGACGAGGGCGTGATCACACACCCCGCCGACGGCGATATCGGCTCGATTCTGGGCTGGGGTTTCCCGCCGTACACGGGCGGCACGCTCTCATTGATCGAGACCGTGGGCCTGCAGACGTTTGTCGACGAATGTGACCGCATGGCCGAAGCCTACGGTGAGCGCTTCACAGTGCCCGACAGCCTCCGCGAGCGCGCCAAGGCAGGCCGCGGCTTTTACGACGAAACCGACGGCGCCGAAGCGCGCAGCGCGGCCTGAGCAGCATCATGAGCGATTCACCGGTAGCCACCTGTGTCATCGACGGGCCCGTCGCCATCGTTACGATGGCGCGGCCCGAGTCCATGAATGCCTTCAACCAGGCCCTGCGTCTCGACCTGACGGCGGCCTTGCGGGAAGCGGCCAGCAACACTGACGTCCGTGCCGTTGTGCTGACGGGTGCGGAACGCGCCTTCTCGGCGGGCGCCGACTTGGGTGCGGGCTTTCCCGAGCAGATGACCATCGAGCAACAGCTGCAGCGCGAGTACCGACCGATCTTCGACGAGATCATCGGTATGCCCAAACCCGTGATCGCCGCGATCAACGGGGCAGCGGCGGGCATTGCGTTGTCGATTGCACTGGCCTGCGACCTCGCTGTGATGGGCGAAAAAGCGTTCCTGTTGGCGCCGTTCTCGACGATCTCACTTGTACCCGACGGCGGCGCCAACTGGCTGCTGCAAAAACAGCTCGGCTACAAACGCGCGTTCCAGCTCGCCGTTGAGGCTGATCGATTCGAGGCGGCTCGTCGGCTCGACTGGGGGCTCGCCTACCGCGTCGTGCCCATCGACGCGGTGCTCGACATCGCGACGGCCTGGGGCCACGAGCTCGCAGAGCGTGCGCCGCTGTCCGTGCGGGCGACGAAGCTTGTCATGCGCGCGGCAGAGTCGTCGAGCTGGGCGGACACCTTCGACTACGAGGCGCGGCTGCAGACGGACCTCGTCGGCTCACCCGACAACCAGGAAGGCGTCACGGCGTTCTTCGAAAAGCGCAAACCGGAATTTAAAGGCTAGAGAGACTGGCGCCCGCTTGTGGCGCATGGAGCAACACAATGGAAAGAAACTGTTTCACCGAAGATCACGAGATGTTCCGCGACGCCGTCCGGCAATTCATGATCAACGAAATTGAGCCGCACGGTGAGCGCTGGCGCGAGCAGGGCATCGTGGACCGCGAGGCGTTTGAGAAAGCGGGCGAACAAGGCCTGCTGCTCATGTGGGCCGACCAGAAATACGGCGGCGCCGGCGTCGAGGATTTTCGTTACGAGCAGATTCTGATCGAGGAATTGGCCAAGCACGGCGACCCGGGCTTCTTCATGACGCTGCACTCGCGTCTTGTCGCACCCTACCTGGGCGCACTGGGCACAGAGGAGCAGAAGGCACGCTGGCTGCCCAAGTGCATTAGTGGCGAGAGCATCCTGGCCATTGCCATGACCGAGCCCGGCGCTGGTAGCGATGTCGCGGGCATGAAGACGCGCGCGGTCGACAAGGGCGACCACTGGGTGCTCAACGGCAGCAAGACCTACATCTCGAACGGTATTAACGCGGATCTCGTCCTCGTTGCCGCTCGTACCGTGCCGGAGTCCACGCACGGTCTCGGTTTGTTCGTGGTCGAACGCGGCATGGAAGGTTTTGAGCGCGGTCGCAACCTTAAGAAAATGGGCCTCGCGGCGCAGGATACAGCGGAGCTGTTCTTCAACGATGTGAAGATCCCCAAGGAAAACGTGCTGGGCGATGCGACGCGCGGGTTCTACTACCTCATGCAGTTCCTGGCTGAGGAACGCTTGCTGGGTGCTGTCGGTTACGTCGCCGCTTGCCAGGTCGCCTTCGACCTGACGATGGAGTTCATCACCGACCGCAAGGCCTTTGGCCAGACGATCGCGGACTTCCAGAACACGCGTTTCAAGATGGCCGACATGCGTACGGAAATCGATCTCGCGCAGGTCTACCTGGACCGCTGCGTCGAGGAACACAACAAGGGCAAGCTGTCGGCTGAAATGGCGGCGCGGATCAAGCTCTACGGCAGTGAGCTTGAAGGTCGCGTCATGGACACCTGCGTGCAGCTGCATGGAGGTGCGGGCTACATGGACGAGTACCGCATCTCGCGCATGTACACCGACGCACGGGTTTCGCGCATCTACGCGGGCAGCTCAGAGATTATGCGTGAGATCATTGCACGCTCGATTGGCCTCGACCCGCGCAAGAAGCAGCCCAAGGCCGTCAAGTCCCAGGACGAAGCGGCCTGATCATCTGTTGCGCGTCGGTCAGTGGGCCGGCGCGCGCACGATCCACAACACGGGGCCGTTCCCAGCCGCCGACGCTCGGCGGACCGCAAAGTCCGAGCCTAAAAGCGCCTCGCACTCGCGCGCGACGGCTTCACTCTCCGGTATCCCGGCAGCGTGCCCCCGATACGCTATGACCGTCATCACGGCGGCAGGTGCGAGCATCGTTACGGCGGTCTTGAGGGCCGCCGTTGTCGTTTCCGCAGACGTGGTTGTCGCGTGGTCGGCACCTGGCAGATAACCCAGATTGAACATCACGGCCGCGATGCGGCCGCGGGCTTCGCCTGGCAATCGCGCGGCCATCGATTCGTGGCCTGCGTGAATCAAATCGACGCGGTCCGAGACGCCAGCGTCGTCAAGACGGTGGCGGGTTGCAGCGATGGCGCGCGCTTGCACGTCAAAGGCGAAGACCTTGCCGTTGGGCCCGACGATGTCGGCCAGAAACAGCGTGTCACGCCCGTTTCCGGCCGTCGCGTCGACGGCCATCGCACCCCGTCCGAGCGTCTCGGCAATCGCGGCGTGCGCGACGGCCGTCAGTCGTCCTGCCATTCCCCACTGGCCCGAAGGTCGAACCGGTACTCGTCGTCGACGGGGATGTCCTTGCACAAGGCACCGGCGACCTGCGTCGCGACGGTAGGCGCATAGAGCGCGCCTTTGGAGCTCAGACCGTTGAACAACCAAATCCGCGAGTCTTTGGGAGACGGACCACAGACGGGCTTGCGACCCTGAACGATGGGCCGCACCGCGGCACGGTGATCGACCACGGTGTAGTCGACGGTGAGCAAGCGGTCGAGTTTTTCACAGAGCGCTTCGCGTGCCTCGGCGGTTGGGCGATCGTCGAGCGTGTCCCACTCGTAACTCGCGCCCGCGAGGTACAGCGTGCCGCCCAGGGGCGTTAGCCAGAGTCCAGGTGCATGCACCGTGTTTGCAATATCGAGATCGGGGCAGCGGATGGTTAGAACCTGGCCTTTTGCCGGCCGCCACGAAGGCCCCGCAAAATAGTTGTTGCGCGCATCGGCATAGCCACGACAAAAGACGATGTGCCGTGCGCGAACCGAAAGATCGGGCAGGGCGATGCCTGCGTCCACACGCGTCACGTCTTCGGGTTCCACATGGCCACCGAGCATGAGCCCCTTGTCGCACAGCGCGGTGTGTACCGCTTCGAGGTAGCGCTGCGTGTCGAGCCGCGCCGCATTGGGCATTAGGGTGTTCACCAGGCCCGGCGCAATACCGGCGGGCACGTCGTCGGTCAGCTTGAGTTCCGCGAGGAGCCCTGGATCGGCGTTGTTCCAGATCGACAGCTCGCGCTCGGTGGACAGCAGGCGCCACGCAGGGCGCGCGAAGTAACAGTCCACCTTGGTGGCGGCTTCGACCGCGCGATAATGCGCGCCGGCGGCACCGGCGAGAAAGGAGAAATCAGCCTGCGGCTTGAGCTTGGCGCCGGTCACCGGTGTGATGAGTCCGGCTGCCACGCTCGAGGCGCTGGTTTCGCGCCGGTCATCAATGACGAGCGGGCGCATGCCGCGGTCTATGAGCGCCCAAGCTAACGACGAACCTGCGATGCCCTGACCGACAATGATCACGTCAATGTCAGTGCGCTCAATCATGATCGCTCCCGCGAACGGCGGCGCGCCGGCGCTTCGTCTCAGAGCGGCGTTGTTTGGCCGCGAGTCGCGCGCGGTGGACGCGGGCCGGCGTTTTGGTGGCGATGCGTCGCTTGGGTTCGTGGCTGGCTTCGGCCACAAGCGCCGCCAGCCTGTCGAGCGCAGCCCGCTTGTTCTGCTTTTGCGACCGCGCTTGCTGCGCGCGAATGACAACAACGCCCGAGGCCGCGATGCGTCGGTCGTTGCGGGCCAGCAGCCGCTGCTTGACGGGCGCGGGGAGACGCGAGCCTGGGATATTGAACTTGAGCGCCACGGCCGTGGCTGTCTTGTTCACATGCTGGCCGCCTGGACCACTGGCACGTACGGCGTGCCACTGCAGTTCGTCGTCGTAAAGGCAAATGCCCAACGCAATATGACGCGCGATGCTGCTCACGGGTGCGACCTACGCGGTGCGATAGCGGTGCACGCCGTCATCATCGGTCTCGCGTACGAGGCTGCCCTGCTGCAGCATGTGATTGAGGTGCGCCACGGCTTCGCCGGTCGCCATGATCAGGTTGCCGTCGGTGATGCGGCTCTTGAACAGGGCCGCGAACGTGTCTACGGCGCGCTGCGGTTCGCGGCACAGTGCGCGTAACGCATCAAAATTGTCTTCATGCTCGTCGATGAGCGCCTGGAGGCGTCCCGGTGCACCCCGGAACGGTTTGCCGTGTGAGGGCAGCACGAGCACGTCGTCGTCGAGCAGGTCTTTCAGCTTCCGACAGCTATCGAGCCAGAAACCCATGGGGTCGGCCTCGGGCTCCGTCGGCCAGACACTGACGTTTGACGAGATCGTCGGCAGGATCTGGTCGCCGGCGATAAACAGGCCCGCCTGCTCGTTGAACAGCGAAGCGTGTTCGGGGCAATGGCCGCTCGTGGTGACAATGCGCCAGTCCTGCGCGCCGATGCGCAACACGTCGTCTTCCTGTAGCCGGTGATAGGCCTGCGGCATCGGGTACACGGCCTTGCCAAAGACGCCGAAGCGGTCGCGGTAGCGTTGCAGGGCGTCGTCGTCGAAGCCCGCGGCGCGGTAGAAGTCGACGCCGGCCTCGGGGGCAGGCTGTCCCGTGTCGGCGACGAGCACGCGGCACATCAGGTACTCCGCACGCGTCATGTACAACGGCGCGTCGTAGTGCTCGTGCAGCCAGCCCGCGCTGCCCACGTGGTCGGGGTGCATGTGCGTGATCACAATGCGGTTCACGGTCTTGCCGTCGAGCAGCTTGCGCCAGTGATCCTGTGTGTCGCGTGTGTTGAGGCCCGTGTCGATGATGGCGAGCGTGTCGTCGTGGTCGTCGAGCAGCCAGAGATTGATGTGCCCCAGCAGGAACGGGAGCGGCATGCGCAGCCAGGACACGCCGTCGGCGACGGGTACGGTCTGGCCGGGTGCCGGTACGTCGGCGAGCGGGTAGTGCATGTAATCGGGGAGGCTAGGCATGGTTCGGCGCGCGGTGGCCGAACTGCGGCACCGGCCACGGTGCCCGCGCGGTTGCGCGTAGTGTCGCGTAGTCGCCATTATAGCCGCTGAGCATGCCGTCGGGGGGACAACGATGCATCCAAGCCAGCAGGCTGCTAGCCAGCCGGACACGCCGGCCGTGATCATGGCGGACACGGGCGAGCAATTGACGTACCGGGAACTCGACGCGCTGTCGAATCGCATTGCCAATTGGTTCCGATCACTGGGGCTGGCGCCCCGTGATCACATCGCCATCCTGCTTGAGAATTGCATTGAGTACATGCCCATTGTTTGGGCAGCGCAACGCAGTGGTCTTGTCTACACCGCCATCAGCACGCACCTGCTGCATGAAGAGGTGGCCTACATCGTTGCGAATTCGCGCTCAAGACTCCTGATCACCAGCGACCGGTTTGCTGATTTGGCGGCCAGCGTGCGCGAGGCATCGCCCCAGCTCGAGTTCGCCGCCATGCTGCGCGCCAATACCGACGCGTTCGACGACTTTGAAGCGGTCATCGCGGCGCATCCTGAGACGCCCATCGCCGACGAAGAGGCAGGCGTGCAAATGCTGTACTCGTCGGGCACGACAGGCCGGCCCAAAGGTGTGCTGTCACTGCGCCCCAGCGGCACGCCCATTGATGAGATCCTGCCTATGCCGCTGGCGCTCGTGAGCGCGTTTGGTATTGGGGGCGGCACGGTCTATCTCTCGCCAGCACCGCTGTACCACGCCGCGCCGTTGACGTTTTGCACGGTCGCCCAGGCGCTGGGCGCCACCATCGTGATCATGCCGAAGTTTGATCCGGAGCTGGCGCTGGCGAGCATTGAGCGGTTCAGTGTCACCCACAGTCAGTGGGTACCCATCATGTTCGTGCGCATGCTCAAGCTGCCAGAGGACGTGCGCGCCGGCTACGATCTCTCGTCGTTGCAGGTGGCCATACACGCCGCCGCGCCCTGTCCCGTGGACATCAAGCAACGCATGATCGAGTGGTGGGGTCCTCGGCTCGCCGAGTACTACGCCTCCACAGAAGGCGCGGGCTTCACGGCCATCGACTCGGCCAACTGGCTCACCCACAAGGGCAGCGTGGGGCAGCCCGTCAATTGCCAAATCCATATCGTTGATGACGACGGTAAACCGGCGCCGACGGGCGAGGTCGGCACCGTGTATTTCTCGGGCAATCCGCAGAAGTTCGAGTATTTTGATGAGCCCGAGAAGACAGCGCAGAGCTACCTGGGCGACTGGGCCACGGTCGGCGACGTGGGCTACGTCGACGACGAGGGCTTTCTCTACCTGACTGACCGCAAGCACTACATGATCATCTCGGGGGGTGTGAACATCTATCCGCAGGAGGTCGAGGATCTTCTGGTGTCACACGATCAAGTCGCGGATGCGGCGGTCTTTGGGCTGCCCGACCCCGAGTTTGGCGAACGCGTGCATGCCGTCGTACAACCGCTGGAGGGCATGACGGATGGCGAGGCGCTCGAAGCGGAATTGATCGGCTACCTGCGTGAGCGTTTGTCGCACATCAAGGTGCCGCGCAGCATCGATTTCGACGCAGCACTGCCGCGTCACGACAACGGCAAACTGTACAAACGCCGCCTCGTTGAACGCTACAAGGCGGCCGCTCCCGGCTGAGTATTTCGGATCACGCTGTCGAGGCGTTGTCAGTGACCGTGGTCAATGTGGCCGCGGTGTCCGGGTCCCATCCTTTCGGTGTCAATGACGACATGACGCCAGAGAGGAGAGGGCAATGAGGGCAATGGTCGCGGCTGCACTGATGATGCGGGCCGGTTTGGCACAGGCTTACGAGGCAGGGGATATGGTGTTCCGCGGCGGCGTGGCCACGGTGTCGTTGCAGTACGTTCCAACGTATCCGTCGGGCGCATTCCAGCCGTATAACGGCGCAGGCATCAACTACACGCTGTTCTTCGATGAGGACGTCGACGGCCAGCTCGAGGGCGTGCTGGGTTCCGGCGACCTCGATCTCGATGCCTCATTCTGACTGGCGTTGCAGGCGGGCTTCGACTACGCGCTTAGCGACAAGTGGCTCGTCAATGCTGGTGTGTGGTGGGTCGACATCGACACGGACGCGACCTTAACGTTCGGCAGCTCGCAGCTGACCACGGACGTCGAAATCGATCCGTTCGTCGACAGCATCTCGCTGGGCTATCGGTTCTGACCCCGACTGGGGCGAAGCGTGCGGGTCACACCGGGGGACGGTGTGGCCCGTTTTATTGCCTCAGGGAATGTCCCAGGCCTTGACCCAGGTGGCACCCTCAGCCTCGTACCCAAGCTCTTCGGTCAGGCGGCGCGCGAAGTCCTCGTTGTGGCCAACACCGTAAAAAATCCCCACGCGCTTGTGGCCCTTGGCAAGCTCACGTTGCAGGACGTCGATGGCGCGTTCGTTACGGGCACCGATGATCGACGAGTTTTCGTCCTGACCGATGAGCTCGCGCATCTGGTCCATTTTCATAAGCTCTTTGGCGACCGTAATCTTGCGCGTCCGGTCATCGCCCGGGGCGATCAGGTTCGCGAGCATGATGGTGCTCTGAATGCCCATGGGGTCTCGCGCGCTTTGTTTAACGCCCGCGATAAAGCCGCGCCAGGCGAACAACAACGGTGTCTCGCCGCGCGCCTGCATCGCCGCGCGCAATTCCTTACCGGAGAGGTCCGCGTGTACGAGGTTGTCCGCAAAGTAGTCGATTTCATCGAGTTGGTAGGCGAGGTCGAGGCCGTCGGTCATCGCGAGCTGTGCGCCCGCCAGCATGCCTTTGCGTGGCATCCCTGGCTGTACGCGTGTGCCCTCAGGTGCGACGAGCTCGTAGAGCACGGCGTCGTAGCCCTTGAAGCGTTCGTTCAGGTCGGCGTAGTAGGCGGCGTCGCCGACATGGACGGCGCCAATCAGGTCGACGGTGATGTCGTCTCTGTCGGCCGGGCTGAAGTGCGCGATGGCGACTTCGAGTCCGACAATGCGCTTACTGTCGTCGCGCTCAAAGCGCAGGAATTCGTTGTCGGCATTTGCGGTGCCTGCGGCCAGCGCCACAAAGGCCAGGGCCAGGTGCGTCAGGATGCGGTTACGGATCATGGGGCCTCCGGGCTGGGTGTCCTTGAGTTGGACCGCGCGAGAATCGTGATGTTCATTGTGCGCGCGGCCCGACAGCGGTGCAAAAAAACGGGCCGACCCGCGAACGAGTCGGCCCGGTGTCCTTCGGACGGGAAGTGTTCTGGTCGGCCTAGAAGCCGTCCATGGTGTAATTCACACCCACGTAGAAGAAGCGTCCACGCGGGCTGGCCGGGAAGCCGAAGTCCGTCGCAAACGGGTCTTTGTCGGTAAGGTTGCGAATACCACCGTAGAACTTGAGCTTGTCGCTGTAATCGAACGAGGCCGCGAGATCGTGCTGCCAGAGGGCGTCCTGGAACACGACGTCGCCGTACAGCGTTTCCGCGGTGTCGATCTCAACGAAGCGCAGCAGTTGCTCGTCCTGGAACTGCGCCTGCCACTGCACCTGCAGCCCGCCGTAGAACCAGTTGACGAAGACGTTGCCGCTCAGTTCCGGGCGCCGCACTTCGCCGAGTTCCACGTCGACCACGGAGGGGTCGAGTGGATCCGAGAAGCGGTTCAGGTCGTTGACCTTGGTGCCGGACACCTTGACGTTGAAGCCGTGGTCGCCGAGTTCGAAGCTGTAATCAGCCGAGAAATCGATGCCATCTGTTTCGAGCGACGCGAAATTCACGAGCGAACGCTGGATGAAGTTGAAGCCGCCAAACTGCAGCGAGTTCGGGTCATTGTTACGCGAGAACAGGTCGCAGAACGCCGGGTTGAGTGCCGCGCCCTGGTAGCAGGCGTTCACGATGTCGTTATCGCTGACCGTCTCGATCGCGTCTTCGATGCGGATGTCCCAATAGTCGACGCTCAGCGTCAGGCCTTCGAGGAAGCGCGGCTGCGCCACGAAACCGATTGAGAAGGTCTCCGCGGTTTCTTCCTGGAGCTCTGCATTACCGCCTGCAACGCCGCCAAATGCGGCCGAGAGCGGGTCGCCGAACACGTAGTTGCCATTGCCGTCGAAAGGATCGAGCCCGATTGTGGCAAAGTCGGCAACACAGTTAGCCTGGATCTGTGCGGCCAGCGTTGGGTCGTCGGCGGCGATAGCGTTGATCTGGGCGGCGTCACAGGGGTCGGCCGGTCGCGAGGTGATTCCCACCTGGGGACCGAAGAGCTCTGTGATGTTCGGTGCACGTACCGCCTCCGAGTACGTGCTGCGGAAGCGAATGTCGTCCACAGGCGCGTACGACAGGCTGGTCTTCCAGGTCGTTGCGCGACCAATCGTGGTGTAGTCCGAACCGCGAACCGCCGCATCAAATACAAGCGACTCGACGCCAGGCATATCGGCCAGCAGCGGCAGCGAGACTTCTACGAAGGCGTCAATGGCCTCGTAGTCACCCTGCTCGTCACGGTTCGACAGCGCCGGGCGGAACAGCAGGTTTGAGTTGCCGCTCACGTCCGCAATGTTGGTGCCAGCGCCAAACGGTGAGCCTTCGGGCAGGATGCCGAGCTCGAAGGTGTCGAAGCTGAACTCCGATTCCTCGCGACGCCATTCACCACCTGCGGCGAACGAGATCGGGCCCGCAGGCAACTCGAACCAGTCGCTCGAGTCGCCCGTGATGAATGCCGTGAAGACCTTCTGCACGAGCTCCGACTTGGTGTTCGTGTCGCGCGTGACCCAGTCGATGGCCTGCTGCGTGATGCCCGTGGTGCCCGCCCAGATGTTGAGCGGGACACAGGTGCCATCGCCCGGCGTAAACGAGAAGTAGCCAGGATCGTAGTCGGGAATGTTGAACGGCGTGGTCTGGGCAGGTGCCGTCGGGTCGACGGAGGAACGGCAGGCGGGCTGGCCCGTTGCCGGATCAATCACGGCATCAATCGCTGCCAGGAAGCGGTCGTTGATGAGATTGTTGTTTTCCTTGAGGTCGCGCGTGAAGCGGCCGAAGTTTGCCGAGACCTCGTAGGTCCAGCCATTGTCGAGTTCGCCCTCTACGCCACCCACGAGTCGGAACGTCTCACGCTCGATTTCGGTCGAGGCCGTGCCGATGCCGATGGGGTCGATCGTGATCGCGACACCGCCCGTCTGCTGGGCAATGGGCTGGATGAACGCCGGCAGGTAGGGGTTGTCGGGTGCGCCGAAGAGCAGATCCCAGAACGAGGTCGGCTGCTGCTCGCCTTCGTTTTCCTGCGCCGAGTACTTGAGTTCACCGAAGAAGCTCATCTGCTCCGTGAAGTCGAAGCGGCCAAGCAGGTTCAGCGTGTACTTCTCTTCAGGCGGGATGATGTAGCCGAAGCCCTGCTGGATTGTGTTGAACGAGTCGCCGCCGAAGCCCTGGAAGTCGCCTGCGACGAGACCGTCCTGAACGGGCCGGTAGGTGCCATCGGCATTGACGTTCCAGCAGCCACCGACGACACCGAATGAGGCGGCGCCGAAGACGGAGTTGTAACCCGTGAACGAGTCCAGGCAGTCGGGCCGGCCGTTTCCGTCGAGATCGACGGGCGTTTCGGGGTCAAAGCCTGTAAACGTAAACGGGTTGCCGGGAATGATATAGCCGTAGCCCGACGTGAATGGGAAAGTGCGGCCCGGCAGTACGGCGCGTTGCGGCGCGTTGGCGGCTTGTGCAATCAACGCGAGTTCCGAGTCCGTGAGCGTTGGCGCGACACCAAACTGGTCTATGTAGTCCGCGACGAAGTCCGCCTGCGTCGGGATCGGAAGACCAAAGTCCGTCAAACCGGTGTTGGCGAAGTTGTAGAACTGCGCAAAGTTGGGTGTCGACGCAGTTGAGATGTCGCCCTGCTGGAACCGCAGCGCCGGGTTCACCCAGTCACGGGCCGAGCCAATGAAGACGCCATTGTCACGCTCGTTGGCTCTGAGGCCATCATCGTTACGGTAGTCGAGCGACGCGGAGATGTTGGCGCGCCCGTCGAGGAAGTTCTTGCCCCACGTCACCGACAGCGTGGACTGGTTGGCGTCGCTCTCGCCGCTGACACCAGTCATCGCGTCGATGTCGAAGCCTTCGTAGTCGTCCTTGAGGATAAAGTTCACAACCCCGGAAACCGCGTCGGCACCGTAGACCGCTGATGCGCCGCCCGTGAGGACTTCAACGCGTTCGATGAGCTTGACGGGGATTGAGCCCACGTCTACCGACTGGGTTCCTGCGACGCCGGCCACGTGGCGCCGGCCGTCGACGAGTACCAGCGTGCGGTTGGCACCGAGGCCGCGCAGGTTGAGAACATTGGTGCCCGCGGCGATGCCGGCGTCCTGTGCGTTCTCAGAGGTGGTCGAGGAGAGCAGGGCCGGGACGTCGTTGACGATGTCCGAGACCGAGAATTCGCCCGAAAGCTGGATGTCCTCGGCGCTGACACTCTGGACCGGCTGTGCGGCAATGGTGTTCGGGTCGCGCTGGATACGTGACCCCGTGACGACGATCTCTTCGAGAGCCTCGTCGTCGTCCTGTGCCTGCAGTGGCTGTGGCAAGGCCACGAGCGATGCGAGCACGGCAGCGGCACTCGTGGCCGCGCGTTTCTTCGAAGTGATGTAGGGCACCCTGAAACCTCCCTCGGATGATCGGCTGCCGCGATTCTTCAGCGGCGTGCGGTTCTGTGACCGTCCCGAGGGGTTTAGCACCAATAAACTACGAATGCAAAAATTCGTTGTGTGTTACCAACACAGACCGCACAAGAATGGTGCATTACATCTGAAACCATTGCCAAATCGGTGCTTTGACGCGCGAAGAGTCGCCCTCCAGCGTTGTAATTTGGCAACATTACCGAAGGCACGTATTCGACAGGCAAAAAAAACCCCGGGACGAAGCCCGGGGTTTTTTTGCCGGTTTGGCGCCGATCGCGCGAGGCGATCGGCGTCAGCCGGTCTTCTTAGCCGTCTTAGGCGCGGCGACGTGCGACGCCGAGACCAGCAAGGCCGAGGCCGAGCAGGAGCAGCGAAGCCGGAGCCGGTACAACAGCGATGTTGTCGACGTCGAGGAACGAGTCAACGATGGAGTCCTGGAGGTCCATGACACCAACACCGATCGTCAGCAGACCACCGCTGCCAGCCGTGTACGAGAAGCTGGAAATCGTGCCGTCGAGCGTGAACGTGTCGGCCAGGACCTGAACGCCATTCATGCTGACTGATACGAAAGCGAAGTCGTTGAAGAACGAGCCCGAACCTTCGTTCGAGGTCCAGAACCAGTCAAAGCTCACCGTACCGCCGCTGGCGATGTCCGTGGTGATAGCGATGGCCGAGCCTTCGGTAGCGTCGCCGGTCGAAATTGCGTCGAGCGTGCCTGCGCCGAGGCCCAGGAATGCTTCTACGGCAGCGTCAGAAGCGCCGTCGTCGCTTGAAATGGTGAAGCCAGAGCCGACGGGCGTGACATCACCGATCGAGCTGATGGTCGCGCCGGCGGAACCAGCTGCAAGCACCAGTGCAAGTGCGATCAGTTTTTTCATCTTATTTCCCCTAAACAGGTTTTTTAGCCAATTCCACAGTGCGAGAGCCACTGTCGAACGATCTAAAGCAAAAGACGGGCCAACTTTTTAAGTGGCTGAAAAATAAAGGAATCGTACGGGGCCGCAACGGCGCCGGCGATGAGTTTGTAAAGCATGCCGACAGGGCAAATGGCCGGGCGCCCGCGAACTGAGACTTATGTCAAATCACAGCCTTGCGAGGCCACGAGCTCGGCAACCGTTGCTTCGAGCTGCTCGATGCGTCGCGTCAATTCGGCAAGCGTCGCCGAATCTTCGGCGGTCTTTGGGTCCGCTGCCGCCGGCGTCGTGACCGCGGCTGGCTCCGTGCTGCCATCGACCTCGCCCGAGAACAGGTGCATGTATTCATTGTCGCGGCGACCGGCCCGGCGCGGCAGCCGGACGACCAGCGGGCCGGCGTCCCTTTGCATGAGCGCATTCAGGGCCGCCTCGACCTCATCGGGCCCGGGGAACGCGTGCAAGCGCCCCGAACGTGATTTGAGTTCACCGGGTGTTTGCGGGCCCCGGAGCAACAGCAGGGTGACGATGGCCCGATCGGCACTGTCGAACTGCAGCTCGCTGTATCGGGTGTCGCAGAATCGTTGGGTGTATTTCTCGGCGCGGCCGCGGAAATTTTCATCGACCATGACGAGGTGCTTGTCGGTAAGCCTGCGCAACCCGCCCTGAACTTCGCCGGAGGTCAGCGACATCACGGGGTCTCGGCTGGTTTTCTGGTTGCAGGCGTTCGTCAGCGCATTAAGCGTCAACGGGTACTGGTCAGGGGTGACCACGGATTTTTCAATGAGGCAGCCAATGATGCGCGCCTCGATGGCGTCCAGTTCAGGTAGCTGTGACACGTCATCAGGTCCGCTAGGAGTGGGCGTGCATGATAGCCGAAAGACCTGTGGCGCGACATTTGACAGGGTGGGCCCCGCTGCCTCTAATACTGCGTGCGCGTCGCGCTCGAGTCGCGCAGCTACCAATGTCCGAAACCTAGCGGAGGAAGCCATCGATGAGGCTCATCGCGATTCTTGTTCTTGCGTCTCTGACCGTCGGATGTTTGAGCCCGTTGAGTATCGCGGCAAAGCCGGCAAAGGGTGATTCCTTTTCCGGTGTGATCGAGATACCCGAAGGCAAGGCGGTGCTCTATGTCATCCGGGAAAAGCGCTTTTTCCAGAGCGGCACCTACCCGAAAATCAGTATGTGCGGCAATGAACCTGTCGCGTTACGAAATGGCGGCCACTTCGTCGCCGTCGTCGACCCGGGCGACTGCGACATTGTTTTCACTAAGGGCCTGTGGTGGACGATGTCTACCGAGGACATTACTGTGGAATTGACGCCTGATACCCAGTACTTCCTGAGTTTTCTGATCGAATCCACTGAGATCAGCGCGACGCCGACAATGAACGGGCCGGCGTGGTATGTCGCGGGCAATGCTGCGTTCGTTCCGGTCTCTGAAGAAGCTGGGCTGAAGCTGCTCAGTGAAACACGTGAGAGCTTCTAGCGACTCCTAGAAGCAAACAGGGAGCGCAGCGCGTCCCCTTTTTATGGACGGGCGTGCAACGCGCCTAGATCACCATGGCATCCACGAACTCATGCACGGGCAGGGCCTCGAGCGTGGCCTGGTCGTCACAGATGTCGTAGATGCGTTGTGCCTGCCCCGCAGGGAAGCGCGTGGCGAGATTGCGACGGAACTTGGCCTCAAGCACCGGAATACCCTCCTCGCGGCGCCGCTTGTGCCCGATCGGGTATTCGATTTCGATCCGATCTGTCTTGCTGCCGTCCTTGAACACCACCTGCATCGCGTTGGCAATCGAGCGCTTGTCAGGCTCGTGGTACTCACGGCTGTAGCGCTCATCTTCCTCAATAACCATTTTCTCGCGCAGCGCATCGACGCGCGGATCAGCGGCCACGTCGTCCTCGTAATCCTCGGCAACGAGATCGCCCTTGAGCAGGCCGATGGCGGCCATGTACTGCAGGCAATGATCGCGATCGGCGGGGTTGTTGAGCGTGCCTTCCTTGCTGATGATGCGGATCGCCGACTCGTGTGTGGTCATGACGATTTTGTCGATGTCGTCGAGGCGGTCTGCTACTTCGGCGTGCAGGCGAACGGCAGCCTCGACGGCCGTCTGCGCGTGGAACTCCGCCGGGAAGCTGATCTTGAACAGCACCTGCTCCATGACGTAGCTGTCAAAGTCGCGCTGGAATGAAAATGTCCTGCCTTTGAATGAGACGTCGTAGAAGCCCCAGGTCGGCGCGGTCAGTACGCTCGGGTAGCCGATTTCGCCCTTCATGACGAGCATGGCCAGGCGCACAGCGCGGCTTGTGGCATCGCCTGCCGCCCAGCTTTTGCGCGGGCCTGCGTTCGGTGCGTGACGGTAGGTGCGCAGGCGCGAGCCGTCGACCCAGGCGTGGGAGAGGGCATCGATGATCTGGTCGCGGCTGCCGCCGAGCAGCTTTGTGACCACGGCTGTCGAGGCAACGCGCACGAGCAGCACGTGGTCTAGGCCAACGCGGTTGAAGCTGTTTTCCAGCGCCAGCACACCCTGAATCTCGTGGGCCTTGATCATGGCGGTGAGGACATCGCGCATCGTCAGTGGCGCCTTGCCTGCGGCAACGTTCTGACGGCTCAGGAAATCCGCCACGGCGAGGATGCCGCCCAGATTGTCGCTGGGGTGACCCCATTCCGCGGCGAGCCAGGTGTCGTTGAAGTCGAGCCAGCGAATCATGCAGCCGATGTCCCAGGCTGCCTTTACGGGGTCCATGGCATGCGGCGTGCCCGGTACCTTGGCGCCGTTGGGGACCACGGTCCCGGGGACGAGCGGTCCGATGTGCTTGGTGCACTGAGGGAACGATAGCGCCAGGAAGCCGCAGCCCAGCGTGTCCATGAGGCAGTAGCGCGCGGTCTGGAATGCCAGGTCGCTGTCGATGTCGGCATTCGCCACGTAGTCGGCGATTTTGACGAGCTCGGTATCGGGGTCGGGTCGGACGTTGCTCTCGACTCGGTTGCTCATAGTTCTTCTCTAAAAGTATTGTAAGTGATTGAATTAGCGTTTATCGATAGCCACGTAGCTGCGTGCGTCGGGCCCAATGTAGTCAGCGCTGGGTCGGATAATGCGGTTGTTCTCGCGCTGTTCCATGACGTGCGCCGCCCAACCTGTGAGGCGGGAAATCACGAAGATAGGTGTGAACAGCTTGGTTGGAATACCCATGAAGCGGTAGGCGCTTGCGTGGAAGAAGTCAGCATTCGGGAACAGCTTCTTCTCGTCCCACATGAGCGTCTCGATAGCCTCTGAGACGGGATAAATCACCGTGTCACCCGCTTCGTCAGCAAGTTCGCGCGACCAGCGCTTGATGAGCGCGTTGCGTGGGTCGCTCTCGCGATAGACCGCGTGGCCAAAGCCCATGATCTTCTCCTTGCGCTCGAGCATGCCTTTGATGCCTGACACGGCGGCGTTGACCGAGTCGAAGGTATCGATGAGGTCCATGGCTGCCTCGTTCGCGCCGCCGTGCAGCGGTCCGCGCAGTGAGCCAATGGCGCCCGTGATGCAGGAGTGCATGTCCGAGAGCGTTGACGCGCAAACCCGCGCCGTGAACGTCGAGGCGTTGAATTCGTGCTCGGCGTAGAGAATGAGTGAGACGTCCATGACACGCTTGTGCAGATCGCTGGCCGGCTTGTCGTGCAGCAGCGTCAGGAACTGCGAGGCAATGTTGGCGTCGTTTGTGTCCGTATCGATGCGTACGCCGTCATGGCTAAAGCGGTACCAGTACGTGATGATGCCGGGGAGGGCCGCCAGGATACGATCAGCCGCCGCTTGCTGTTCCGAAAAATCCGCCTCGGTCTCGAGATTGCCCAGCATCGACACCCCCGTACGCATGACGTCCATGGGGTGCGCGTCCGCGGGAATGCGTTCGAGTACTTCGCGCAGCGCCGGGGGCAGGGCGCGCTTGCCCGCGAGGCTCTGACGGTAGCCATCGAGTTGCGATTGCGTGGGCAGCTCGCCCTTGAACAACAGCCAGGCGACTTCTTCAAACGTCGAGTGTTCCGCGAGCTCGGCAATGTCGTAACCGCAGTAGGTCAGGCCGCTGCCCGACACGCCGACGGTGCACAACCGGGTCTCGCCGGCGCTCTGGCCGCGCAAGCCTGCGCCGCCGAGTTTCTTGTCAACCATGAGGGTCTCCTATAGGACGCTGTCAGGACTTCTTGGCGCCGAACAACGCGTCGAGCTTCTGCTCGAAATCGTGGTAGTTGAGGAATTCGTAGAGTTCCTCGCGCGTCTGCATCGCGTCGATGACGTCCACCTGCGTGCCGCGTTCACGGATCGTGCGGTAGACGTTGAGCGCAGCCGCGTTCATGGCGCGGAATGCGGACAGCGGATAGAGCGCCATGCGAATACCGACATCGGCAAGCTGTTCAGTGGTGTACATGGGCGTCATGCCGAACTCGGTCAGGTTGGCGAGCACGGGAATCGAGACCGTATCGGTGACGCCTCGGTAGTTCTCGATGTCGGTCATGGCCTCGGCAAAGATGGCGTCGGCGCCCGCCGCCTCGTAAGCCGCGATGCGCTCGAGCATGGGCTCCATGCCTTCCACGGCCAGTGCATCGGTGCGCGCCATCACGACAAAGGCCGAGTCGGTTTTGGCGTCGACGGCGGCCTTGATGCGGTCGGTCATCTCGTCCTTCGAGACGAGTTCCTTGTTGGGGCGGTGACCGCAGCGTTTCTGTCCGACCTGGTCCTCGAGATGCACCGCGGCAACGCCGGCCCGCTCCATCTCGCGAATCGTGCGGGCGATGTTGAAGGCGCCGCCCCAGCCCGTGTCGATGTCCACGAGCAACGGCGCCTCGGTGGCGCCCGTGATCCGGCTGGCGTCCTCGACCACGTTTTCGAGCGAGGTCATGCCGAGATCCGGCAGGCCGTAACTCGCATTGGCCACGCCAGCGCCTGATAGGTAGAGGGCGCGGTAGCCCGTTTGCTCGGCCATCATCGCGGTGTAGGCGTTGATCGCGCCGACAATTTGCAGCGGTCGTTCGGTTTCGAGTGCGATGCGAAACCGCTGTCCTGCGGATGCGTTACTCATCGTGTGTCCCCATGTCTTTGTCTATCGTCAGAGCTCGCCGTCACGCCACTTCTGGTGGACGACTTCTATGGCACGGCGCAACCCGGCTTCGAACCCTCTGCGGTGGTCGGCTTCGGTGCGCTCGTGCGGAATATCGATGACCTCGTCGCCATTGGAGTCGCAGATCACGGTGCGGGCGCCCGTCGCGCGCCACTCGACAACCAGGCGGATGAGCCAGGCCAGCGAAACGAGCGACAGAGCAGGCGCCAGCAACGGCACCATGGCGTTGATCTCAGAAAACCAGGTGATCACAGCGCCCGCGGCAAACAGCCCGGCGCGGCGCAGCGGCTGCACAAGCGTATCGACGCGAATGGCGTCCTCGATGAACAGCGGGCTCAGCAACAAAAGGTCGTGGCGACTGACCCGACGACGGCCGTTGATGGCCCATTCGACAGCCAGCGTCGTGTCGTCGTAGCGCAGGGTGTAGCGGCCCAGCTGCCAGTCAAACTCAATCTCGCGGCGGGGCGCATTGAGTGCGCGAATGTTGTTGCCCGAGGCGTCCACGGCGTCAGGCGTGCAGCGGCGGCAGCGCGTCCGCCCAGGGCGCGGCCTCTTCAAGTTGATAGGCGAGCTGCAGCAACAAGGCCTCACCGCCAATGCGCGTCGCCACCTGGACGCCCACGGGCAGCCCCGAGGGCGCGAGACCGGCCGGGATGCTGATGGCCGGCGTGCCCGCGGCATTGTGCGTCGGCGTGTAGGCCGCGAAACGCTGCACGCGCGGCATGAGCGTGTCGTAGTCGAGGTCGGGCGCCAGGAAGCCGATTTCCGGTGCGGGGCTGCCTGTCACGGGCGTGAGCCAGGCGTCGTAGCCCGACAGGAAGTCGTCGACGCCAGCCTTGTAGCGGCCAAGGCCTTCGACGGCGCGCTCGAGCGCGTCCGCGGGGCGGGCGTTCATGAGCTCGCCCAGTGCGATCGTGGCGGGCTCAAGCAGTCCTGTCTGATCGGCGGGCGTTCCGGTCTTCTCCTCAACGAGTGACACGGCACCTGCAGCGCCGGCGGCCCACAGGGTCAGGAAATCGTCCCCGAAAGCCGGATCGTGCAACGGCGTATCCGTCTCGATGAGCGAAATTTCGTGCCCCAGCGACTCGAGCGTTTCTGCGGTGCGCTCGACGGCAGCCGCGACGGCCGGGTCGGGGTCGCCGTAAATCGACGACACCGTCACGGCAATACGTTGCGGTGCGAGCCGTTCCCGTACCGTGAAGCCGACCGGCAGCAACGAGCCGCCCTCGGTGAGCTCGGTCAGTGCCAGCAGCAGCGCTGAGTCCCGGACGCTGTGCGTGACCGCATGTTTGATCGAGATGGGCCAGGCCTGCTGGCCGTAACCCTGGTCAGGGAAGCGCCCGACGCTGGGCTTGAGCCCGACAAGCCCGCACTGGGCCGCCGGAATCCGGATCGAGCCACCACCGTCGCTGGCCTGCGCTGCGGGCACGATCCGTGCCGCGACGGCTGCGGCGGCACCGCCGCTCGATCCACCCGTCGAATGAGCCAGGTTCCAGGGGTTGCGCGTCGGGCCGTGCAATAGCGGCTCCGTCGTCGGCAGCAGGCCGAACTCGGGCGTGTTCGACTTGCCGAGCACGACGAGACCCGCACCGTCGATGCGATCCGTAAAGGGTGACTGCGCCTCTGAGACCTGGTCTGCGAACAGCCGCGACCCGCGCGTCAGCGGCATGCCGGCGTAGGCATTGAGGTCCTTGAGGAGGTAGGGGACGCCGGCCAGCGGGCCACGCGCATTGGGTGCGGCGGCCAGCGCGCGCTCGAAGTCGGCGAACGTCACCGCATTGAGTTCGGGGTTGAGGCGCTCAACCCGCGCCACGGCCGCTTCCACGAGCTCGAGTGGCGAAACCGTGCCGCTTGCTGCGAGATCGGCTTGCGCGATGCAGTCCAGTGCCGCGAGATCGGTGGCCGACGGTGCCGGCTCCCGGCGCGAACAGCCTGCGCTGGCCGCCAGTGCACCGGCAGCGAGCAGTTGTAGCGCTTCACGACGATCCATGGACGCCTCCGCGGACATAAATCAGGGGTTCGCGCGACGCATCGCTCGCAAACGCGAGCACGTCCGCCAGGATCAGCTTGTGATCACCGGCGTCATGAATGGCGTTGACGCGGCAATCGAATGTCGCGACGGCGCCCCTCACGAGGGGCGAGCCGTTCCCGGACAGCACGTAGGCGTCGGGGTCGGTCATGGCGTGGTTGCCGCGCACCGCGAACTGGTCGCACAGTGCGGCCTGGTCGGCGGCCAATACGGAGATACCGAACTGGCGCGTCTCGAGCCACAACGCATAGGTCGTCGAGTCCTTTTGTACCGACCACAGCACCATGGGAGGATCCAGCGACACGGACGCAAAGGAATTGACAGTGATGGCGAACGGCTGGGCTTCGTCGGCAACCGGTGGGGAGGCGACGATGCACACGCCCGTGGCGAACTGACCCAGCGCTTTCCGCAGGGCCAAGGGGTCCACGGCCGGCGCGTCTGTCGCGGGCTGGGCACTCGAATCAGGCATCCCGCTATTGTAACCGACCGCGCTCGGTTGCGCTGCCGCGGCGATGGTATAGTGCGCGACCTCTGGCGGGCGGGTTTGCTTGGCCGCCCGGCATTACGTCAACCCCCCGGCGCCTGCGCCGGCAGGAGCCCCGATCGTCATGACGTCCCGTTTCCCCACCGCGCTGCGCCGCCTCGGCGCGTTGCTTGTCCTGCCCGGAGTGCTGGCACTGACCGCCTGCACGGATACGCCAGATTCGCCGGCCGGCCGTGGCAACATCCGGGCGATAAATGTGCTGCCGGATACGGGTGCCGTCCAATTCCAGATTGAGGCCGTCGTACTCGACACGCCCGACTACCTGTCGACGACCACGTACTTCGGCTACGACAGCCTTACTTTCGATTTCAATTTCGATTACGCCTCTGGGCTGACGGACAGCACCGTCCGCCTGGCAACCACGGAACTCACCGTGGTGCCTGATACTGATTACACGCTCGTGCTCGCGGGGACGCAGCAGGCGGCGCGGATCGTCACCATAGAGCTACCCGAGTACACGGCGACGGGCGACATCACGGTAGTGGAGGCCTTTGCGCTCAACTTGTCCTTCACAGCAGGCGACGTCGACTTTTACATCGGGGCGCCCGGTTTCGATCCGGCCGCGGCGATGCCGGTCGCAAGCAATGTCGGCCAGGAAGATCTTGTGTCGCTCGGCAACATTGCCGCGGAAGAGGTGCAGATCGTCGTGACGCCTGCGGGTACTCCGGGTACGGAGCTGCTGCGTAGCGAGGCGGCCACGCTCAATGGTGACGATCGCGTCTTCGTTTCGCTCGTGGATAGTGCGGGCGTGGTGACGTCGACCTATGCGGCGCTGCTTATCGGCGAGATTGGCAGCGCCAGGCTCGTGGACGAGAGTGCGCCGGTGCGTTCGCAACTGGCCCATGCGGCGCAGTCTGAGGGCGCGGTTGATTTGTATCTCGAGCCCGAAGGCGGTGCGCTGACGACGCCCGTGTTTGCCAACGTCGCCTTTGGGGACGTCACCGCACTGGTCGATGTCCCCGTCGCGGACGATCTCGCGATGCTCGACCTGACCCTGACGGCTGCGGGTAACCCCGGCGCGATTCTCCGGGAGGTGGCCGCCATATTTGCCGACGGTCAGTCCGTCGTGCAGGTTGTTGCGGGCTCGAACGCCGACGACAGCCTGCTTGTCGCGTCGCTGCTGAATTCACGTCGCCCGCTGGCCGACTCGGCGCAGCTCTCGTTCTACAACACGATTCTCCAGCAGGATCAGGTGGACCTGTACCTGCTTGAAGAGGACGAGGTATTTGACCGCCAAACCTCGCCGACGCTCATCAATAACGCGCTGCTCGGCAGCAACCTGAACCAGTTCCGCGCGCCCCCGGGCAATTACACCTTCTACATTGTCCGTAACGACGATGACGCCATTCTGCTGGGGCCGCTCGTGTTGGATATCCAGGCCGGCGATATTCGCCAGTTCATTACCACCGACAGTGCGGATCCCAACGTGTCGACGCTCATCGACATCGACCTGACGAGCTTTTGAGCCTGAGCTGCATCCAAACCGGGGCTTGCGGCATCACAGGGGACGACACCACCTTCAAGGAGTTCTGTGATGAATGAGGAGATCTTTATTCCTCTTGCGTTTTTCGCCGCAACGTTCGGCATTACCTACGTCATCGTGCTGTTCCGGCACCGCAACCGCAAGGCGGCCCAGGCCACGCTGCGGGCGGCCATCGAGAAGGGTCAGGAGCTCAATTCCGAGGTCATCCACTCGCTGACGGGGCAGGCGCCGCCCTCGGGCGATCGCGATATGCGTCGTGGACTGGTCTTGCTGGCCATCGCGTTGGCGACGATTGGTTTCGGCTGGCTGCTCGACGACGAAGACGCCTCGATCGTGTTCTATGGCTCCGCGCTGTTTCCGCTGCTGATCGGTCTGTCCTATCTGCTCATGACGCGACTGGGTTCGCGTACGGGCTGATGAATGGACGCATGCGCCACCGATCTCGATGCCGAGGCCGAACGGCGCCTGTTACAGGCGGCGCGGCTGTCGGCCGACAGCGTTGCATTCACCCGGCTCGTGTCGCCGCACGTGGCACCGATCCGGCGCTACCTGGAGCGCTTCACCCAGGACGGCGCGGATGCCGACGATCTGACGCAGGAAACACTGGTGACGGCCTGGCGGCGGCTCGACGACTACGACGGTCGCGGACGCTTCAAGGCGTGGCTGTTCGCGATCGCGTATCGCGAGTTTCTGCAACACGCGCGATCTCGGCGTCGCTTCTGGCGGGCCCTGGGCCGACTGCGGGCCGAACCCGCCGCGGAGACCGTCAGCGGAGATGCGCCCGCGGCGGCGTCGGACCTGGAGCGGCTGCTCGACGCGCTCGAGCCCGAGGCGCGGGCGCTGGTGCTCATGTCCAAGGGCGTGGGCTTGTCACACGCCGAGATCGCGGAGATCACGGGCAAACCGCTCGGCACCGTGAAGTCGGTGATCAATCGCGCCACGCGGAGGCTCATCGATGAGCACGCATGAGTCGGGTGATCGTATGCGACGCGAAGCGGAGCTCGACGCCGCGCTTCAGTCCCTGCTTGCGCAGCCCGTGGACACCGAACGCCTCGTGCGCGGTGCGCAGCGACGGATTACCCGTTGGCGCTGGATGCGGGTGCTTACCCCCTGGCTCGTGGCCATCGCAATCAGCGTGGCGTTGGGGCCTGTGCTCTGGCGGCTGGCCGGTGGTCTGGTTGGCACCTTGCCGTCGGTCGGCGTGCAGTTCGAATTCACGCCGGCCGGCCTGGCCGCGTTGGCAGAGCAGCTTCCCGTCTACGTGTGGGCTTTCGTAGCCGGCATTGGCGTCACCGTGGCGGCGACATTCGCCGAACGCTAACGCTCGATCTGTCCCAGATTGGCGTGGATCACCGCGCCGTTAATCACCGCGTTGTCGATGCAAAACGCAATCGTCGCCGCGATTTCCTCGGGCTCGATGAGCCGCCCAAATGTGACCCCGGAAGCGATGGCGTCGAGGATATCCGAATCACCGCCCACGTGGTCACGGAGCATTTCCGTATCCGTGAACCCGGGCGCCACGACGGCCGTGTGTACACCCGTACCTGCCAGGTCCTGGCAGGTGGCGCGCATGAGTCCGTGTACGGCATGTTTGCTCGTCGCGTAACTCAATGCACCGCCCACGGCCTTGTCACCCAGTGTCGAGCCGATAAAGACAATCGCAGAGCCTGCAGGCAGGGCGTCAATGAGCGTTGCGTTCAGTGCGGCCGGCGCCACGACGTTGATCTGCAGTGCGGCGTGGAGTTGCGCCGTCGTAATGCCTTGCGCGCTGTCACTGGCGAGTAACCCCGCGTTGTGCACGACGGCCACGCGCTCACTGTCGGCACACGCAGCCCGCAGCGTCTCGACGAGACTGGGCGAAGGCGCCTCGGCGAGGTCCGTTTCCAGGCTTTCCACACCGTTGACGGGGCAGGGTCGCCGCGACAGGTTGATCACGCGCCAGCCGTCGGCGTGCAGCCTCCGGGCCGTGGCGGCGCCAATGCCGGCGCTTGCGCCTGTGATGATGGCCAGGCGGCTCACAGGATGCCCCTCGTGTCGTCCCAGCGCGTACTTGCCGACTGCCCGGCACCGGACGCCACGGTGACCGCTACCGCGCTGATCGCGTAACGCACGGCGGCATCGCCTTCAAGCAGCTGCTCGAGCAGATACCAGCTGAGCTCTTCAGAAGTAATGTTGGCCAGTGGCAGCACGATCGTGTCGCCAGCCGGGAAGGTCAGCGTCTCGCCGTTGAACACGGCGCGTACCTGGTCACCGTCCTCGGTCACATCTAGGTGCGGCGAATGCGCAGGCAGCAGCACGTACTCATCGAGCGCATCGCAGAGTTCGCGCATTTTATTCTTGAGGACGTTGTAGTCGAAGCACAGACCCTCTTCGCCCACGGCGGCCGTGACTTCGGCGCTGACGGCGAAATTGTGGCCGTGCAGCCGCTCGCGTTCCGTTGCCGAAAAGATCGTGAAATGGGCAGCCGAGAAACTCAGGTACTGGTTGCGGATGTGCAGGACGGTCGTGCGCGACATGACGGGCTCTGACGATTGCGAGCGCGCATGATGCCGTGAAGCCCCCCGGATTTCACGCGGTCGGGCGCGTTGCAGAGGCTTTGCGTTGCGCGCGGGCAACAGGGTCGCATCGACGATCGAGGGCAGCACCTCTGTGGACCCGCGACAGCCGCGATGAATGCTTACGCGGCACTAAATCAAAGCCAGAATCGGCAATACCAGTAAAAACAGTGTTTTACCTGGAGCACCATGGATGGAACGGTCGGCGAGGTGCGGTGTTGGGGCGGCTTCGCCGGTTTTGAGATCGCTGGGGCATGTTTTATTGTGGTCGGCGCTTCGCGGCGTGTGCGCCGCGCTACAGATCGTCCCGGGGGAATCTCAATGGATCGTCGTAAGTTCTTGAAAATAGCCGGCGTCGGCGCGGGCACTATCGCCCTGCCGGTCAGCGGACGCGTGATTGCAGCGGAAGAGCTGCTGTCGCCCGCTGACATGAGCCTGAAACGCCAGCTCGCGGAGGCCGGACTCAAGGCGGCCAAGGCTGCGGGTGCCACCTACGCCGACGTCCGCGTTGGCCGCTACCTGAACCAGTTCGTGGTGACTCGTGAGCTCAAGGTTCAGAACATCGTTAACACCGAATCCGTAGGCGTCGGCGTGCGCGTCATCGCCAAGGACACCTGGGGCTTCGCGGCCACGAGCGCATTGACGCCGGAGGCTGTCGCCGAAGCCGCGCAGACTGCGGTCGCGATTGCCAAGGCCAACGCCAGGTACCAGACCGAGCCCGTGAAGCTCGCGCCGGTGAAGGGCGTCGGTGAGGTCAGCTGGCGCACCCCGACTAAGAAGAACGCCATGGAAGTGCCCATCGCGGACAAGGTCGACATGCTCATGGCCGTCAACGAGGCGGCGCTGAGCAACGGCGCGAGCTACGTCAACTCGACGTTCTACCTCGTCAATGAGCAGAAGTACTTTGCCTCGACCGATGGCTCCTACATCGATCAGGACATCCATCGTGTCTGGTCGCCCATGAGCGTGACCGCTGTCGACAAGGAAACGGGCAAGTTCAAGACACGCAACGGCCTGTCTGACCCGATGGGCATGGGCTGGGAGTACTTCGAAGGCGACCCCGCCGAGAAGGTTCCTGGCGTGACGACGCGTTACCGCTACAGCTACGACATGGTCGAGGACGCCAAGCTCGCCGCGCAGCAGGCGAAGAACAAACTCACGGCACCTTCGGTCAAGCCCGGCCAGAAGACGCTCGTACTCGACCCGACGCACCTCATGCTCACGATCCATGAGTCGGTTGGGCATCCGCTCGAGCTCGATCGCGTGCTGGGCTACGAGGCCAATTACGCGGGCACGAGCTTCGCAACGCTCGACAAGTGGGAGACCAAGGAATTCCAGTACGGCTCGGAGCTCGTCAACCTGTTTGCCGACAAAGTGCAGCCCGCATCCCTGGGCGCCGTCGGCTACGACGACGAAGGCGTCAGGACGAAGAAGTGGGACCTGGTCCGCGATGGCATCCTGGTCAATTACCAGGCGATCCGCGACCAGGCGCACATCATCGACGAGAAAGAATCGCACGGCTGTTGCTACGCAGACAGTTGGAATTCGGTGCAATTCCAGCGCATGCCCAACGTCTCGCTGGAGCCGGGCAAAGAGAAGCTCTCCGTGGATGACATGATTGCCGACGTGGAAGACGGCATCTACATCGTTGGCCGCGGTTCCTACTCGATCGACCAGCAGCGCTACAACTTCCAGTTCGGCGGGCAGCTCTTCTACGAAATCAAGGATGGTGAAATCACGGAGCAAATAGAAGACGTGGCCTACCAGTCGAACACGCAGGAGTTCTGGAATTCCTGCTCGGCCATCTGTGACGAGCGCGACTACCGCCTGGGCGGTTCGTTCTTTGACGGCAAGGGCCAGCCCTCGCAGATCAGTTCGGTCTCGCACGGCTGCGCCACGACGCGCTTCGACAACGTCAACGTGATCAACACCGCGCGCAAGCTCGGCTGATCCGACCACAGATTTCGAGAGAGTAGCCAACATGACCATTCTTACCCGAGACGAAGCGAAGACCATCCTTGAGAAGGTGGTATCGCTGTCTAAGGCCGACGGTTGCGAAGCCAATCTTAATGGCGGCACCGAAGGCAATATTCGCTATGCGCGCAACAGTGTGTCCACGGCGGGCGAAACCAAAAATGTCGACCTCGTCGTGCAATGCAACTTCGGCCAGAAGGTCGGCACCGCAACCATTAACGAGTTTGACGACGCCTCTCTGGCGAAGGTGGTAGCACGCGCCGAGGAAACCGCGCGGCTTGCGCCCGAGTCGCCGGAGTTCATGCCCGTGCTCGGCCCGCAGAAGTATGCCGAGAGCAAGGCATTCGTCGATGAGACGGCCAACATCAAGCCCGAGTACCGCGCGGATTCTGCCGCCGCCAGCATCGGGCCGGCGCGCGACAAGGACGCCACGGCAGCGGGCTTCCTCAATGACTCGGCCAATTTCTCGGCCATGATGAACAGTGAAGGCCTGTTCGCCTACCACACCGAGACCAACGTCAACTTCACTGTAACAGTGCGCACCAATGACGGCACCGGCTCGGGCTGGGCCTCGGCCGATGACAACGATGTGCGCCGCGTCGACACCACAGCAACGTCAGCTGTAGCGCTGCAAAAAGCCGTGGCGTCGCGCGAGGCGCAGGCGCTCGAGCCTGGCAAGTACACCGTGATCCTCGAGCCCAACGCGGCCGCAGCACTCATCGGTCGCATGTTCTTTGCATTCGGTGCACGTCAGGCCGATGAAGGTCGTAGCTTCCTGGCCCAGAAGGGTGGCGGGACGCGACTGGGCGAGAAGATCTTTGATGAGAAGGTCACGGCCTACGGCGACCCACTCGATCCGCGTGTACCGGCGGCCACCTGGAATCAGAGCGGACAGCCCGTTGAGAAGCTCTCGATCATCAAGGACGGTGTGGTCGACAACCTGTTCTACGATCGTTACTGGGCCGACCAGAAAGACGTGGCACCCGTGCCGCAGCCGAGCAACCTCATCATGGTGGGCGGTGACCGCAACCTCGAAGCCATGATCAAGGACACCGAACGCGGGATCCTCGTATCGCGACTCTGGTACATCCGGGCGCTCGACCCGCAGACGCAGCTCTACACGGGCCTGACGCGTGACGGCACGTTCTACATCGAGAATGGCGAGATCAAGTTCCCTGTGAAGAACTTCCGCTTCAATGAGAGCCCCGTGATCATGCTCAACAACCTTGAAGAGCTCGGGCAGTCGGAACGCGTGAGTCTGTTCGGATTCTCGGCCGTGATGCCGCCCGTCAAGGTCCGCGAGTTCACGTTCTCCAGCCTCTCGGACGCCGTCTGAGCATTCTGGACCGGCGTCGGTTTCTGCAAGCCGCGGGCGCTTCGGCGCTCGCGGCTGCTTTACCTGCGCGTGCCAGTTCGGGCTACGACTTCTACTTCACGCGGCTCATGTACGAGTCGGGCAACTGGAACGTCGACGAGCGCATGCCCAACAATGTGCTCAACTCACTTGTCGAGTACACGACGCTTCACGTCGACCCCAATGAACGCGTTGTGGCGCTGTCAGACCAGGCGATGCTTGAATCACCTTTCTGCTACCTGGCCGGGCACAAGCTCGTGCAGTTCAGCGACGCCGAAGCGGCCAACTTCAAGCGCTATGTTGAGAATGGTGGCTTTGTATTTGTCGACGACTGCAATCACGATATCGATGCGCTGTTCGCCGTGAGTTTCGAGCGCCAGATGGAAGCGTTGTTTGGTCGCGACTGTCTGCCCAAGCTGCCCGACGATCATCCGTTGTACACCTCGTTTTTTGAGTTTGATGAGCCGCCCACGACGAGCTTCGAGCTCAACGGCTGGGGCGATGATCTCGTTCACGACTACTTGCGCGGGCTCGAAATCGACGGCCGCCTGGCGGTGCTCTACAGCAACAAGGACTACGGCTGCGAGTGGGACTATGACTACCGCAACAAGCGCTGGCTGGCCGTCGACAACACGCGCTTTGCCGTGAACATCGTCATGTACGCACTGAACTATTGATGGCCAGCGAACCCACAGAACACGAAATCCGTCAGCAGGTCGCGCGGCTTGCCGAAGTACGGCGCGAAGTGGGCCGCGTCATCGTTGGCCAGACCGCTGTCGTCGATGAGATTCTCGCGACGCTGCTTGCGGGCGGGCACTGCCTGCTGCAAGGCGTACCGGGGCTTGGCAAGACCAAGCTGCTGCGAACCCTGGCGCGGGTCATCGATCTGCCTTTTGGTCGCATTCAGTTCACGCCCGACCTCATGCCCGGTGACATCATCGGCACCGAGCTACTGACAGAGACTGAGTCGGGTCGCCGCGAGCTCGAGTTCCAGCCTGGCCCGGTGTTCACGAGCCTGCTTCTGGCCGACGAAATCAACCGCACACCGCCCAAGACGCAATCGGCCTTGCTCGAGGCCATGGAGGAACACCGGGTGACGTTTGCGGGCACGCCGCATCCGCTGCCCGAACCGTTTTTCGTCATGGCCACGCAGAACCCACTGGAGCAGGCGGGCACCTATCCGTTACCCGAGGCGCAGCGCGACCGCTTCCTCATGATGATCCGCATCGACTACCCGACTGCGGACGAGGAGCTCGACATCCTGCGTCGCACGACTGGCGGGACGCAGGCCGAGGTCAAACCGGTCATGGACGGTGCGGACATTGTGGCGCTACAGCAGCTCGTGCGTGAACTGCCCATCAGCGACGGCCTGCTGGCGTATGCGACCCGCATGGTGCGCGCGACGCGACCACGCGACGGCGAAGCGACGGCGACGGTGCGTGAGTACGTTCGCTGGGGTGCCGGTCCCCGTGCAGGTCAGGCCATCGTTCTGGCGGCGAAAGCGACCGCGTTACTCGCCGGTCGGCTCGCGGTGACGCTGGACGATATTCGGGCCGTGGCGCTGCCGGTGCTCCGCCACCGCGTGATTCTCAATTTCCACGCCGAGGCTGAGCAGCAGGACGTCGAACGTGTGGTCGGCCATCTGCTCGACGAGGTGGCGCCGCCCGAGGATCCACTCAAGGCCGAGCGCGCCGCCACGGACTGACGCATGGACGCGGTGGACCTGCTGCCCGACGCAGCGACGCGCCATCAGTTGCTGCGTTACACGCTGGCGAGCCGCCACCGGGTTGCGAGCAGCCTGCGCGCATCCCACATCAGCCGCGAGCGCGGCGAGGGCATCGAATTCCACCAGTACCGGCCTTACCTGCCTGGCGATGATTTGCGGCGTGTCGACTGGCGACTCTATGGGCGTACGGACCGCCATTACGTGCGCGAAGCGGAGCAGGAGAGCCGGCTCACAGTGTGCCTGTTCGTCGACACGACGGCGTCGATGGGGATGCACGATAAAGACGGGCCAAGTCGGCTTGAGCTGGCCCAACGCACGGCTGCCGCCATCGCCTGGCTGTCGGCGCAGCGCCACCACGACTTTGGACTGGTCACGCTCACTGATGGCCGGCCCGTGTACCTGCCGCCGGCCGCGGGCAACGCACAGTTCCAGCGCATGACGGGCGCGCTGGCGTCGTTGACGCCCGCCGGCAGCTGGCCGCGTCATGCAAACGTGCGCCACGCGCTGCAAGCCTTGCCTGCACGCAGCAAGGTGTTCTGTTTTTCAGACTTCTTCGAACGCGGCGACGAGCAGACGCGCGCAATGCGTGAATTGCTGGGCATGGCATACGGACTGACGAGTGTTCAGATCGTCACGGCCAGCGAGCTCGCATTCCCGCACCGTGGCCAGGTCGAGGTCATCGACGCCGAGCACGGTGAAACGCGGGTTGTAGACGCGCGGGCCTATCGCCCGCGTTACCTGGCGCGCTTCGCCGAGTTGCTCGATGCCGTTCGTCGCGAGCACAGGGCGCTGGGCGCACGCGTGGTGCGCGTGACCGCATCGACGCCCGTGCCCGATGTGCTGCGGGCAGCACTGGATCATGGCCTCGACGCGCCGGCGCGGTTGCTGGCCGCCGTGGAGGCCGCCTCGTGAGCGCGCTTGCGGCCATGCTCCTGGGCCTTGGTGCCGCGCTGGCTGTTGTACTCGTGCATGCGTTGTATCTGGGCGCGCGTCGGCGCGTCACGGTGGCCACACTCAAGCCCTTTGAGACCGAGTCGCGCCCGAGACTGACGACGGCGCCATTGACCCAACGTGTGTTGCTCCTGAGCCGGCTGTTGTTGTTCGCAACGCTCGTTGCCATCGTGGTGCGCGAGCAACCTGAGGTCCTTGAGGCTAAGGGCGCCACACGCGTGGTGGCCGTGGTACCGGGCACGCTGCCGCCCGAAAACGAACCGGGCGTGCAGTACCTGTGGCTCGATGGCCAGCAAACACCGCTGTCGCGTGCGCCACAACGTCATGATGTGACCGCGGCGGCGTTGTTGGCGCTGACACAGGCCTTGCCCGCTGACGCGGAGCTCGTGGTGGTCGGCACGCCCGCCGCAGCGGACTGGCCGGCAGTGATGCCCGAGCTGGGTCGATCGGTTGTGTGGCAGCGTGGCGACATGGCAGCGCGCAAACCGGAAGGGTGGTTGGCCGCGGACGCGCCCGAGACGCTCCACATTGTTGGCGACGATGACACGTTACGCGAGGCGGTTCTTGAGGCCATCGGACTCTGGCGAGAGGCCGGATTCCTGCCCGACTCGGTGACGGTCGTCGACGGTGAATCCGACAGCGACCGCGGTGCGCGCGTCATGCTGGGTGCAGGTCCCCGGGTTCATGCAGCCTGGGCGGCGCGCGTCATCCAACCCGGCGCCGTGGATTCAGGGCACGCGGTGGTTTATGACGCGACCCTCGGCGCAGGGGTCTTCGCGACGGCGTTATGGCACCAACTGACGGTTTCGGCGGGCCGCCGCCCGGTTGCCGGCGTTGCCGTTGCGCCGCTACCCGCTGCAACGCAAGCGTTGTCGCCGGGCAACGTTGAGCGACGCCTCACGGTGCCTGTGTCGGCCGCCTGGTTGTTACTGGCCGTTGGCCTGTTCGCCACCGAGCGCACGCTGGCACTGCGCGGAGCGCAGGCATGACGACTGGGCGTACAGCCTTGAGGCGGCATGTGCGCGGACTGCGGTCGGCGCAGCTAGCACGCTACCTGGGCTATGCGGTGCCGTTGTCGATACTCGCGGGATTCGCGGCCGTTCGCTGGGTTGCCGCGAGCCCAGCCGAAGCACTTCTGCTCGCGGGGCTTGCGGCACTCGTTCAGGTGCTGACGATCGACGTCGCTCATGCGGCGCAACGCGTCACGGCGACGCGCACCGCCGCGCATCTCGATCGCGTGCACGCGAGTCTCGAGGACAGCACGGCGTTGCTGCTGGCGCCCGAATCGACACTGAGCCTGCCGGCACGGCTGCAACGTGAGCGTACGGCCGAAGCGCTGCTGGCATTGGTGGCGCAGGGCGATTTGCGGTCGAGTACTGCAGGACGACTGCCGCGAGTTATGGCGGGTGCGCTGTTGTTAGCAGCGGTGCTTGCCAATCTGACCTGGCTTGTTCCGCGCTGGCTCGAGCCGACGCTCGCGCGCGAGGCCAAACAACAGGCGTCGCTTGTTACCGCCGTGACCCTTGAAGCTCGACCGCCTGAATACACCCGGCTGCCGCCACTCGAGTTTGAGGTGGGTGACATCACAGTGCCCGAGTTTTCGACGCTGCGGGCGACCCTCACGGTCAGCGGTACTTACTCAGGCCTCGAGCTGGTGCAGGGAGACGGACACCGCGTGAAACTCTATGACGCGGGGGATGGCCGTTGGCAGAGCACCTGGTGGCCGGCGACAGCGACGACCTGGCAGATCTTGGATGGTGCGGGTACGCCGGTGCCATTGCCCGACGGTGCGTTTGTGCACCGCGTCGGTCTCACCAGCGATACCGCGCCCGCGATTCGGATCGCGGCACCCGATGCACGGCTGCACGAGGTGGACGGACTGCCTTTCGCCTTGCCTGTTCGGGTGTCCGTGGTCGACGACCACGGTGTCGCTGCCGTCACGGCGCACGCGACACGCGCCACGGGCAGCGGCGAGCGCGTGAGCTTCGAAGGCTCGGTTGAGGCGTTGTTTGAAGACGCTGCGGCATCACGGCGCGAACTCGAGGCGGCGCGTGATTTTACGGGCGCGCAGTTCGGGCTTGCGCCCGGCGCGGAAATCTACCTGCATTTCGAAGCCGCCGACGCGCGGCCAGGCGCGAACAACGTCGCGCGTTCACAGACTCTGATCCTGCGCTGGAAAGATGTGGACCGTGCGCCGGATGTGGTGCTGGACAACGCGGTCATTCAGGTGATGCCCGAGTACTTCCGAAGTCAGCGTCAGATCATCATCGATAGCGAAGCACTGGTCGCCAATCGCGCGACGATTGCGCCCAACGCATTCGAAGTCCGCGCCCAGTCGCTGGCACTCGACCAGCGCGCACTGCGACTGCGCTACGGGCAATTCCTGGGTGAGGAATTGGGCGGCGAGCCTGCAGCGATGCCGCTCGGCGAAGGTCATTACATCGGTGATGGGCACAACCACGGTGGCGAATCAGAGGGCACCTGGCAACAGGCCTATGCCGAGGAGCTCGAGGCGTTGCGCGGCAGCGAGGCTGACCCGGATGCTGCGGATACCGTCTGGCAGGAGGGCGACGCGCACTACCCGGGCGACGGCCACAATCACGGTGACGAGCCGCCGGAATTCTTCCAGAGTGCGACGGGTGACTTCGGTGATGCGCTCGCGGCGATTTCGCCTTACGCGCACTTCCACGACCAGGAAGAAGCGGCGACCTTGTTCGACCCCGAGACGCGTGAGTTATTGCGCGCCGCGCTGCGTGCCATGTGGCGCTCGGAAGCGGCGCTGCGTCAGTTCGACCCCGGGCCTGCGCTGCCACACCAGTACGAGGCGTTGGCCCTCATCAAGCGCGTGCAGAACCGTTCACGTGTTTTCGTGGCCCGCGTCGGCTACGAACCGACCCCCGTCGATCCCGGGCGCAGGCTTACGGGCGAGCTCGATGACATCGCGGCATCAGGCCGACTGTCGCCGCGGGAACGACCAACCGTCAATTCGGCGCGTATTACGGCGATGCAGACGCTGCTTGGGGCCACGCGTTACCCGCAAGGCAACTTTGACCGTGGTGCCATCGACGACTGGTTTGACGAGTCGTTGGCGCAAGCGGCGGCGCAGGACGACGATGGACTGGCGCAGGCGACACTGGACGTGCGTGCCGCGGTCGACGAGTGGCGGTTGGAGGGCGACTGCGACACGTGTCGCGATCGCGTGCTGGCGTACTGGCAACGCTATGCGCCGACGCCACCCGCGCCCGCAGCGCGCAGTGAGTCGGGTCTCGACGCGTTCGCCGGCGGTCGGCTGCTGCCGTGATCGCCGCAATGGAGTCCTGGTGGCGGGGTGTCATTGCCGCGCCGGCCATGCTTGTCGCGCTACTCGTCGTTGTCCTGTTGAGCGGGTTCGCAGCGTCTCGCATCCTGCCGCGCTTGCCGGGGGCGGTGTGGCGGACGGGTTGGTGCGTGCTGGCGGTGGCCTATCTGGTTGCCATGCTCGCCTTTCTGGCGCCGCCGCCCGAACGCGGCGATGCACTGCGCCCCTTGCTGATCACAACAGGTGTCGATGGCCGGGCGCTTGCGACCATCTCCGACCGCAGTGACGTGTTCATCACGGGCCGTGCCTGGCGCGAACCCGCCGTATCCGAGTGGCTCGAGGCGCGCGCGTCCCGCGCGGCGTCAGGGCGGGCCGTTCGCGTCAGCGCGCCGGACGACCTGCAACTTCATCCGCGCGTTGCGGGCGGGCTCCGCGTGTTGGGGGATGGACTGGATGCGGCCGCCTGGACGGACAGCGACTGGTCCGGGGAGATCGAATTCGACCCGCCGACGCTGGCACCCGGCTTTGTCTCCGTGGAGTGGTCGGCGCGTACCGTGTTGGGCCGTGCAAGCATCGTGACCGCAGCCGTGTCCGGCGGGTTGGGTGATGACGCGCAGCTCGTCTTGCGCGACGCCAGTGGTGCCGCGTTGGCAACCGCTGCGGCGTCGGCGGGACAAATTGCCGGACCTGTGTTGCCGGCAGGTCGGCATCGACTCCGTCTCTCGCTCGAGGATGGCGCGTCAGCGGGTGACTATCTGGACCTGCCCATCGAGGTGCGGGAGCCGATCGCGGCGCGCATGTTGCTCCTTCAGAGCGCACCTTCGTTTGAATGGCGCAGCCTCGCGCGTTGGCTGGCCCGTGCCGGCGCTCGCGTGGCCGCGCGGACGCGGGTCAGCGAGACGCGTTTTCGTGATCGATTCGATGGCCTGTCGGCGCGCGCGCTCGACACACTCGATCGGGACCTGCTTTCGCAGTTCGACCTGGTCATTGCGGACGGTGCGGCGCTGGGCGTGCTGGATGACGCCTCGCGGTCTGCGCTGCTCGACAGCGATCACGGTGCTGGCGTCCTCGTGTTGCTTCACGACAGTGCTGACGCCCAGGCATTGCCGCCGCAACTCGCTGACGTTCTGCAGGGTGACCCCGAGCGTCAGGCGCTGTATCAGCTCGAGGCGTCCGCCGGGGTGCTCGAGACGGGCATGACGCGACTGGCGCTCACGTTTTCCGACGCGGCGGGTGACGCCCTGCTGTCGGCCGTGGGGGGCGCGCCCATCGTGGCTCGGGCCCATCCGGGTGACCGGATTGCGGTGGGCTTGCTGCGCGACAGCTATCGGCTTGTGGGCGTCGGCGCTCAGCAGCAACATGCCAACCTCTGGTCCGATCTTGTGCGGTCACTGGCGAGGGATGCGATTCCCGTGCGGGCACGATTCACCCCCGAACAGCTGCGGGTTGGCGAGCGCCTGCGGGTCTGTGTGCCGCGCGCCGCGCAATTGGCTGCGGTCCGTTTGCGCCAGGATGGGCGAGACGACGTCATGCTGCCGCTGTCCGCCACGCCCTGGCGGCCCGCAGAGCGCTGCGGCTGGTATTGGCCGGACGTCGACGGCTGGCTGCAGGTGCGCGCGGGAGCTGCCGGCAATCGCGACCTGGGCGCGCAGTGGGTGGGACCCGTCGGCCCGCTGTCGCGCGTCGAACGCCAGGCGCGTATCTCGGCGACGGTCCGTCGTCAGCAATGGGCGCCCGATGATGCCGCGGCACCCGTCGTGGGGGCAGCACCGATGCCGCGATCGCGTTTCCTGCCCTGGGTGCTCGGTTTCGCCGTTCTGCTGGGGTTTATGGAGCGTCTGGCGTTGGTGCGTCAGCGTCGAGCGCCGCGCGTAGCGGACCGCTCCTAAAGCTGTGGCGCAACGCCGGTGTACCCCCGATGAGGCGCTCTTGAATCATGTCCTAGAGCACCTCGGGGCTGCAGCGCCGGTACCTCGTTCCATCGGGATAAAGGATGGCGATCGGACCTTGCTGGCAGACGCGCAGGCACCCGGCCTTCGAGCGAAAAATTTGCCCTGAGATATCGAGCCCGAGCTCACGCAGGCGGCGATTCAGAAACTGCCAGGACGCGCGCCTGGCTTCGAGATCACAGACTTGGGCTTCTCGGGATCGATGCAGAGCAACATGTGGTGCTGGTGCTGTCCGAGGCGCAGGTTGCGCACAACCTTGGCCAGGGCAGCGTCATGAGGGTCGTGGCCGGTGACCGAAAATTCGGCACCGGGCATGGCGCGGTCATCCTTCATCAGGAGGACTCTTCAGGAGGACGCGTGGCAGCCGCCGCCGCGGAAGGGGCGATCGCAGTGCCGTCACCGCGGTAGATGATGTATTCGCTGTCGTACTGTTCCATGGCCGTGTCGGCCTGCATCTCGATACGCTCGAGCATCGACTGAAGCTGCTTCCTCGTATAGCGGTTCACGAGGACGTCGGGAACGACGCCGCCCATGTCCATCGTGGCATGTACGACAACGAGCGTCCGCGCGTCGTCGAGTGTCGCCATGACCCAGGCGCCGTTGTTGAGCGGCAGCTGCACGGCCTTGCTCGCACGGTTGGGATCGAGGCCCGGAATCTCGGTTTGTCCGAGCAGCCCCGCGATACGGCTCTCCGCATCGGGCTCGAGTCGCCAGTGGTGTTCCCAGATTCTGTCGTCCATGCGTCGTGCCAGTGCGACGCCTTTGCCCGTTCGAATGAGCCAGTGCCGGTCGCGCAGCGGCCAGGGCATGTCGACGTGTTGGTACCAGCTCGCACCGCCGTCATCGTGCGTGCGCACGAGATGCTCCGTGAGACGTTCGGAAAAACCGGCATCGAAAGCCAGCGCGGCAAGCCAGAGTCGCTCGCGCGGTTTATCGATTAAACGGTAGCCGATGATGCGCACCGTGGTCGTGTCATTGTCACCAGCAACCGAGCGCGTGACTTTGACTTTTCGCTGCAGCGTCTCGCCCTGCGCGAGGCGGGACAGGCTGCGGCGATCCAGGTCGGCAACCGGCACGCCTGTCTCGAGCTGGTAGTCGCGCAACAGGTTGCTGATCGTGTCGAGACCATCGGTCGCGGCCGCGATGCCGCTGAGCGGGAGCAGTGCGAGCAACAGAGTGGTTAGGGAGCGGGTCACCATAGGCCGATGGTACCAAAGCCCGGCGCTAGCCGAACAAGGCGCGCAGCAACGCCCTGAGTCCGGGCGGTGGCGTGCCCTGAGCGCGCACGGCGGCGCCGATGCGCCAAGCTGTACGCCATTGCGACAACGTGATACGCCAGGCATTCCAAACGGACAGCGCCGGGTCATAGATGTGGGTCGCTTCGCTGCTCACGCCGTTGAGCTCGATGATGCGCAAATCGCGCCCGGCGCTCAGTGCCTCGTCGTCGTCGACCATGAGGTCGTAGCGTCCGAGGTGGAAGCCCTCGAAGTGCTTGCTGATGCGGTCGATCTCTGCGGTAAGCGCAGTCGTGCCCAGGGCGCCGGCATCGGTAAACAGGCTGCCGCGGCTGTGCGTGCCGATGGCGTTGAGCGCGACGCATTCGCCTGCGCCAGGCACCTCGTCGAGTCGACTCGCATGTTCGCGCAGGAAGTAGGGCGCCATGCAGACCGCACGTTCGTCGTCGAGTATCAGGTCCGACAAACGACGCCGACCGTCACCCGTAACCACGGTCTGGCCCTTGCGGGTGATCGAGAACACGGAGCCCGTATCAGCGTCTGGCTCGCGAATGTAGAACACGCCGAACTCGATGCCGGACGCTTTGCGCTGCACGATGAGCGGGCCCGCGTGCGCGTCGAGGAAATCGCCGGCTTCTGATGCGTCGTTCACGAACCTGACATCTTTGCCGCGTTCGCCCAGGTCGGGTTTGAGCACGACGGGCCAGCCCTGGCGCGCCGCGAAGTCGACGACAGTGTCGAGCCTATGGGCGCGATCACCGGTGGGCACGCGCGCGAAAGGCACGACGTTGCCGCTCGACTCGAGCTGCTTGAGGATCTCCGACTTGGACTCACCCACGAGACCCCCGAGCGGCATGCCCGGATTGGCGAGTGTGAACAGCGACACGGACCGGTAGCGCAGCGCTTGCAGGATGCCGTCCAGAAGCACGGGCGGATAGAACGCCCATCGGGGCCAGAACTCGAAGTTCCGAATGCGGCGCCAGCGACCGACCAACTGCCTGCGACCGTTGTGCGTCAACGCGGGCAGGCCGTAGTGCACCAGCAGCCACAACACGATGGCGCCGCCGATGACCAGCCACACACCGAACGCGGCGTAGCGTTCGAAGGCGCGCTGCGCCACTTCGCCCCAGGCGGCGGCGGCGCCCACGAGTAGTGGCGTCCAGATAACCGTCGCTACGGCGAAGTACGCCGCGAAACGTAACCAGGGCATGTGCAGTGCACCGGCCGCGGTGTAGGTCGGCAGTCGGGTGCCGGGCAAAAACCGGCTGGCCAGAATCACGAGCGGGCCACGATCGTGTAACCAGCTCGACGCCATACGCATGCGGTCGGGTGACACCATGCGCGCCAGTGCCGGTCGGCCCAGCCAGCGTCCCGCCGCGAACAGGGCCAGGTCGCTCGTAAAGATCCCGGCGAGGCACGCCAGTGTCGCCGGCACGAAGCCGACGATGCCTTGCGCAACCAGCAGTCCTGCAGTGATGCAGGTCAGGTCTTCACTGATATAGGTGGCAACCACGAGCGCGAGTAACAGCACGATGAGTGCGGCACCCGCCAGTCGGCTGCGTTCCAGGGCCGGCATGGCGCCGTTGGCCTGTTGCACGCGGTCGGGGTCCGCCGTGGCGCGGGTCGCCGTGTCGCCGCGCAAGACGCGCTCGAGGAAAGGCAGCACGACCTCAGTAACCCGATCGGGATCGGCGTAGGCGGGCTCGTGGCCGCCATCGATGAGCGTGAGCTCCGATTGCGGCACGAGTCGCCAGTGCGCCTGCGCTGCCGCCAGCGGTACCAGGCCGTCGTCGCGACCGTGAACGATGTGGACGGGCGGTTGCAGTCGTCGAAGCATCGGCTCGATCACACGCTGGTCGGTGTCCTGCAGATTGCGCGTGTAGCCGCGCCCCAGAATGGCGTTGTCGAAATAGCCGAAGTGGGGTGTCAGCCAACGCAACGCGGCGAAAACGGCGTGCTGACCGTCGTAAACGATGTGGTTGCCGCGGTAGCTGCCGAACAGCTCGTACTCCTGCAACCCGATTGCCGATACGAGTGTGAGTGAGACGACGCGTTCGGGCGCGAGATCTGAAAGCGTTATGCCGGCCGCGCCACCCTGGCTGTAGACAACGAGATGGACGCGGTCGATCGCCAACGCGTCCAGCAGGTCCAGGATGTAGCGACCGTGCGTGATACTCGAGTAGTCGGGAATGGCTGCCGCCGCGCTGCCAAATCCCGGCAGGTCGGGCGCGATGACGCGCCAATCCTTGGACAAGCCACGCGCCAGGCCGGCCATGGCGCGGGACGCCACGGGCGTACCATGCACAAGCAGGATCGGCGCCTTCGTTGAGGCCGAATCGCCATAGTCGCGGTAAGGGATGTGCGTCGTGGTGTCGAGGCGCATCGCACCGATGCGAGAGGCGACCTTGACGAGCATCTGATCGCCGGCGGCGGCCGTCACGGGGGGATGCAACAGTCGCCAGGCATTCGAGGCAACTAGCGCCACGAGCCACGCGGCCAGGAGCCAGCGGCGCATGAAGGGCGTGTCAGCCGGCCTGAGTTGAGGCGTTCGCTTTGAGCGTCGACGGTGCGACGCCGAAGCCGTCTTCCATGGTCGCACCCAGCGTGCGCGCCGCCGCCGCGATGAGCGCGTCGTGGTGCACCGTGTGGCTTACGAGGAACTGCAGCTCTCGGGCCAGCGTGGAGGGCGTCGGACGGGTTCCGCCCGTGCCACAGTCGAGGCACACGGACAGCGGCGTGTCACCTGGGGTGTCGCCAAGTGCGCGTATGGCATGGCGTGCGAAGGCGATTCGGTCCAGCGCCGTATCGGCGTCCGTTTCCGTTTCCGGGCAGCGTGCGCGCGCATCGTAATTTACGACACCCGTCTTGATGCCCTGCAGCAGCGCGTCGTAGTGATCGAGGACGTGACGGACATGCGCACCGATACCGGCATCGCAAGGCGTCAGGGGGCGGCTGTAGTTGGCGCCCGCGATCTGGCTCACGAGATCGGACAAGGCAGCCAGGCAGCGGTCGTTATCGTCACAGAGTGCGACGAGTGCAGGTTTTGGGAAAGTTGTGGTCATGGTTCTACGAGCCCGGGATCAGCGGCTGCAATGATGTCGCGAGGAACGTGGGCAGCGGGCGGGTTTTCGAGTTGGAGGGAATAGATCGCGCGCTGCACCTTGAGCGCCAGTGCTTTTCGGTCCTCGGCATAAACCGTGTCATCAGCAAAGCGAATGGTAATCGTGAATCCGCGCAGATGCAGCAGTCGCCAGACGTGGCTCGCGAAAACCATATCTCCGTAATAGCAGATCGCGCGGTGCGCGTGTGGGTCGCCGTTCTCTGTTTCGAAGAACAGCGCCGCCACGGAGACGGGAATCCGGTTGCTCGCCGCCACCTCGAGCAGAGGCGGGCGCACCGGCAAGACGAAGTCGGATTCGCTGCTGGTGCCCTCCGGGAACAGCGCAACGCTGTCACCACGGGCGTACGTGTTGGCGATCGCCGCATTCGTCTTCGGGATGTCACTTTTCTTTGCGCGACGGATGTAGAGCGTGTCGGCTAGCCGCGTGAGCCAGCCAATCACGGGCCACGATGCGACTTCGGATTTTGATACGAACACCGTGGGTGCCACTTGCGCCAGCGCAAGGATGTCGAGATAGCTCAGGTGATTGCTCACGAGAAAAAATGGTGCCCGGGGCGGCGTGCCGTGCACCTCGGTGCGCCCACCGAGGATGCCAATCATGAGGCGCGACCAGGTCGAGAAAAAGAAGCTTCGTATGCGCCGACGCAGCGCGCCGAACGTGACGAGCCGCAATAGCGCCAGCGATACGGCAACCACGAGCGTTCCCGCCAGGATGAGTGTCAGGCGGACCAGCGCCACCAGGCGCCGCCACAGGCTGGGCTCAAACGAATCCGGCGCACTCACGTCAGGCGGGCTCCAGGAACATGTGCCGGTGCTGCTCGCTCAGGGTTTCCAGGTCGAACAGCGCCAGGTAGTCGACCGTGCCGAATTCAGCGTCGAGCGCGGGCCCCGACGCGATGCGGGCACCGTAGGCCAGGTACAGGCGCATGAGCTTCGGCAGCTTCGGCGCCTTGCCGCCGTCGTCCGCGCCGTCACAGCGGTAGTCGGGCTGCACGCTGACCTCGTGTACCGGGTCCAGCATGTTGGTGTCGCGCAGTTTGCGGTGCAGCCGATGGCCCTCGAGCGGGTCCTGGCTCGTCAGGGAACAGCAGCCGAAGAACCAGCGGTGATCCCCGGCCAGCATGTAGGCGGCGAGTCCGCGCCAGAGCAAAAACAAGACGCGCGTGTTGCGGTGCTCAATCTCGATACAGGCTCGACCCAGCTCGACGGAACGGCTCAGGACCGTGTCGCCCAGTGCGTTGATGTCGAACTCCGCAGCGGAGTAAAAGCCGGCGCCGGCCTGGGCCATGGCCCGACTCTGCATCCGGTAGGTGCCGACAATATGGCCTGTGTCGAGTGCCTCGACGAGCAGGTGGTGACACTGCCGGTCGAATCCGTCCTCGTCGCGCTCAGTCGCATAGGCGGCTTCGAGGCCTTCGTCGAGTTCGAGGTTGAAGACGCGGAAACGCAGATTGAACACGGCGTCGAGTTCATCCGGACGTGCCAGGCGCAGCCGGTAATTGCCCTGCTGCTGCTCAATGGCAGCCGCCAGTTCCGGCGACCAGGGCGCGTTGAACGCGGTCTTCGGTTGTGCGCTAACTGTCACTGCGAGTGCTCCGTACCCGGCATACCTGTCCCCTTAGGCGTTCCCGTCACGAATCGATGACCCGGCGATGCCGCCGGATATCACACTAATGTGGCAAAAGGGCCGAAATATGCACCACTTTCGCCGCGGCGAGTGTATCAGGCGGCCTCTGGTGCCGCAGCCATCAGGCCAGGGCTTTTGACATCATACGGGCCGCTGACAGCAGCAGAAAAACGCCGAAGACGCGCCGCAGCTTCAGTTGCGGCAGCGTGTGCGAAAGACGGGCGCCCAACGGAACCAGTAATACGGCCCCGGTGGCCAATGCGAGCACGGCGGGCAGATGCAGGTAGCCCACACTGTTCGCGAGGCGGTCCTCGACGTCGAGCCCACTGATTGCAAATCCGATGGCGCCAGGCAGCGCCACAAAAAACCCCAGCAGTGCGGCCGTCCCGACGGCGCGGTGCATGGGCAGTCCAGTACCGTGCAGGGCGGGTACCGCGAAGGTGCCGCCCCCGATACCCAGCCACGCGGACAGGACGCCGATGCCCGTCGCCGCAGTCCGGCGTGCGGCCCTGGACCAGCGCAGGCTGGCCTCGGGCGCCGATCGGCCCAACAAGAAGCGGGTTCCGACGGCGGCGGCCAACACGCCGAACAGCACACGCAGGGCATCCCCCGAGAGATAGCGTGCGGCAAGCGCACCCGCGAGCGCGCCTGCGGCAATGGGCAGCGCCCAGAGCCGTACCGTATCCGCATCGACACCGCCGCGCTTCGCGTGCGCCCGGGCCGAGACCAGCGACGTGACCACAATGACGGCCAGTGAGCTCGCGACCGCCATGTGCATGGACACGGTTTCGTCAGCGCCCATGGCCGGCAAGACGAGGCTTAGGATCGGGACCAACACAATCCCGCCGCCCACACCGAGCAGTCCGGCCACGAGTCCGGCGGCGAGTCCGGCGCCAAGAAGGGGGGCAAGCGAAATCAGCGTGTCAGTGGGCATGCGGCGTCGGAGGCAAGGGGTGTTCAGTATAATGGCTGCCCGTTTTCTGACGTGCACACATCACTATGACCCAGACCAATCACCGCGTATTGCTCAAGCAACGTCCCCTCGGCCCTGTCACCGATGACGTCTTCGACTTTGACGAGCAGCCCGTTGGCGAGCCCGGCGACGGCGAAGTCCTGGTCCGAAACCTGTTCCTCTCCGTCGACCCCTACATGCGCGGTCGTATGAATGATGTGAAGAGCTATGTGCCGCCGTTTGCGGTGGGTGAACCGCTGCAAGGCGGTGTCGTCGGCGAGGTCGTGGCCAGTCGCGCGGAAGGCTATGCCGAGGGCGACACCGTGATGGGCATGCTGGGCTGGGAGCAATACTCGATCGCCGATGGTCGCGCGCTTCGGCCCGTCGTGGCCGGCGATTTGCCGCTGTCCTACCACCTGGGCATCCTGGGCATGCCCGGTCTCACTGCCTGGGTCGGTCTCAACGTCATTGGTGCCTGTAAGCCCGGTGATGCGGTACTGGTGTCGGCGGCGTCGGGCGCCGTCGGTTCCGTGGTTGGGCAGATTGCCCGAAACCAGGGTTGCTACGTCGTGGGCAGCGCGGGCAGCGACGACAAGGTGGCCTGGTTGCGCGATTCGCTGGGCTTCGACGTGGCCTTCAATTACAAGACGGTCGACTCGATCCATGCGGCGGTACATAAGGCCTTTCCCAAAGGGATCGACGTCAACTTCGAGAATGTCGGCGGCGACATGCTTGAGGCCGCGATCTGGAACATGGCGCCGTTCGGCCGCATCGCACTGTGCGGAATGATCGCCAACTACAATGCGCGCCCTGAAGAGATGCCGCCGGGACCGCGTGGTCTGCCGGCCCTGATCGGGCGCAGCGTGCGCATGGAAGGCTTCATTGTCTCTAACCATCTTGAGCACGCGCCGGCCTGGGACCAGCAGTGTCGCGAGTGGATTGCGGCGGGCAAGCTCGAGTACCGCGAGAGCGTCGCCGACGGTCTGGCGCAGGCGCCGGCCGCTTTCATGGGGCTCATGACGGGCCAGAATTTTGGTAAGCAGATTGTGAAGATTGCTGACTAAATCTATGAAAATATTATTGAAATTGGCCATGCTTGTAGCCATGGCCCTCAGCGCTGCGAGTGCGGTGGCGCAGCAGCCTGCGGCCATCATTGACTATGGTGCGCGGCGCCACGCCACGGTGGATGCCCAGGGTATGGTCGCCGTGCAGAACGCTATCGCCGCTGAGGTGGGCGCGGGCGTACTGGCCGACGGTGGCAATGCCGTCGATGCGGCCGTGGCGGTGGGCATGACCCTGGCCGTCACGCTGCCGCGCGCCGGTAACATCGGGGGCGGCGGCTTCATGATGGTCTACCTCGCCGAGGAAGATCGCACCGTGGCCATCGACTACCGCGAAGCGGCACCCATGGCCGCCGGTCGCGATGTGTTCCTTGATGAGAATGGCGACGTCGACAACCAGCTCGCGCGGTTCAGTTACCGCTCGGCCGGCGTGCCGGGCACCGTGGCGGGCATGCATCACGCGCTGATGCGCTACGGCACGATGTCCTGGGAGGACGCACTGGCGCCGGCGATTGCCGTGGCCGAGGCGGGGATGCGGGTCAGCCCGGATCTCGCGACCGCCTTGTCGCGGCGCCAGAAGTGGCTGGGTCGCGATCCGGCCACGCTCAGAACCTTCTACAAGGCGGGCGGCGAGCCCTATGCGCCGGGCGAGGTGCTACGCCAGCCCGAACTAGCCGCGACCTTGCGGCGCATCGCCAAGGACGGTCCGGACGCCTTCTACAAGGGCCCCATCGCCGATCTGATCGTTGCCGCGATGCGGGACAACGATGGGCTCATGACGCACGAAGACCTCGCGCGTTACCGGGCCGTCGAGCGCGAGCCCATCGTGGGCAGCTACCGCGGCCTCAAGATCGTCTCGATGCCGCCACCGAGCTCGGGCGGCGTGCTGCTCGTGCAAATGCTCAACGTGCTCGAGCGCTTCGACATCACCGCGTCGGGCTTCGGCAGCGCGCGCACAATCCATCTCATGACCGAGGCCATGCGCCAGGCTTACGCCGACCGCAGCCGCCACCTGGGCGACCCCGATTACTGGGAGGCGCCCATCGCCTGGCTGGCAGACAAGCGCTACGCCGCGACCATTGCCGAGGCCATTGACCCCAATGCGGCGCGCGACTCGCGCGAGGTCCTGCCGGGCGTCGATCCCGGCTATGAGAGCCCGGACACCACGCACTACGGAGTCATGGACGCGGCGGGCAATGCGGTTGTGAATACCTACACGCTGAATTTCTCCTACGGCAGCGGGATCACGATTCCCGGGGCCGGCTTCCTGCTGAACAACGAGATGGACGACTTCTCGGCGAAGCCGGGTGCGCCCAACGGCTACGGGCTGCTGGGCGGTGACGCCAACGCGATTGAGCCCGGCAAGCGGCCGTTGTCATCGATGACGCCCACGTTCGTTTTCAAGGACGGTAAGCCCTGGATCGCGACCGGCAGCCCGGGCGGCAGCCGCATCATCACGACCGTCATGCAGGTCATCGTCAATATCGTGGATCACGGCATGTCGCCGGCCGATGCTGTCGCGGCGCCGCGATTCCACCACCAGTGGCTGCCTGACCGGCTGTTCCTTGAGGCCGGTTTCAGCCCCGATACGGTGTCGCTTCTGCGCAACCTGGGCCACGACGTCGATGAGCGCCGCCGCACGATGGGCAGTGCGCAGACTGTGGTCTGGGACGGCAGCTGGTTCCGCGGCGCCGCGGATCCCCGGCGTCCTGATGCCGCGGCCATCGGACCGTCGCTTCTGGACTGCCGCGCCGACGAGGTCGCCTGCGCCCATTGATTGGGCGCGCGGCCTGACCCCCCGCCTTGTATACTCGCGCCGCGGCCCAGCCCGGCGCCGTTCCCCCCTGTCCCGAAAATCAGCCCATGAATACACCCGATACGCTTCGCAACATCGCGATCATCGCGCATGTCGACCACGGCAAGACCACACTCGTGGACCAGCTGCTGCGCCAGTCCGGCACGCTCGACGCCCGCACGGATCACCCTGACCGGGTCATGGACTCCAACGACCTCGAGCGGGAACGTGGCATCACGATCCTGTCCAAGAACACGGCGATCCGCTGGGACGACTGGCGCATCAACATTGTCGACACGCCAGGCCATGCTGATTTTGGTGGTGAGGTCGAACGCGTCTTGTCGATGGTCGACAGCGTGCTGCTGCTTGTAGACGCCGTCGAGGGCCCCATGCCGCAGACCCGGTTCGTCACGGCCAAGGCCTTTGCGCGCGGCTTCACACCGCTCGTGGTGATCAACAAGATCGACCGTGACGGCGCACGGCCCGACTGGGTGCTCGACCAGACCTTTGATCTGTTCGACCGACTGGGCGCGACCGACGCGCAGCTCGACTTCCCTGTCATTTATGCCAGCGCGCTCGCAGGCTATGCGTCCGAGGACGACAGTGTGCGCGAGGGCGACATGAAGCCGCTGATCGATGCCATCACGAAACATGTGCCGGCACCCGAGGTGAGCCGCGACGGTCCGTTGCAGCTGCAGGTGTCGAGCCTCGACTACGACCCCTACGTGGGCGTCATCGGGGTGGGCCGGGTCACGCGCGGGCGTGTGTCCGAGAACGAGGCCGTGGCGGTCGTCGGTGCCGATGGCAAGACGCGCAATGGTCGAGTGCTCGAGCTCTATGGCTTTAGTGGCCTCGAACGTATTCGCGCGCCCGAGGCAGAGGCGGGCGATATCGTGGCGTTTTCAGGCATCGATCCGCTCGATATCTCTGACACGCTCTGCGCACGCGGCGAGCCCGAAGCGCTGCCGCCGCTAACCGTCGATGAGCCGACGATCAGCATGACCTTCCAGGTCAACAAGTCACCGTTCGCGGGGCAGGACGGCAAGTACTTAACGAGCCGTCAGATTGGTGAACGGCTTGAGCAGGAGCTCAAGCACAACGTGGCGCTGCGTGTGGAACCGCTCGACGATCCCGACAAGTTTCGCGTCTCGGGTCGCGGCGAGCTGCATCTTTCGGTGCTCATTGAAACGATGCGTCGTGAGGGCTACGAGCTGGCCGTGTCGCGACCCGAAGTGATTACGATCGAGCGCGACGGCGTCCAGATGGAGCCGTTCGAGCTGCTCACCGTCGACTTCGACGAGGACTACCAGGGTGCCGTGATGACGCGGCTTGCCGACCGCAAGGGCGAGCTGCGCGCCATGAGTGCCGAGCAGCGCGGTCGCGTGCGGCTCGAGTATCGGATTCCCGCGCGCGGACTCATCGGGTTTCGCACCGAGTACCTGAGTGCGACGGCAGGTACGGGACTCATCTATCACGTGTTCGATAACTATGGCCCAACGGTGGCGGGTTCCATCGCGCAGCGCAACAACGGCGTGCTCGTGTCCAACATCGCAGGCAAGGCGCTGGCCTACGCGTTGTTCAACCTGCAGGAGCGCGGCCGCATGTTCGTGTCGCACGGCGAGCCCGTGTACGAGGGCATGATTGTGGGCATGCACAGCCGCTCAAACGATCTGCCGGTGAACCCGACCAAGGCCAAGCAGCTCACGAATATTCGTGCCGCGGGTTCGGACGAGAATCTGCTGCTGACGCCGCCTGTCATCCTGTCGCTGGAGCAGGCGCTTGAGTTCATCGACGACGACGAGCTGGTCGAGATCACGCCCTCGAGCATCCGTCTGCGCAAGAAGCTCCTGACCGAGTCCGAGCGCAAGCGCGCGTCGCGAATCGCAAAATCCGGTTGACGCGCCGCGCGCGGTAACGCAGCCTTCGGGTCGGCATCGAGTAGCCTGATCTGGGGGGACAATGGCGGACAACGGCCAGCGCGTGGACCCACGCGCCTACTATGCGCTGGCGATGCTTGTCGTCGTCTACACGCTCAATTTCATCGACCGTCAGATCATTTCGATCCTGCTGCCGTCCATTCAGGCCGAGCTCGACATTGCCGACTGGCAGGGCGGTTTGCTGGCGGGCGCGTTCTTCGCACTGTTTTATTCCACGCTCGGTATTCCTATCGCGACGCTTGCCGACCGGGGCAGCCGTGTGAAACTGATTTCACTGGCACTGCTTATCTGGAGCGGTATGACGGCACTCTGCGGGATGGCGCAGAACTTCGCCCAGCTCGCTCTGGCGCGTATTGGCGTCGGTGTCGGCGAGGCCGGCTGCAGCCCGCCTGCGCATTCGCTGATCTCGGACTACTTCCCGCCGTCCAAAAGGGCGACGGCACTCGGCGTGTACTCGCTGGGCATTTCGCTGGGCATCATGTTCGGCTTGTTCGTCGGCGGTCTCATCGATGAACTCTACGGCTGGCGGCTCGCCTTTCTCATTGTCGGCTTGCCTGGCGTGGTGCTTGCCATCGTCTTTTGGCTCACGGTCTGGGAGCCGCCGCGCGGACTCTCCGAGCAGGGCCGCATGGCGACGCATCGGCCTCCTGTTGCCGAAACGGCGCGCTTTCTCATGCGCCGGCGTTCGTTCTTGCACGCGTCGTTCGGGGCGTCGCTGGCAGCATTTGCGGGCTACAGCGTGGCCACGTTCTTTCCGACGTTCTTGACGCGCACGCACGGCATGAGCTCGAGCGAGATCGGTTTGTGGCTTGGTCTCATTCTGGGCCTTGCGGGTGGCGCGGGGATTTTCGCGGGCGGATTTTTCGCGGATCGCTTTGGCAACGTAGATGCGCGCTGGCGCGTGTGGACCAACGCGGTCGCGGGCCTCGTCAGCATTCCGTTCAGTGTTGCCGTGTACCTCGTGGCCGACGTACGCATGACCCTGCTCGTGTTCATCGTCCCGGCGTTTCTGAGCAACTTCTATCAGGCCACCACGTTCGCGCAGACCCAGAGTATCGTGAACCTGCGTATGCGCGGCGTCGCGGCTGCAGTGCTACTGCTGGTCATCAACCTGATCGGCCTGGGGCTTGGGCCACCCGTCACGGGTTTCATTTCGGATCTGCTGGCGGATCGATTCGGCGCAGACAGCATGCGCTACGCGCTGCTCTCACTGGTACTCGTTGGCGCCTGGAGCACCTGGCACTACTGGCGCGCGGGAGTGCACCTGCCCGCTGATCTCGAGCGCGCTGACGACCCCAGCTGACGGTGTCAGTCGACGCGGTGCCTATCGGGGTGTGCGTCGGCGAATGCGGGCATGGCGATGCAGTGTGCGTTGATGCGTGCGAGCTTCGGGTAGGCCGTCATGTCGACCTCAAAACGTTCGGCATTGTAGATCTGCGGGATGAGGTAGATCTCGGCCAGTGACAACTGCCCGTCGACGCAGAACGGTAAGTCATCATTGGCGCTTACCCTGTGTTCCAGCGCCGGGAAGGCCGCATCGATCCAGTGCCGGTACCAGTCGGCGATGGCCGCATCATCGGCGCCATAGGTTCCCCGCAGATGCTTGAGCACACGCAGGTTGTTCAGCGGGTGGATGTCGCACGCGACGATCGCTGCGATCTCGCGCACCCGCTGGCGCGGTGCGGCAACGTTGGGCAATAGTCTGGGCGCATCGTAGTGTTCCTCGATGTAGTCGATCATCGCGGGTGCCTGCACGAGACGCAGACCGTCGATATCGAGGACGGGCAGACCGCCCATGGGATTGATGTCGAGAAACGCAGCCTCACGTTGCTCGCCCTTGTCGAGTGCCACGGGCACTGTTTCGTAGTTGATGCCCTTGAGGTTGAGCAGGATTCGCAAGCGGTAGCTTGTCGAACTTCGGTAGTAGCCGTACAGGGTGGCCTGCGTGTCGCTCATGCTGCGCTCCGTGGGAAGGACCTGGCGCGGGCAGTATACTCGCCGCAGCACATCGCCTGGACTCACCATGCTGCATAAGAACCGCGTCTTCGATCGGCTCAGAACCTGGCACGACCAGGGGGAGGGCATGGTGCTCGCCACCGTGACCGACACCGAGGGATCGACCTACAGCAAGGCGGGCGACTTCATCCTGATCGCTGCGAATGGCGACTACCAGGGACTCGTTAGTGGCGGCTGCGTCGAAGGCGACCTTGCAACGCGCGCCGCGCAGGCGCTGGCGTCTCGAACGCCTGCCGTCGTCGACTACGATCTTGGTGGCGAGCACGACGCGCTCTGGGGCATGGGTGCAGGCTGCGATGGTCGCCTGCAGGTCTTGCTCACACCGCTTTACGACCCCGCGCAGTACGCGCCGCTGCTAGCTGTGGCGGATGCCTACCGCAATGGCATCAGCGCCGTGTTGGGTCTCGGTGCGCCGACATCGTCGCAGGCTGATCTCATGACGTCAGCAAGCGCCGAGGGCCATTTTGTCCACTACGGCGTCGCGTCTGAAACGCAAACGACCGTGGAGCGGGTGCTGGGCGAGCAATGGCTTGCCGGTCGCTCGGCCGAGGTCGTCGATAACGCCCTGCAAGCACCGCTGTTTGTCATCCACGTCAGGCCCGCGCCACGCGTGCTGCTCTGTGGCGCTGCCCCCGACGCCGAGCCACTGGCGCGGCTGCTGGGTGACCTCGGTTGGCACGTGACCGTGTACGACCATCGGCCCGCTTACATCGATGCGTTCGATGCCGGTCTTGCCGCCGAGCGGATCGCGGCACCGGCCGCAGCGTTGGCGCAACGGGTCGCTTTGGGGCACTACCCGGTCGTCGTGGTCATGAGTCACCATCTCGACACCGATACGACCTACCTGCGTGCCCTGGCGCGTCACTCGCACTGGCACTACGTCGGTCTGCTCGGGCCCGTGCACCGACGTGAACGCTTGCTAAATGCGATTGGTGATCAGGCCGATGCGATTCGACCGATTATCGACGGACCCGCGGGCTTGCCATTGGGTGCCAAGGAACCGGCCGGTATTGCCTTGTCGATAGCCGCAGGCATCCACGCCCGGCTCGCCGAGCGTGGCGCACTCTAAGGTCAGCGCCTAGTTAGAGAGGTTGAACTCGAGGCGGATCCGGGCGCGCGCGAAGGCGTTGGGGTCGTCAGTGTCGAGCGGCTCGTAGCGCCACTTTGAAACGGCCTCGGTGGCGGCTTC
>ERZ1740065.5-NODE-5-length-143991-cov-8.870567_pt1 | contig 143991 bp, 126 predicted proteins | sample MGYA00581738_ERZ1740065 | MGnify/ENA primary metagenome ERZ1740065 (study PRJEB43018, sample SAMN04849749) | marine metagenome | isolation source: floating plastic debris | place: Pacific Ocean | collected 2008-09-01 | study: EMG produced TPA metagenomics assembly...
CCCACCACTGCATCGTGACTTCCAAGGACCTACTCCTCGACGAACGGCGACGCGGCCGTATCGGCAGACTCCGTGAACCGGCACTCGAACTCACGGTGTGAGTCCAGCTCGGCGAAACCAATCGCCTGCTGTACCCACTCCCAGCGCTCGCGGGTCTCGGGGTTGTTAAAGGTCTGGCTCACAGTCTCTTCGGGATCGCTCTGTTTCACTGTGTTACGTGTAGCTGCCATTGCTCTTGCCGTTGTCTCGTTACTGCGGTTTTCCGCGCCTAGTCGTCCTGGTCGTTCATGCCGCGCGAGACGCCTTCTTTCCACTGCCGGTACCCTTTCCAGGTGTACAGCGTGGGATCGAACGACGCACGACGACGTGCCGGGGCGCGATTCAGCCAGCTGCGAAAGACATCAGCACCGCTCGGAAGCTCCTGTGAAGTCTCCGACTCGTTGTCCGACGCAGACTCGCCGGGCCAGTTGAAATGTTTCTCGTCCTGCACCTTTCCGTCCTCGCACATGGCTTGGATTTGATGCAGAGGCTACGCGCCGAATGGCCGCCTGACGAGGAACTGCTTCACAACCCCGAAGAACGGCAAACCCTTTAGGGTCAGTAACTTACACTACGTTTTTACGTAATGACCGGGCGCAGTTCACAGAGGATGCGTGATCACCCGGAAACACGGGCGGTAGTCGCTCGAGATCTTCATGCGCCGCTGTGCGACAAAGTCGCGGAGCAACTCGTCGAGCAACTCGGCCACACGCGGGGAGCCGCGCAACTCGAACGGGCCGTGCGCTTCGACCATGGCGACCGTCTCTTCGCGGATGTTGCCCGAGACGATGCCCGAGAACGCGCGCCGAAGATTGGCAGCCAACAGGTGGGGCGGTAAATCCTCGGAGAGATTGAGGCTCGCCATGGACTCGTGGGTGGCCACGAACGGGCGCTGGAACTCGGCCTCGATGTGCAGGCGCCAGTTGAAGTAGAACGCATCGCCGTCACGGCGCCGGCGCATCTCGACGCGGTCGAGCCCGTCCTGGACGATCTGCGCAACGCGTACCGGATCATCCACAACGATTTCGTAGAGCGAGGCCGCAGACGCTCCCAGCGTGGCCTTGATGAACCGGTCGATCTTGGCGAAATAGTCGGCGCTGCCCGCGGGCCCCGTCAGCACCAGCGGCACGGGGTTTCCCGCGTTCTCCGGGTGCAGCAGGATACCCAGCAGGTAGAGGATTTCCTCAGCCGTGCCCACGCCGCCAGGAAACACGACAATGGCGTGTCCCACGCGCACGAAGGCCTCAAGCCGCTTCTCCATGTCCGGCAGGATCACGAGCTCGTTGACGATGGGGTTGGGCGATTCGGCGGCGATGATGCCGGGCTCCGTGAGCCCGATGTAGCGCCCGTCACGCACGCGCTGCTTGGAGTGCCCAATCGTCGCGCCCTTCATGGGGCCCTTCATCGCACCGGGCCCGCAGCCCGTGCAGATCTGCAAGTGGCGCAGCCCGAGCTCGTAGCCAACCTGTTTCGTGTAGTCGTACTCGTTGCGGCTGATGGCGTGCCCGCCCCAGCACACCACCACGTCGACATTGCGGCGCGCCTGCACCACGTCCGCGTGGCGCAGCACGTGGAATACCACGTTGGTGAGGTGTTCTGACTTGCTGAAGTCAAAGCGCTCCGTGCCGGCAAACTCCGTGTGGAAGAACACGATGTCACGTAGTACGGCGAACAGCAGCTCGCGCGTGCCGCGAATCATCTGTCCATCAACGAAGGCCATTTCAGGCGCGCCCTGAAGCGCGAGCCGCACACCGCGGTCCGTCTCCAGGATCGTAATGTCGAAGTCTTCGTAGGCACGCAGCAGCTCGCCCGCGTCGTCGGTCATCGAACCACTCGTGAGTACGGCCAGCGCGCACCGGCGCAGGAGCGGGTACAACCCACCCTCGCCCTGATTGCGCAGCGCGTTGACTTCTAGCTGAGAGAGGACCTCGAGGGACCCCTCGGGAGCGACTTCAATATCCATGTCGGGTAGCCCTCAGGGCCTGATTTCGATGGGGGTGCCGGGACGCGTCATAAGCCAGATATCAATCATGGCCAGGTTGGACACGGCGATGCAGCCGTTGGTCCAGTCAGTGCTTGCGTAGAACCCGGGCGAATAGCGCGGTTCATTGGGCTGGCCGTGGATCATGATCTGTCCGCCCGGATCGGTGCCGACTGCGCGTGCCGCAGCCGCGTCTGAAGGAGAGGGGTAGGAGATTCGAATCGACAGGAAAAAGTCGCTGTCGGGATTGCGGACATCAAGCGTGTAGCGTCCCTCGGGCGTCTTGTTATCGCCTTCCTGCCGCTTGTCACCCTCTGGCTCCTGGCCCAGCGAGATTTTGAACTCGCGCAGCACCTCGTCGCCGTCGTAGAGCCGCATCCAGCGTTCCGACTTATCGACGAGCACGCGGTCTGCGACCGGTAACTCGTTTGCCGCTTGCGCACCGGTCCCGAGCGCCCACAACGTCGCGAGAACCGCAATAAACGACACGGCCGGACGCGTTGCGCCCGGCCGTGTTGTGTTCGGATTAGCGTGCGCGATGCGCATGCGCTCCGTCAGTGGTGCACTGCCCGCGGCAGTTTCTTGGCCTGCGCGACCCACTTGGTCACCGACTTAGCCGACGGCACGACGCGAACGAGTTTTTTCTTGTCGTTCACTTCTTTCATTTTTGCCGCCAGGTTTTCGGCATTGCGCGACGCCAGCTCAGGTACTGAGTCAACACCCGCGTTCTCCAGCAGGTCAGCGTACTCGCTGCCGACACCCTTCACGCGACACAGATCGGCGCGGTTCACCCACTCGAGGACCTGCTTCTCGGTGCAGCCCGAATCCGCTGCAATCTTCTTACGCCCCGCCTTGGTGCCGCCGACTTCGAGCATGTGCTCCATACTGCGGCAGCCTGCTGCGGTCAGCTTGGCTGCATACTTCGGGCCGATCCCCTCGACATCGCTCAACTTCGTCATCCGTCCTCTCCCCGTTTATCTGGACTGGGGTCGCCTCTTGCGACCTCGGCGTATCCTAATCAACGCGCGCCAAGCGCACAAATTGGGTATCAGCGCACCCGTCGGTGCTCGGCCAGAGCGCGGCCGACGATCCAGCCAATCGCAAAGCCAATGCCACCCGCGACCGCCGCATAGATGGGCAGAAAGAAGAACAGGAGTTCGGGCGTCACAGCGCCCGACGCAATGCCGCGCCAGTCGTTTAGGAAGGCCAGGTGCACGTAGCCAGACAGCCCCAGCGCCGGCACCAGGAAGCCCACCCAGCCCAACCACCAGCGCGGTGATACGGGTTGGCGCATGAGTATCCAGACGAGCAACACCCAGGCCGCCGCAGCCGGTGCCACGTTGTTGCCTACATATCGGCCCGTTGGGTTGGCTGTTGCGGCCAGCCAGGCGAAGCCCGCCACGACGACGCTGAAGCCAATCAGGGCCACCCGCAGGCGCATGAGATGTTGTTTTTGGGGGCCGTTCATCGCGAAATTCGAGAGTCAGCGCACGGTTCAGAGCGGTCACGGTGCCTAGACTCACTATGTTAACTTAGCCGACCCGCAGCACCTGCATGATGCCGAGCATGCTCCGAGCCCTGATCATCCCAGCGCTGGCCCTGGTGGCCGGCACGGCGTCGCTGCACGCCGAAGAGGCCGTCAGTGACGACCAGTCGCTGGCCGCGGCCGAGCCGCAGGACGTGCTCGTTCCCGGCAACCTGTTTGTGGCGCCCGCAGGTCTCGAGCCCGTGCCGTTCGAGCTGCTCGGCGAGTCCATCCCGCCCGGCAGCTACCGCCAGATGGCCTGGTCGGGTACGGAGCTGTTCGAGGGTTTGCCCGTAGACACACCCGTACTCGTCGTACACGGTGCCGCAGCCGGTCCCGTCGTCTGCCTGACCGCGGCGATCCACGGTGACGAACTCAATGGCATCGAAATCGTGCGACGTGTGCTGCACGGCCTGCAGCCCAGCAAGCTCGCCGGCACCATCGTCGGCGTGCCCATCGTCAACATCCAGGGATTTCGGCGCGGCAGCCGCTACCTGCCGGACCGTCGCGACCTCAATCGCTACTTCCCGGGATCGCGTGGCGGCTCTGCCGCATCGCGCATTGCCTACGCATTCTTCAATGAGATCGTCGTGAACTGCGACGCGCTTGTGGACCTGCACACAGGTTCATTCGAACGCGCCAACCTGCCGCAGCTGCGCGCCGACCTGAGCAACCCGGGCGTTGCCGCGCTGGCCGCGGGCTTTGGCGCCACCGTCATCGTTAACAGCCAGCCGCAGGCCGGCACCTTGCGCTACTCGGCCACACTGGCCGGCGTACCGACGGTGACACTCGAGGCAGGCGGACCCGAACGACTCGAGCCGCAGGAAGTGATTCACGGTGTGCGCGGCGTCGAGTCGCTGCTGCACACGCTGCGCATGGTGCCCGACGGGACACCCTGGGCAGGCACAGAAGCGACCTATTTTCGCTCCTCGTGGGTGCGCGCCGACTCGGGCGGCATCCTGATTTCAAACGTGGAGCTCGGCAGTGAAGTCGCAGAGGGCGAACTGCTGGGCCGAGTGACCGACCCGATCACCAATGAGACTGCCGGCATCTATGCGCCCAGCGACGGGCGGATCATCGGGATGGCGCGCAATCAGGTGGTGATGCCGGGCTTCGCCGCCTTCCACCTCGGGGTGGCACGACGCGGCGCAGACAATCCTGCACTCGCGCCGCCCATGCCCGACGAGGAAGCGGGCGACAAGTCCGAGTAGATTGCTAGCAGACTAGGCCTGACGGAAACCCTGCTTCTGAAGCGCTTCGATGCGCGCTTCGAGCGGCGGGTGCGTCATGAACAAGGCACGCCAGCCCTGGCTGCGACCCCCGAAGATACCGAACGCCGCCATTTCCTGCGGCAGATGGCTCTCCGCGCCCTGCTGCGCCTGCAGGCGACGCAGTGCCGCCGTCATCTTCTCGCGGCTGGCGAGCTGTGCGCCGGCCTCGTCCGCCCGGAATTCACGCTGGCGCGAGAACCAGCAGACGATGGTGCTGGCCAGAATACCCAGTACGATCTGAGCGATGATCGACGACACGAAGTAGCCGATGCCGAGGCCCTCTTCGTTCTTGAGCAGCACGCGATCGACGAAGTAGCCGACCAGGCGCGACAGGAATACGACAAACGTGTTCACAACACCCTGAATGAGCGTCAGCGTGATCATGTCGCCGTTGGCCACGTGGCCGACCTCGTGGCCCAGTACGGCCTCGGCTTCGTCGCGGGTCATTGAGCGCAGCAAGCCCGTGCTCACCGCAACGAGCGCCGAGTTGCGGCGTGCGCCCGTGGCGAACGCGTTGACCTCAGGGGCATCGTAGATCGCGACATCAGGCATGCCGATACCGGCCTGCTGCGCCTGGCGCTGCACCGTCGAGACCAGCCAGGCCTCGATTTCGTTGCGCGGCTGCTTGATCACCTGGGCGCGCGTGCTGCGCAGCGCCATCCACTTCGAGAGGGCCAGCGAGATGAACGAACCCATGAAGCCGATGATGGCCGACATGATCAGCAGCGCCGTGAGATCGAGCTGACCGTTCGGGGTCTGGATGCCGTCTCTCCCAGTCAACTGGAATACAACGCTGATCACGACGAGAATCGCGACATTGGTCATGACAAACAAAGCAATACGTTTCATGGCCTTGGCAACTCCATGGAAATAGATGATCTGGGGCAGATATGGCTGCCCGGCTTACGATTTCAACCGCACAAGGATGGCTGACCAGCCTGCCGACTGCCACCGTTACAATGTCATTCGTGACCGACGTCCCAAACAGATTCGACAAAGCCTCCGCGTCCGAGTTCGCCCGATCGGCGCCCACGCGTGTCCTGGCGGCGCTGGCGCTGGGCCTGCAGTGGCTTGTGGCCCGCCTGCCCTGGGCTGTGCAGCGCGGTGCGGGCGCGCTCGCGGGCCGCATAGCCGCCCGCGTGGCCTCCCGCCGCTCGACGATCGTCGACGAGAATCTCGCCACAGCATTCCCGGACTGGAGCCAGTCGCGGCGCGATGCCCTGCGAAACCGCCATTTTCGCGAGCTCGGTATCGGCATCGCCCAGGTCGGCATGGCCTGGTGGGCCGGCGACCGGCGGCTCGCACGACTCGTCGATATCGAAGGCCTCGAGCACCTACCCACTGGCCCCGACGCACCCGCCACGCTGCTCGTGTCCGGGCACTTCACAACGCTGGATCTCTGCGCACGCGCCATTTCGCTGTACGCGCCCGTCGACCTCGTGCACCGCGCACTCGGCGAACCTGCGGCCGACGCTGTTACACGCTGGCGTCGCGGGCGCTTCGCCGCCCGCCTCGTCGATAAGCGCCCGGCCCGCGCCATCGTTGCGTCCCAGCGCGAGCGGCGTACGGTGTGGAACGCCCTAGACCAGGCCGACCCCACGAGCGGCGCCGTCGAGGCCCCGTTCTTTGGGCGGCCCGCGCTCACGAACACAACCGCCAGTCGACTGGCAGGCCGCCACGGCGCCTGCGTGTTGCCCGTCTGCTGTGTGCGCACGCCCGACGGCCGGTTCCGTGTGCGCATCGAGCCGCCGCTCGAGGGCTTTGGTCACGACGTTACGGCAGACGCCAGTCGCCTGAATGCGATTGTGGAGCAGCACGCGCGCGCCACGCCCGAGCAGTACTTCTGGATTCACCGCCGCTTCAAACGCGAGCGGTCGAGCGCGGCATGAGCGAATCACGGTCGCTGAAAGGCCTGTTCGGTCCGCGCTATTGGGGCACCTGGCTTGGCTTCCTGTTGCTGCGCGCCCTGAGCTTTGCGCCGTTCCGTTGGCAAATGGCGGTCGGCCGCGCGCTGGGATGGCTCGCGTTCAGGGTCGCGACCTCACGACGACGCATCGCGAGCCGCAACCTGCGGCTGTGCTTCCCGGACCTCGATGCTGAAGCGCACGCGCGCCTGCTGCGCGCACACTTTGAGAACTTAGGCGTGAGCGTGGCCGAGATGGCCATGTCCTGGTACCGGCCGCAGCGCTTCCGGGGTCGCATCCGCCTGCACGGCGCCGAACACCTGGACGCCATCGGGCACGGCCGCATCATCATCCTCACGGCCCACTTCGGCGCGCTCGAGGTGGGCGGGGTGGCACTCGCCAACACGGGCCTCGTGTTTGACGCCGTGTACCGCGAGGACCGCAACCCGCTCGCCAACGAACTGATCCGGCGCGGTCGCGAGCGCGCGGGCCGCGAGACGATTGAGAAGTCCAACATCCGGGGCATGGTGCGCAGCCTGCGCGCTGACGTTCCTGTCTGGTATGCGCCCGACCAGTCCTACCGCCGCAAGCAGTCGGAGACCATCCCGTTCTTCGGCGTGCCCGCACAAACCAATACGGCCACCAGTGCGCTGGCGCGGCTGGCCAAGGCGACCGCGGTGCTATTCGTACCCGTGCGCCGCGTCGATGGCACTTACGACATCACCGTCTCACCGCCGCTCGCAGACTTTCCCGGCGACGATGCCGTCGCCGACACAGTGCGCATCATGGGCCACATCGAGGACGCCATCCGGGAGGCCCCTGAGCAATACTATTGGGTGCACCGCCGCTTCAAGGGTGTGCCGACGGATGACGGCGACCCCTACGACGCGCTGGCCGACGAAGACGCCGCGTAACCTTCCGTGAACGCTGCCCAATCGGCGGCGTCGGTGTGGCAGGGACCCAGCAAACGCAGTTTCTCGAGCGAGCGGCTCAGGCGTACGAGATTGGCCTGCGTCCAGTCACCGGGCGCGCGCAGGCGCGCGCGGTCAAAGTCGATGAGATGAAAGCCACCCGCCGCATCGACGAGCACGTTGTGCGCATTGAGGTCAGCGTGCCAGGCCCCGGCCGCATGCAAGCGCGCAATGAGTGCGCCCAGCGCGTGCCACTGCGTCTCGTCGAGGGGCTCGCGCGCCAGCCTTGCAGCAAGCGTCTCGCTGTCCGAAATCGATACGGTCAGGATCGCCGCGCGGTAGAACAGACCGTGACGCCAGTAGCCAGCGGCGGCAGGCACGGGGACCGGCAGGCCTCGGGCACGCAGGTGCTCCAGAATCTCGAACTCGCGGAAGCCCCGACTCGACGCCGCGCCCGTGGCAACGTAGTGCGCGCGCGAGAGTCGTGCCACGAGGCCGCCTCGGCGAAAATGCCGCAACACGTAGTCACCCGTGTCGTCGCCCACGAACCAGGCGGCGCCCCGCCCGGCACCCGCGCGGCCGTGCGTGCGCGGCCAGGCCCCGCCGTCGAATAGATAGTCGGGCGGCACGAGCCAGCGCTGCGCGTCGATACGCACGCTGCTCGTCGTCATAAGGCCCGAAGGCCCTCTGGTTTCCCCGTCAGCCATGGCTGGTGCACACTTGTCGGGATCGCCGCCCCCGGGGGCATTCTACCGGCTCTTCACGTTGCCGGTCTTGCCATGGGCTGCGGCGCGCCCGGAGCCCGACTCTCGTGACTGCAATCGACAAACTCTGCGTGCTCAGGCTGTCCGCCATCGGCGACTGCTGCCACACGCTGGCTGTGGTTCGAACGCTGCAACAACACCTGCCCGACACCGAGCTGACCTGGGTCATTGGCAAGACCGAGGCGGGTCTCATGGCGGGCCTCGACGGTGTGGAACTCATCGTGTTCGACAAGGCGGGCGGGCGCCGCGCCATCCGCGACGTGCAAAGCGCCCTGGGCGGTCGCGAATTCGATGTGCTGCTCAACATGCACGCATCCTGGCGCGCCAACCGCGTGAGTCGGCTCGTGCGCGCGCAGCGGCGCATCGGCTTCGACCGCGACCGTGCGCGCGACCTGCAGTGGCTGTTCACCGATGAGCACATCGCGCCGCAGCACCAGCCGCATGTCATCGATGGCCTGTTCGGCTTTGCCGAGCGCATCGGCGTGCGCGGGCGCACGCTCGACTGGCGCCTGCCGCTTGACGACGAGCACCGCGAGTTTGCGGCGACGCTGGCCGACGCGGGCCAACCACTGGTTGTCATCAGCCCCTGTTCGAGCATCCGGGCGCGCAACTTCCGCAACTGGCCGGCGTCGCGTTACGCGGACGTCGCACAGCATCTTGCCGATCGGTACGGTGCGCGCATCGCCGTTACAGGCGGCGGCTCGGCGCTCGAAATGGAGTACGCATCCGAGATCGTCGACTCGGGACCCGACGGTGTTGTCGACCTCGTGGGCAAGACCTCGCTCAAGGGACTTGCCGCGATCATCGAACGTGCCGCGCTCGTGCTCTGCCCCGACTCGGGTCCCGCCCACATCGCCACAGCCGTTGGCACCCCCGTCGTCGGCTTGTACGCGACCTCAAACCCGGGCCGCACGGGCCCCGTGTCGAGTCAGGACACGACGGTCAACGCGTACCCACGCGCGCTCGAGCAATTCATGGGCAAGACCATCGACGAGGTGCGCTGGGGCCAGCGCGTGCGCCACCCGGACGCCATGGGCGTCATTACCGTCGACGAAGTCACGGCCGTCATCGACGGCCTCCTCGCTTAAGCGCGCGCAGCCTCCACCGAGGCCAGCACCGCTTCGGGTGTGATCTGCCACAGGCAGTCAAGGTGCTTGAGCGGGCACTCGCGCGCAAAGCACGGGCTACAGGACAACGCGAGATCGTGGATGGTTTGTCGGTCCGTCAGCGGCGGCGTGAATGCCGGGCTCGTCGATCCGTAGAGCGCCACCGTGTGACAACCCACGGCCGCCGCAACATGCATGAGCCCGGAGTCGTTGCTCACCACCGTGCCGCAGAGCGAGAGCAGATCGATGGCTTCGGTGAGCGAGGTCTTCCCCGTCAGGTCGGCAACCGGCACTTCGGCCTGGGCCGAGATCGTCGCAGCGGCGGCCTGGTCACCGGGCCCGCCGAACAGCCAGACGGCGTAGCCCGCGTCCACGAGCCATCGCGCGAGCCGCGCGAAATGCGCATGCGGCCAGCACTTGGCCGGCCCGTACTCGGCGCCGGGCAACAAACCGATCACGGGACGCGACAGGTCCAGGCCCAGGCGTGCCGCGGCCGCGTCGCGAGCGGTGTCATCGATCCGCAGCCTGGGGCGCGGGGGCGCAGGCAGCGCCGCGTCTTCGGGTAGACCCAGGGCGAGGAACCGTTTGACAGTCTGGTCGAGGCGTTCGCGATCGAAGGCGCGCATGTCATTGATGAGGCCAAAGCGCATCTCGCCACGAAACCCCGTGCGCCTTGGGATCTTCGCGAACCAGGGTACGAGCGCTGCCTTGGCGGAGCGCGGCAATACGATGGCCTGCGAATAGCCCACCTCACGCAGCGAGTGACCGATGCGACGTCGCACGCCCAGCCCCAACGCACCGTGCCCCAGCGGCAGGGCCACACCGCGACGTACCTCGGGCATCCGATTGAGCACAGGCAGCGACCAGGCGGGCGCCACGACGTCGATATCGGGCCTGGGCTCGGACTGCGCGAGCCATTTGAACAGGGACTGCGCCATGACCATGTCGCCGACCCACGAGGGTCCGACGACGAGCACGGCCTGCGAACTCATTGGGCGTCGAGCGTGTCGAGGTAGGCGCGAACACCATCGGCGACGCTGCGGAATACGCCGTCATAACCCGCAGCGCGCAGGTTGCTCAAATCCGCCTCGGTGAAACTCTGGTAGGCACCGACGAGGTGCTCGGGGAACGGGATGTACTCGATCTCGCCGCGGCCGTGCCAGTCGATGACGCCATGGGCCATGGCATTAAACGGCTCAGCCTGGCCTGTGCCGCAATTAAACACACCACTCACGGTAGGGTGCTCGAGCAGCCAGAGGTTGACGGCAACCACATCATCGACGTAGACGAAGTCGCGCCGCTGCTCGCCGTCGTCGTAGCCGTGGCTGCCCTCGAAAACGCGCACCCGGTCCGACGCGATGAGCTGATTATTAAAGTGGAAGGCCACGCTGGCCATGCTGCCCTTGTGCTGCTCTCGCGGCCCGTAGACGTTGAAGTAGCGCAAGCCGGCGACCTGCGTGTTGAGCGAGGTCGCATGACGGCGGTAGTACTGATCAAACAGCAGCTTCGAATAGCCGTAGACGTTGAGCGGCTTTTCGTTGGCCGGATGCTCGACGAACGTGGTGTTGCCGCCGTAGACCGCCGCCGAGGATGCGTAAATGAACGGGACACGCCGCGTCTCGCACCAGGCCAGCAGGCGCTTCGAATACTCGAAGTTGCGCGCCATCATCATGCGCCCGTCCCACTCCGTGGTGGTCGAGCAGGCACCCTGATGGAAGACCGCGCTGACGCCGCCGAAGTCATCACCGGCGTCGATGCGGTCCAGAAAGTCGTCGCGATCAAGGTAATCGGCAATCGTGAGGTCAACCAGGTTGACGAACTTGTGCCCGTCCTCGAGATCGTCGACCACGAGTACGGGCTCGGCCGTGTGCCGATTGAGCGCTGCGATGAGATTACTGCCAATAAAGCCAGCGCCGCCGGTGACGATGATCATGGGTGCGCCAGGTCAGTCGTCACGCCGCAGCCGGTACAGGGCACCGCAATACGGGCACTGCGCCTCGCCCGACACTTCGATGGCGAGATACACGCGCGGGTGCGAGTTCCAGGGCGTCATGCCGGGCATGGGGCAACACACGGGCAGATCTTTCTCGGTAACTTCGTAGACGTCCTGCGCGTTGGCGCGTTCCAGTTTACGCGAGTCGGTCGGTGCCGTGGCCACGTGCGATTCTCCGGGTTCCTAACAGCGCGGGATTATAGCAAGAGGGCCATCAGCTGGCGGGTCTCACGGCACCCAAAATGGCGTCCCAGGCCGCACGAACGCAGGCGCGCGCGTCGCGCAACTGCTGGTCGTCGACAACGCGACCCCGTCGGTCGAGCGAACGCCGGTGAATGACAGCACGAAAGGCGCGGTAGGCCTGCTGCAGCCCGGCAGCCGTGTCGGCATCGAGCAGCCCGGCACTGGCCAGGCTGTCGAGCTGGCGAATGTTGTCGCTCCAGTCCGTCACCGCCGGGACCCCGCAGGCGTGGCGCAGCACGAGGTACTGCACCAGGAACTCAAGCTCCCCCATGCCCCCGCGGTCCTGCTTGATATCGAACTCGCCGGCTTTGGCTTCCGAGAGGTTGTCACGCATCTTTTTGCGCATGGCAACCACGTCGTCGGCCAGGCTGTCCCGGCGCACGTCGCGGCACAGCACCTCGATGCGCAGCGTCTCGAAGCGCTTGCAGACGTCCGCGTCCCCGGCAACCGCCCGCGCCCGCGTCAGCGCCTGGTGCTCCCAGGTCCAAGCGTCTTCAGCCTGGTAACGCCGGAATGCGCTCAGGCTCGAAACCAGCAAACCCGACCGGCCGCTGGGGCGCAGTCGCGTGTCGACTTCGTAGAGCTGTCCGTCGCCCGTCTGCACACTGAGCAGATGCACGATGCGCCGCGCGAGGCGCATGACGAACATCGTCGCGTCGATGGGCTGGGCGCCATCGGTGTCGCCCGCGCCCACGTCGTGCAGAAACACAATGTCGAGGTCCGATCCGTAGCCAAGCTCCCAGCCGCCCAGCTTGCCGTAGGCCACGATGGCGAAACGCATCTGTTCGTTACTGCAGCCCGGCGGGCGGCCGTGGCGTGCCACCAGGTCCGCCCAGGCGATATCGAGCACACGCTCGAGAACGATCTCGGCCACATCCGTGAGCCGGTCACTCACCTTCATGAGCGGCAAGGTCTCGCTGACGTCAGCCACGGCGATGCGAAACCAGGCCGCGCGGGCAAAGCGCGCCAACGCCTGCACGCGGGCTTCGCTATCCGCGGGCCCAAGGTCCGCCTCGACGGCCGCAAGATCGTCAGCCAGCGCCGCACTATCCTGCGGCGCCAGCGACCAGCGCGTATCGAGCAGCGCATCGAGCAGTGGCGGATGCGCGGCCAGCTGATCGGCCAAAAACGCACTCATGCCGGCGAGCGACACAAGCCGTTCGAGCGCTGCGGGCTGCTCGTTAAGCAACGCCAGATACGCACTGCGCCGCAATACCGCGCTGGCGACCCCCAGAACCCGTTGCAGCGCGACGGCGGGCTCGGGGTGCGCCGCGAGCGTCCCGATCACACCACTGATGAAGCGTTCGAGCCGCTCGCGCGACACGGTGTCGATCGGTGTTCGCGCGATTTGCTGGCGAAACTGTGTCAGCGCCGCGGACACGCCCTGGGGATCGGCGATCCCGCAGTCCGATACGGCCGCCTCAAGCACCTCAGCCGACTCGTCGAGCCAACGGGCACCCTCATCGTCGCCCACCTCCGCCTGGAACAGCATGGCTTCGAACGCCCCGGACACAACGCGACGATGCGCGTCGAGATCGTCGCGCAGCGATTCCCAGTCCGCATTGCCCATGGCGAGCGTGAGCATTCGCTGACCCGCGTCATCGCTTGGCAACGCGTGAACCTGTCGGTCATCTAGGGCCTGCAATCGGTTCTCGCACACGCGCAGCGCGTCGTAGGCGCGGCGCAGACTGTCCACGGCTGTCGCCTCAAGCAAGCCGGCAGCAGCGATCGCGTCGAGTGCGGCGTACAGCCGCTCGGTGCGGAGCTGGCTCATCTGGCCGCCGCGGATGAGCTGCAGCGACTGGGCCACGAATTCCACCTCGCGGATGCCGCCGGGCCCCAGTTTGAGGTGGTCAACGAGGTCGCGGCGCTGCACCTCGCGCGCAATCATGGCCTTCATGTCGCGCAGCGACGCGAGTACGCCAAAGTCGAGGTAGCGCCGATAGACAAACGGGCGAATCACCGCCTCGTGAAACGCAAGTGCCGGCTCAAGCGCCGTGCCCTCGCCCGCTACGAACCGTGCCTTGACGAACGCGTAGCGCTCCCAGTCGCGGCCGTGTAGCTGCAGGTAGTTTTCGAGCGCCGGGAAACTGATCGCCAGAGGGCCCGCCTCGCCGAACGGCCGCAGTCGCGTGTCGACACGAAAGACGCGCCCGGACGCCGTGTTGCTGTCGATAAGGTCGATAACGATGCGCGCCTCGCGCAGGCAGTACTCCGAGGCGCTGAGCGGGCGACGCCCGTCGCTCTCACCCTCGACGGGGTAGGCAAAAACAATATCGATGTCTGACGAGAAGTTAAGCTCGCGCCCGCCAAGCTTGCCCATGCAGATCACAAACAGCGGGATGACCTGGCCTTCCGCGTCGCGCAGCTCACCGTGGCGCCGGTGCATGGCGAGCCTTGCCGCCGCCAGCGCCGCCTCGAGGCATTGATCGGCCAGTGCGGAGAGCGCCTCGAGCGTCTCACCCAGTCCGGCACGATCGGCAAGGTCACGCCAGGCGATGGCCAGCATGATACGGCGTCGGTGTGTGCGCAGCGCCAGGCCCAGCGCCTCGGCATCATCGCGTGGCGCCGCCGAGAGGCGTGATACGGTGACGGGCGTGGCCCCATCCATCACGGCCAGGGCCGTGGCAGGCTCTGCCGAAACGCTGCGTCTCAGGAATTCGCTGGCGGCCAGTGCGCGCCACCAGGATTGACCCGATACATCCGTCGACGCCAACTCGAGCCGGGCTGCGAGCTCCGGGTGATCGAGGCCCGCCAGCCAGTCGGCGAGATTCCCGAGCTGGCGGTCATCGATCAGCGATGCGAACGACGCCGGGCGCAGTGCGGCTTCGAGCGAGAAGGACATCGGGGCAGTGTAGCGCAGCGATCGGCGCCAAAAAAAACGTCGTCGGGCCCCGAAAAAGGCGTGTGCTGAAGGGGTTTTCCCGGCACCCGACGACGTACAACAGCGGGTATTACTTACCCTTTATCTTGCTCTTGAACCGATCCCTGGTTCTCGCACCTGGTGACCCGCGTCAGAGCCAAGCCAGATTCATCACGATCACGGCGAGCAGGAACGTCGCATAAATCCCGGCCAGGCAAAGCACCGACGTGCTGAGCTCGCGGTCCGTCAGGCCGCCGCCGAAATCGCCACCTGCGTGTTGTCGCTGCGTCGAATTCATGTACCAAGTCCCCAAGCAAATGAGCCCTCCCTGCGAGCGCTCACAGGAGAACTGCACCATGCGGGCGGTTTATCCCACGGGATGCGAAAAAAAGTTGAAACGACCCGAACGGGTCAGAAGATGCCGGCGACGAGGCCTTCAGCCAGCGTTTGGGCAAGCGTGGCCGCCTGCTCAGGAAACTCCGGGTTCCAGGCGCCGTGCAGCACGAGCGGCGGCTGCGCCCAGCGCCAGGTCAGCCCTTTCACGATGCGCTCGAGCTGCAGGCAGCTCCCGGCCCCGTCTTCCCCCGCGCGTACCCAGGCGACCACGGGCAAACCCGGTGTCAGCTCCCGGCAGGGGTAGTAGATGCGCTCGAACCAGTCCTTGCTGCGACCCGCCATGCTGCCGAAATTTTCCGTGGTGCCAACGGCGACACCGTCGCACCAGGCCACGTCAGCGGGCGTTGCTGCCAGCGGTGGCAACCAACGCAGCTGCAGCCCGTCTACATCGGCAAGCCGCTCACGGACCGCCACCGCGACCGCGCGCGTGTTCCCGGAAGGGGTGTGACTGACGACGAGGAGTCTCGGCACGACATTTGATCGGGGCGCCCGTAGCGGGCGGAAGACCTGAGTCTAGCGTCCGGGGCGCGCCCCGGCAGCCCGAACTAGCCCAGCGTGCCCGTGTTCGTGCGTTCGGCCTCAAGCAGGCCCGTGAGGTTGAGCATGCCCGAGTTCGTGCCCTCGGACAGCGCCTCGAGGCGTGCGTCGAGCGGCTTGGGCTTGCCGAGCAGGAAGCCTTGGCCGTAGTCGACGCCCAGCTGTACGAGACCGTCGCGGACCGCTTCGGTCTCCACAAACTCGGCCACGGTCTTGAGTCCCATGACGCGGGCCACCTGGGCCGAGGCCGCAACCATCGACTCCGACACCTTGTTGGTGTCCATGTCGCGCACAAAGCTGCCGTCGATCTTCAGGATGTCCACCGGCAAATCGCGCAGGTACGCGAACGAGCTCAGGCCCGCGCCGAAGTCGTCGAGTGCGAATCGGCAGCCCAGCTCGCGCATGGTGTTCATGAAGGCGATCGCGCCTTCGCGGTTGGCGATGGCCGCCGTTTCCGTAATCTCGAAACAAATCTGTTCCGGCGACAGCGAACCGTTGAGCACGGCCTGGCGCACAAATTCGTGGAACGCGGGCTCACCCAACGACTGACCGGACAGGTTGAGCGCAAACGAGGCCTCGTGCAGCGCCATGGTGTCCATGTGGCGACCCACGGACTCGAAAAAGGACTGGATCACGAATCGGTCGATACGCGGCATCATCTGATAGTGCTCGGCCGCGGCAAAGAACTTCTCGGGCAGCATGACATCGCCACTCGGGCCATTCATGCGCAACAGAATCTCGTAGTGCACGGAGCCGACGTCGCTCACGAGCGGCACGATGGGCTGTGCATCCAGCGTGAACGCCTCGTTCGTGATGGCTTCCTGCAGTTGCGCAAACAACTGCAGGTTATCGACGCGGCGTACGATGCTCTTGTCGGCCGAGTCGAAACACTCCACGCGATCGCCGCCGTGGTCTTTCGCTTTCTCGCAGGCCATGCGCGCCACGATGAGCGGGCTCTCTTCGGACGACTCGTAGTCGTTGAGCGCGACCACACCCGCTGACAGCGTGACCGGGAACGTCTTCTTGCCGCGCGCATAGAGCAGTTTCTGGGACTGGCCGCGCACGCGCTCCGCAAACGCGACGCCGGCCTCGACGTCGCGGTAACGCAAGAGCACCGCAAACTTGTCACCACCGATGCGCGCCAGCGTCGCGCCCGTTGGCATCTCGGACTGCAGCAGGTTGGCCACGCGGACGAGCACTTCATCCCCGGCGCGCTGGTCGAAGGTGTCATTGAAGACCGTAAGCTGATCGACGTCGAAATAGACGAGGCAGTGGGTGTCCTGCACGTCCTGGAGCTCGTCGATGGAGCTGTCCATCACAGACACGAAGTCGTTGCGTCGCATCAGGCCCGTGAGCTGGTCGTAACTGTCATCGATGATGCGCTTGGCAAACCGCCCGACGTAGCGCACCAGTCGCTCAGCAGAAACAGACAACGGCTTACCCTCGACCTGGCAGAACGTCGCCAGAACACCGACGGCGTCGCCCGAGCGATCCATCACGGGATACAAAATCAGCTGGTACGGGTCGACACGGCCACGCGCGCCCGAGGGCGGGGATTGCATCTCCAGCAACACGGGCTTGTTGTAGGTCGAGTACTTCGGAAACAGCTGGCGCAGCATCGTGGCGTCGAGCTTGCGGCGGTCGACAGGTTTCCAGTTGCTGTGGGTGATGCTGATGCGAATGTGCTTCGACGGGATCAGCAACACCGTATAGCTCATATTGAGGAAACGGGTAAGTTCGCCCAGCAGCCGGCTCAGGCGCGCCTGGCCGTGCGGTTCGTGAGCGACCTTCTCATCGACGTGGTAGATGAGATCCAGCTCGTCGCGCATTGCCTTCATGGCATCGCGCAGTTCGCCGATGTCGCCGTCTTCGAGTTGTTGTTCGTTGAGCGTCGCCATGCACCTGTGCCTCGGGGCGTCGCACGCATCGGTGCAACGTGGGCAGGTCCATGACCTTACGTAAAGCGGGCTGCGGTTTCCGTGATCGAGGTCTCAGGGCCCCGTACCGCCTGGGATCGCACCAGATCGGCGCATTGGGCGGTTTGCTCAGTAAATGCGGAAGCCACCGTGGCGTTTGCGGCTGCGACTGTCGATCCACCAGAAACCACCTACGAAGCCGAGCACCAGGGCGACCAGGACGGCGCCCAGCGCGAGCGGCCAGGGTAACGCCAGGCCGTACACCCGCATCTTGCGCTCGTAATCCGCGTTGGCCGCGGCCGCGTCGTCGTACTGCGTCTGCAGATTGGCCAGCGCATCGCGTGAGCCCTGAAGGTCGGACTCCAGACCCGCAATACGATTGGCGGAGCCGCTGAATTCGTCGCGCACCGAGGCGAGTGTTGCCTCGGACTGGGCCAATGCCTCACGGGTCTCGGTGACGACGAGGCGTGCCGGCTTGTCGTCGACAAGGAAGCCTGCCTTGACGTAGCCCTCGGTGCCGTCGGGCAGCCGGATACGTGCATAGAGCCGCGAGCGTTCAAGCACCGTCATTTCCTGGCCACTCTCGAGCGACCGGAACGGCGCATCGGAGGTGTCCGCGGCGCGGTGCAGCCCCAGTCGCAAGACGTCCGTGACATAGGCCGTCTGTGTCTGCGCCTTGGCCTGAAGGGCACACGCCAACATCGCCAACGCGATCAGCATTCGAAGCCCATTATTCATCAGTCGCTCCCGGTCATTGCATCGCCGTTGTCGTCGGGCAGCTGTGTCAGCACAGGCCCGGTCTCGCGCGGCGTGTAAGCGTACAGCCAACGCAACAGCGCGTCTTGTACGGCCTCGCCACCGCCACGGTGAACGCCACGCGCATTGTGCAGCGTCACCACGATATAGCGGCGGCCATCGTTAGCCATTAAATAGCCGGCCATGGCCGACACGTCGTCGAGCCTGCCCGTCTTGAGATGCGCGCGCCCCGTCAACGGACCGCGCCGGAGTCGGCGTCGAAATGTTCCGTCCGTGCCGGCCAGCGACAAGGACGACAAAAACTCGGGCATGAAGGGACTACGCCAGGCGTGCCCCAGCAGCGAGGCCAGGCTGCGCGCCGTGATGCGGGAGTCTCGGGACAGGCCCGAGCCGTTGTCGATGTAGAAGCCCGGAAAATCGAGCCCGCGATCATCCAGCCACTGCTCTACGGCCTCGCGCGCCTTCGTGGACGATGCAGGCTCGCCGAAATAGTGCGCGCCCAGCGTCAGGAACACCTGGCGGGTCATGACGTTGTTGGAGTGCTTGTTGATGAGCCGGATGACTTCACCGTAGGGCCGCGACGGCCAGTTCATTATCGGCTCGGCCTCGGTGTCGATAGGCGCTCGCCGGACGCCGCCGCTGATGGTGCCGCCGAGACGCTCCCAGGATTGCCGGATCAATCCGTAGGCGTAGTCTTCGTGCGTGAGCAGCGAGCGGCCCAGCGAATAGCGCCGACAACCGTCGGGAAAGCGGCCGTGAAACCGTACGCGATCGCCATCGGTTTCGGCGTCGATCTCGATGCCACGCAGATAGCCCCGGCAGCGCCCGCCCACGAGCTCGATATCGTTGATCACTTCGAGGTTGGGCAACTCAGGCAACGAGGTAATTCGCACCGCGCGCGACCCCGGCACGGGCTCGAACCAGAACTGCACGACCTTGAAGTTGACGAGCATGGCATCGGGGCCGACGTTGTAGGCACGCAGCGGCTCGCCGTCGAAGGCACCGGGATCCTCGGGCTCGAGTTCGAAGCGGCTGTTGTCGATGACGATGTCGCCAGCAATGTGATTGACGCCGCGCCGCCGGAGCTCCATGAGCAGCTGCCACAACACCGACTCAACGAGGTAAGGATCGCCGCCACCGCGCAAGCCCAGGTCGCCCTGCAGCACGCCGTCGGCATCAATCTCGCCAAGCGCAAACACCTCGGTTTCCCAGGTGTGACCCGGCGTCAGCGCGTCGAGTGACGCGTAGGTCGTCACAAGCTTCATGGTCGAAGCCGGGTTCCGCGGGACATCGGCCGCGAAGTCGATGACGGGCTGACCGGTTTCCACGTCGACGACGTACACGCTCAGGCCATCGCGACCAAGGTCGAAGCGGTTCAGTGTGCGGATCAGCGAGGGTGGCAGATCATTGCTGGCCGCCTGTGCGCGGTCGGCCAGTGTGGCGGCGCAGACGACGGCCGCTGTGGCCAGGCCAAGCTGGGCGACCACGGCCTGGATGAAACCCCGATTTGTCATGTGATTCCGTTATGCTGCGCGCACGCAGCGATCCGCTGCGCCCGACGATTATCGGAATCGGACCGCGAATATGCAAAACCGTTGGCACCGGGTTGGCTGTGCGCTGCTGCTTGGCCTCTGCGCGACACCGAGTCAGGCCCAGGGCGAGGCCACGCTCGACTTTACGGCGGGTGTGCGCAATCTCTCGCCCATTGCTGCCTTGTTTGCACTCGAACCACCCATACTGCGAGAGCAGGACGGCCTCGTCGTATCGCTGTCCACAGCCAGCCACGCCGTCGGCGAGTCCGAAGGCAACAACGTTCTGCTGATCGATGGTGAAACCAACGTACTCGACCTGGTCGCCACGTTCAGCCTTGGTGCGGATTGGCGCGTTGCCGTAACAGTGCCCTACGTGTGGCACGCGACGGGTTCACTGGATCCGCTGATCGACGACTGGCACCGATTTTTCGGTCTGCCGGACGGCATCCGCGACGAGATCCCCCGCGACGAGCTCCAGTTCGAGTATTTGCGTGACGGCCTGCCCGTCGTCGATCTCACCCGCAATTCGCGGGACCTCGGCGATGTGCGTCTTGCAGCAAGCTGGGCCCCTGAGGCGCTCGCCCGACACGGACTGTCGCTGGCCCTTGGTGTCAAACTGCCCACGGGTGATGCCGAGACACTCACAGGTAGCGGTGGCACCGATGTCAGCGCGGTGCTGCACTGGCGCCGACAGGCACCGACATCGCGCTGGCTGCTTGAGGGTTCGGCGGGCGTCGCCGCACTGGGTGACGCAGACCTCGCGCTCGGCGACCAAACAGACACCGCGTGGCTGGGCCATGTTGCGGTGGGTTACACCGTGTCGCCGAAGCTGGTGCTGGGTACCCGCCTTCAGTTACACACGGGCCCTGTCGCCGATGGTCCAGACCCGCTAAGCGATACCAGTGTGATGCTGACTACGGGTGGCAGCATCACGCTGAACGACGACTGGCGCCTCGACATCACCTTCGATGAGGACATCAACGTCGACTCCGCGCCGGACATCGTGTTCCGGTTTGCGCTGTCTCGACGCTTCGACTGATCTCAGACGGCCTGCCCGTTCAGGGGCTCGTCTTGCGACTCGCCCGACTCGTGGGCGACGGACTCCGCGATCGACTCACGCAGCACGCGCGATGCGGTGCGCTGGATGATCACGCCCGTCGCCAGGATCGCGACCAATCCGCCAATCAGAAGTGCGGCCTGCCAGGGGCCACTGATCTGTCCGCCTTCCATAAGCGCGTCGATGTTGCGTGCCACGGACCCGATGTACACGAACAGCACGACGGGCGGCAGCATGCCGGCGGCCGTGGCCACGAAGTACGGCATCACACGAATGCGCGTGACGCCGAAGATGTAGTTGAGCACGTTGTAGGGCAGCAGCATCGAGACGCGCGTGAGCAACACGATCAGCGCGCCCTTCTGGTCCAGGGCGCGATCGATGGCATCGAATTTCGGGTAGCGTGCGGCGACGGCGGCAACCTGGTCGCGTGCGACCGTCGCGCCCAGCAGGAACGCCGCGGTCGCCGCCACGGGTGTGGCGATGGCGACGAGCAAAACGCCCCAGCCGAACCCGAACAGGAACCCGCCCGTCATAAAGAGCAGTGAGCCCGGCACCATGATGCAGGCGCCGATGACAAAGGCGAGCAGGAACCAGGCCCGACCCTGCCAGGGGTGCGTCTCGATCCAGGCGGAGGCCTGCGTGAGCCAGGCTTCGAGGGGCAGCGTCCATACTGCGACGAGCATCCCCGTGAGGAACAGTCCGCCGGCGATGAGACGGCCTTTGCCGCCCGCTGCTTGTGGTGTGCTTTGTGTGTTCATGTTTGCGGCTTCGTCAGAAAGCGGACAGCGGATTCGCAGCTAGTTTGCCGCATCAAATGCGTCAGTGTCCGCATCCGTTGTCGCCGCAGCGGCGAAAAGCGCTCATGACCCCCGGCGCCGGGTCACTCGCACTCTCGGAGACACACTATGTTGACGTCTGTATTGAAATTGAACCGCCGTGCCGCGACGGCCGCGTCGATCTTTGCGATCGCCGCTATGGTCACCCTAACCGCACCGGTCCAGGCTGGCCACCATGAAGAGAAAATGAGCGCCAAGAACATTGTCGAGACGGCCCAGTCCGCTGGCCAGTTCGGCACGCTGCTCGCTGCAGCCCAGGCTGCCGGCCTCGCCGACACGCTGGCGAACGGCGGTCCGTTCACGGTTTTCGCACCGACCGACGAAGCGTTCGCCAAGCTGCCGGAAGGCACCGTCGAGACGCTGCTGAAGCCTGAAAACCAGGACCAGCTCGCGCGCATCCTCAAATTCCACGTGCTGTCAGGCAAGGTCAAGAGCTCCGCACTGGCCGACGGCATCAGTGTCGACACGCTTGCAGAAGCCGCTGCCGGCATCGCTGCCAAGGGCGACGGCTTCACCATTGAAGGCGCCAACATCGTGGCCGTGGACATCGCTGCCAGCAACGGCGTCATCCACGTCATCGATTCCGTCATCCTGCCGCCAGAGCCGACCGCTTACATGAGCGGCAGTGACCGTGCGCTGGACATCATCGACACGGCCATCGACACGGGCGTACCGCTGTTCAATCACGGCAACGCTGCCGCGACGACAGCCGCCTACACGGTCGCCGCGAAGAGCCTCATGCAGTTCGCTGACGAAGCCGGCCTGTCGAATGCAGCCCGCGCGCGCCTGGCCTCGAGCCTCGATCGCGCACACAGTCAGTCGAGCGATCGTGCCAGTGCCTGGACGCTGCGCTACGCCCTCGATGACGTCCGCGCCGAGCTCACACACGGCACCATGCAAATGGCAAGGAACTGATGGTAAATCTCGCCTTGAGCACATTTGCAAACAGCCCTGAAACGCACTACCGTCGCTCCGCGGCGGTAGTGCAGATTTCAGACCGTAAGCAAAGCACTGCCGCACGCAATCCCAACGCCAAAAAGGGTGCCTCTGTGAGCGGTGATTCAGGTCTTTTGCAGCGTGTTGCAGCCGGCGAACAAGCCGCTGTGGCAGCATGCCTCGACCAGTTCGGCGGCCTCGTGTGGTCGCTCGCACGCAGGCTCTCGCCCAATGAGGCGGATGCCGAAGACGCCGTGCAGGAAATCTTCGTCGAAATCTGGCGTTTCGCCGATCGCTTCGATCCGTCCAAGGCCAGCGAAACCACGTTTGTGGCCATGCTCGCCCGACGCCGTCTGATCGACCGGTTGCGCAAGCACGGTCGACAGCCCATCGAAGAAGAATACGAAGACCACCTCGAGCACGCGCCCTCGGCCGAAGAGTCGGCCGGCCTCGGCAACGATGTCGCGCGCGTGGCGCAAGCCCTCGAGGGCATGAAACCCGAACAACGAGAAGCCATCCGCATGTCGGCGTGGCTCGGCATGTCGCATAGCGCGATTGCAGAGGAAATGGACCTTCCACTGGGCACAGTGAAGAGTCACATCAGACGCGGACTGATCGCGCTCCGGGAAGATCTCGGGGCCGGCGAAACCGCGCAGTACCGCGGGACAATGTAATGAACACAGATAATCCAACGCTCGATCGCCTGATCGAGCAGGTGACAGAAGATCCGGGTGGCGGGCTCACGGGCCTCGACGCGGCAAGCCTCGATGCGCTGGCGAAAGACGCCGGTGCGACGTCGGGCAGTACCTTCGCCGAGGAGCTTGAACTGGCGGCCGCAGCAGCAATGCTGGCCACGGCGCCCGCGCTCAGTAACGAGACCATGCCCGCCGGGCTGCGCGACAAAGTACTCGCACAGGCGGCAGAGTGCGTGCGCCCCTCGGCGAGCGTTACCGACCTGGCCAGCCGTCGCACCGCCGAACCCGCAGCGGCACCCGCGCGCAACGGCTGGGTTGGTGGGCTGGGTTGGGCCGCGGCGGCAGCCATGTTCATCGCGCTTATCGTGCAGCCCCGCCCCGAGACGGTCAGCCCCGCAGCGCCCGTCCCCGTGGCCAGCGACGTGCGTGACGCACTGACGCAACAGCCCGGCACCATTACCGTGCCCTGGGCGGCATCGGAGTTTGACGCCTACGCGGGCGTTACCGGTGACGTGGTCTGGAACAACGACGAACAACGCGGTTACCTGCGTCTCGCCGGAATGCCGGCGAACGACCCGTCGGTACGCCAGTACCAGCTCTGGATCGTCGACCCGGACCGTGACGCGGAGCCTGTCGATGGCGGCGTCTTCGATGTCCTGTCGGCCGACGCCGAGGTATTGATTCCGATCGACGCCAAGCTTCCGGTGCTATCACCAGCGGCGTTCGCGATCACGGCCGAGCAGCCCGGTGGTGTCGTCGTATCTGAAGGCCCGCTGCTGCTCGTCGCAGCCACCTAGTTTCCGCGGTCAGCGACGCCGAAAGGCGTTGCGGCCGAGGCGCTGCGCCTCCGCATCCAGGGCTTCCGCCCTGCCGTCATAGTCCTCCGCCAACGCTGTATCGTTTAGCGCCGTCGCCGCGACGGCGGCTTTGCGGTAGAACAGCGGCTCGCCGGGCTCAAGCGAAATGGCACGCTGTAAGCGCGCCAGCGCATCCCCGAATTCCGACTCAGCCAGATGCCGTTCGCCCAGCGCGAACTGGTAGTAGGGGTTGTCGCGTTGCGCGCCTGCAATCTTGGTCGCCAGTGCCTCAGCTTCCTCGGTCGCACCCCGCTCGCGCAGCACGCGCGCCAGGTTGGCCATGGCCGAGGTATTGCGGCCATCGATGGCTACGGCGCGTCGCAGCGCCCACTCGGCCGCGTCCGACTGGCCATTGCGCGAGTACGCCACGGACAGGTTTGACCACAGAAAACTGATCCGGGGCGCCATTTCAATGCCGGCCACGAAATGGCGGTAGGCCGCGACGATCGATCCCTCGGCGAGGTGGTTGGCGCCGATGTTGTTGTAGTACTGGGCAATCGCCTCCGCATCGGTGAGACGCTGCCGGCCCACTTCGCGGCGGGCGACGTAGGGTGAAAAATCCATGACGTAGGTCGTGCCGGCTGTGATGCGCCCGCCAACATTCACGTGACGCGTTGCGAAGACGACATCGCCCGCGAGTGTCCATTCCGGGACCATGTTCACCTCATAAAAGCGCGCTTCGATGCCGGCTTCGCGCGCCAGCGCCACGAACAGCATCGACAACGACAGACAGTTGCCATTAGCCGTCTCAAAGGTCTCGGACGCCGTTCGTGTCATGCGGTCGTGGTAGGCAATGCCCAGCGTGCCCGGGTGCAGCACCGCACTCGTGAGTTGTCGAATGCGTCGCTCAACGTCCACGTGGCGGCTCACGTTTTGGGCCACAAACCGCCGCATGTCATCCGTGACCGCGAGGATGTCCTCGGGCGGTCTTGGCGCGGGGGCTTCGGACAGGTGTTGTGCATCGATGCCCGTAAGGGGCCGCGGAGACTCCGGAGCCACGCGTCCCAGGCCCGTGCAGGCCGTGAGCGCCAGCGCTACCACGCCCGCCCCGGCTCTCGTCGCCACCCAAATACCCAGCCGTCCCATGTCTAATCAGACTCGCAGCAGCACCACGCGGTTCCGCGACCCTAGCGCGGCCGCTCGATGCCCCAACGGCGCATGCGGTCCGCGAGTGTGCTCGGCCGAACGCCCAGCAACGCCGCGGCACCCCCGTCGCCGCTGACCTTCCAACCCGTGCGCTCGAGCGCTGCAAGCAGGTTGTCGCGCTCGAGCGTGCGCAGCTCCTGTTCACTGAGTATCTCGTTTTGCGCGGGCTTTGTAACGGGTACCGCAGGCACGGCAGCACCGGGCTCGGCTTCGGCTTCGGGCAATGACAGGTCGAGTCTCAGGTTCGCGCCCGGCGAGAGGATCACGGCCCGCTCGATCACGTTCTTGAGCTCCCGCACGTTACCCGGCCACGGATAACGCGACAGCGCCTCGGCCTGCCGTCGCGTGAGCTGCATCGGTTTGCGGCCGAAATCACGCACCGTCTGCTGCAGGAAATGCTGCGCCAGTGCGACCACGTCATCGCCGCGCTCTCGCAGCGGCGGCACGGCAATCGGAAACACACTGAGCCGGTAGTAGAGATCGCCACGAAAGCGGCTGGCCTCGACCGCTTCGACGAGATCCCGGTTGGTGGCGGCCACAACGCGCACGTCGACCTTGCGCGTGACGTCTTCGCCGACCCGTTCGAACTCGTTTTCCTGCAGCACCCGCAGCAACTTGCCCTGCAGGTCGAGCGGAATCTCACCGATTTCATCAAGGAAGATCGTGCCGCCGTCGGCCAGCTGAAACCTGCCGATGCGATCGCGCACGGCGCCCGTGAACGCGCCCCGAACGTGACCGAAAAACTCGCTCTCGAAGAGCTCCTCAGGAATCGACGCACAATTGACCTTCACGAGCGGCCCTGCGGCGCGCTCACTGCGCGCGTGGACCTCGCGCGCAACAAGCTCCTTGCCCGTGCCCGACTCTCCGGTAATCAACACGCTGGCCGGTGTCCCCGCCACGGCCTCGAGCTGTGCCAGCATTTCGGTGAGCGCCGGGCTGTCGCCCACGATTCGGCCGAAGCGCAGGGAGACTTTGACCTCCTCGCGCAGGTAATCGCGCTCGAGCTCGAGCTCATGACGCAACCGCGCGTTCTCGGCCACCGACTCACGCAGCGCGCGCTCGGCCTGGTTGCGTTCCGTGACGTCCTTCGACGCCACGAGCATGCGCAGCACGTCGCCACGCGCATTGCGTTCGGCCACCGACGACATCATAAGTTCGAGCACACGACCATCGCGCGTCTTCATTTCGCGGTTCTGGTTCTGCTTGCCGCCCAAGGCGATGAGCGATTCGAGCGCGTGCTGACCTCCGATGCGCTTGCGGAAGGCATCGGTCATGAACTCCAGGATGGAGCGCCCCAGCACCTCCTCGCGCGTGTAGCCAAGCTTGGTCAACCAGCGGTCGCTGACGTTGGTGATATTGCCGTGCTCATCGACCGTGTGGAGCATCGCCGGGGTGGCGCGGTAGATGGCCTCGAACCGCGCCTCAATATGCGCGATGGCCTTCACGTCTTCGTAGACCGCGATCGTGCGCAGGTACTGACCGCTCGCATCGAGCTCGTGCAGCGCACTCGTGCGTAAGGCAACGGCCGTGCCATCGCTCGCGATGAAGGTCACGGGCACGTCACTCACGGAGCCCGTGCGCCTGAGCTGCGGAATCATCTCCTGCTCGATGCGCCGCACGGAATCGGCGTCGGCGATGTCCCCTGGGCGCAGCGTGACCAGCGTGTCCCGGTCGTAACCCAGCCGGTCGATGAGCCGATCACTCTGGTCGAGGAAGTAACCGCGGCCGTCGAGCGCCGCGACCATGATCGGCAGACGCCGAAAGAGCGTTTGATATCGCTGGTCTGTGTCTGTGGTCATCGCCATCCTCAGAATTTACGGAAATCCGTAATTGTTGTCACGGGAAATCGTAAATTACGGAATTCCGAAAGTTTGATTTCTCGTAACCCCCTGATTTTATTGGATCTCAAAGTTGGCACACCCCATGCAATAGAGATTAGCGAATGCAGTGCTGCGTTCATGCCGGTGACCTCTCGCCAGCCGCAGTACCGCAAGGCAGGTAGCAACATGAAAACGAACCGAAAGCACCGCATAGCGACTGCCGTACTGGCCGCGCTTGCGACGATCGGCTCGCTGCATGCGCCGTTACACGCCAATGAGACGTCGACGGCCATCGACGAAGTACGCGCCGAGATCGTGCGTACGGGATACGAGGCCGCCCCCGCCCAGGCGCTGGAACGGTCCGCAGCAGCGGCCCTGACACGAGCCGAGGTGGCGATCCAGGCCGAGCTGGCCCTCGACCTCGAGCTCAAGCTCGGCGCGCGGGCAGCCCTTGTGGTTGCCAACGCGGATCCTTAACTCTGAGTCTCTCCCCGCCCGAATGGCACCGTCGCCTCCCCCCCCTTTGTTGACGGTTCCCAGCGGGCACGAGGCCCCGTGACGGGCCTCACTCGATCCTGACGGATCGGCGACGCACCCCCCCCTTAGCGTCGCATTCGTCGGGGCCGGATCCGGTGACCACACCGGTGGCGTTACGCCTGGTCCTTCCCCCCTCCGGACCATCCGGCCCCGACTTCTTTTTTGAGCGCACCCACGACGCCCACCGCTTGAAATCCCGCCCGCAAAGGCCAACATCGTCAGCCTGGGACACGCACTGGGAGCCCGATATGTTTGAAGCCAACACCGACAGCAACTGGGTCTTTGACGTCACGGCACGCGATTTCGACGCGCGCGTTGCCAAGGCCGATGTGCCCGTCGTCGTGGACTTCTGGGCCGAGTGGTGTGGTCCCTGCAAGCAGATCGCGCCCATCCTCGATTCGCTGGCCAGCCAGTACGCGGGCCGCCTGCACGTGGCCAAGGTCAACGTCGACGAGGAAACCACGCTGGCCACGGGGTTTGGTGTGCGCAGCATCCCCTACCTGGTGGTCTTCAAGGACGGCAAGGTCGTCGAGGAACTCGTCGGTGTGCAGCCCGAAGCGGAGCTCAAACAGATTCTCGACAAGCACGTGGAGAAGGCGCCCATGGGGCTGCGCGTGTCCGTGCAGGACGCACTGATGTCCGGTGACTACGACACGGCGCTGGCGGCCCTGGAGCAGGCGCGTGCCGCCGAACCCGAGAATCCGGGCATCGTTGCTGACATTGCCCGAACCCTGTTTGCCATGGGCCGCGCAGCCGATGCCGATGCTGCGCTTGCGGATTTGCCAGACGAGCTCGCGGCCGCGCCCGAGATCGAGCAGCTCAAGGCAGAAATCGCCCTGGCGCGCGCCGCCGATGGGCTGCGCGACAAGGACACGCTCGAGTCCCTGCTCGCACAAAGCCCGGGTGATGCCGCGCTGACCCACGAACTAGCCCAGGTTTCCGCCGCGACGCGCGACTACGACACGGCGCTCGAGCAGTTTTTTGGACTCATGCGCGACCACCGCGACTTCGGCGAAGACGCCGGTCGGCGGGGGCTTATCGGGCTATTTGATGTGCTGGGCGCCAATGACGGGCGCGTGCGCGACTACCGCCGCCGGATGGCGAATCTGCTCAACTGAGGGTTGCGGCGCTCAGCGGTGGCCGTCGATATTGCGGCCGCGCAGCGCGCTGCCCGCGTCGCTCATCTTGCGGCGCAGGCGCTTGAGCCAGGACCGCGCCCAGGTGAATTCAACGGCGAGAATGGCGAGGCCCGCCGCTACCCCGGCAATGCCGGGACCGGGCGCAACCAGCATGACGACGCCCAGCACGAGGACGGTGCCGCCAATCACCCCGATAGCGACCCGCTTGGCCATCTTGTAGCTGCCGTTCACGATGCGCTGAACCATGTGCCCGTGCCCCCAATGAGGTTTCGCGTTAGGGTTGCGCGATGACCCTGCTGACGATTGCCACTGCGCTGCTTGCAACCGCCTCCCCGGCTGTTGTTGAGCTCGAAGCCGAACAACGCGCGCCCACACCGCACTCAGACAGCGACGGCCCGCTCGCGTTCCATCTCAGCATTCGCGCGCGCTGCGCCGATGCCGATGACGCGCTGCTCGTGGCCGCCTCGCTGGGCGACACGCTGTCCGACTGGCAACCCGCCGATGATGGCGAGCTGCCGCCGCTCACGCTCGACGTGCCCCGACGCCAGCTCGTGCTGAGCGCCCCGACGATCTGCGCCCGGCGTGGCGTGGAGGCGCCCACCGATTCGGCGCTTGAGGCCGCGTTCACCGCGCAGGTGGTGGCCCGTTGCAAGAACAGCAATGGCGAAACGACGGAGCGCAGCACAACCGCACCGCTGACCATTCGTTTCAGCTGCAATACAGAACCCGAAGCCGAGGACACCGAGCCAACCGAGTAATCAGCTCGTGCGCAGGTAACGGTCGAGGAACGCCGCAGTGCGCCGCCAGGCCTGCTCCGCAGTCCGGTTGTCGTAGCGCGAGTCGTCGGGGTTCGCAAAGCCGTGATTGGCCTTCGGATAGATAATCACCTCAACACTCTTGTCGAGCGCCTGCGCCTGCTCGCGAAATGCGCGTACGGACTCCGCGGGAATGGAACGGTCGGCGCCCCCATAAAGCCCGAGCACGGGCGCCGAAATGGCCGAGACCATGTCGGGATCGGCATCAGGCTGACCGTAATACACCACCGCTGCGGCGAACTGGTCGGGCAGGAAGCGCGTCGCCTCCACGGCCCAGTAGCCGCCCAGCGACCAACCCAGCGTGGCCACAGTCGGCGCACCTGCGGCCTCCGTCAGAAACCCGTGCGCGGCGCGCAGGTTTTTCTCGGCAAAGCCCGGCGTCTCGAGCAACTGACGCGCCAGCGCACTGGCGTCGGCCGTGCTCGAGGCCGTCTGCCCCTGGAACAGATCCACGGCCAGCACCATGTAGCCCTGCTCGGCTATTTTGGTCGCCGCCTTGCGCACGGCGTCGTTGAGACCCCACCACTCGTGAACCACGATGACGGCCGGCAGCGGCTCAACCATGTCAGAGGGGTAGACGAAGTAGCCGCGCAGCAACTCGTCCTCGGTCTCACCGTAGGCAATCTCGATCGCATCGACGTCCACAGGGTCACGTAGCGCCGAGTCATCAACAGTTTCAGGCGCAACATCACGCCCGCGCGAAACGGTGGTGTTTGAAGTGCCATCCGTAGTGGATTCCTCACCGTCGCCGCAGCCCGCAAGCAGCAGCGCCAGCGCCAAAACCAGCGTCAGAATCGTGCGTGACGTCATGGTCACCGCTTCTCTCCCAAGACGGCCCTATTTTTGCATTGAATACAGGTACATGAAAGCCGGTATTGGCTTGCGGCCCAGCGGGCATGCTGCGACGATGCTCGCATGCGTGTGTTTAGCGGCCAGCAAAGGACCTGGCTCGCCGGTTTGCTTGTGGGCTTGTGCCTGGGCCCGGGCTCGGCTGCGCCTGCGCGCGCCCAGGAAGCGACAACCGCCGCGCTTGATATGAACGGGTCGCTGGCCGTCGATCTGTCGCAGCGTGACGCAGCCCGGATCAAGCTACCGGGCGGCATCGGTTACGCCGTTCTGCGTGCCGATGAGCATCTGTTGTCTGCTTCCCTTTCCGTCCCCGAGGGCGACACCTCCGCGCGCCTGACCAGTCTGGGCATGGCACCCATCATTTGGCTGTTTGAGCTCGACACTGAAGACAAGATCGTCGAGATAGCGGTACTCGACCGCCACGCCCTCAAGCCCGAGGTTCGGTTGACGCTGCAACCCGCGCCGGAGGCTGCGCTCGGCGCATGGGCCGCCGAGACCGCCTTGGGACGCCTGCCAGAGAACGCCAGCGACGAGTCGCTGCAAGCTTATGGCGCAAAAGCGGAGCAAGCTGCTGCCGCGTGGGCGCTGCTCGAGTCCGAGAAGGACGTGATCCGAAATCTGCTTCGTGCGGCGGCACACTTCGAGGACGCCGACGATTATGAACGCGCCCGAGATCTCGCGAGGGCGGCCGCTGCGCGCGCTGACCGAGCCGGGAACACAGTCGCGCTGGGCCTCGCGAACAACGCCATCGGATTGGCGAGCATCGAGCTCGAAGACTTCGACACGGCGCGCGACGTGCTTCCGCTAGCACGCACCCAGCTGAACCCGATCTACGGCAAAGAAGCGGTCAACCCGGCGCAAAGCAACCTGTGCTATCTCGCCTTCGAGACGCGCGCCTTTGATGAGGCGGAATCCTGCTACCTGAAGCTCAAAGCCAAGGCGAAGACGGTGGGAAATGGGGGCGCCGCGATTCGTTACGACAACCTGCTGGCTGGCGTCTACTGGAACCGCGGCAACACCTCACAGGCGGCGGAAATACTACGCAGCCTTGTCGAGCAACCCGGCATTAGCGTCCGCCAGCGTGCGCGGCTGCGCAACAACCTGGGAATCTCACTGCGTGCCCTGGGGCAGCCGCAGGACGCCCTGAACTACTACCAGCAGTCGCTGGATGTGGCGCGCGAGCTGGGTATCGTCGGCCAGATCGAGCAGGTCACCAACAACATGGCCGTCGTGTACGGAGACTTGGGAGCACCGCATCAGGCTGTCGAGCTCCTCGCGGAAGCGTACGCACTGAGTCAGGGCCGGGGTGACCGCGAAGCCGCTCGCCGGGCACGAAACTACGGCGCCGCCCTGATGAATTCAGGCCGCGCGGCGGAAGCTAGTGACATTCTCACGGGCGCTATCGATCTCGCCAAGGCACTCGAGGACCAGAGCGGATTGGTCGAGGCCTATCGTCTGGCCGCGTTTGCTGAATTTAAGCAAGGTCGAGCGGACATGGCGCTCAAGCTCGCGACGGCCGCATCGACTGCCGCCGAGGCACTGGGCGAATCGAGCCGACAGCGGGCACTGGCGTTCGCCATGCTGGGTAATGCGCAACTGGCGACGGGCGATGCCAAGGCTGCCATACGGAGCCAGCAACAATCTCTCGCGCTTTGGGAAGAGATCGGAAACCCCTATGGCAGCGCGCAGGCGCGCATTGCACTGGGATTCGCGACGCGTGCGCAGGGAGATCTGGCCGGAGCGAGTCAGCTCGCGCTCACGGCGATCGATAACATCGAGGCACTCCGCACGGAAATCGCCAGCCGCGATCTGCGAGCCACCTACCAGTCCTATGTGGGGCAGGCCTATGAGCTGGCTGTTGAGAGCCTCATGGCGCGCGGTGATATACAGCAGGCACTGGAGATGACCGAGCGATTCCGGGCCAAGACACTCATCGACGCCTTGTCACAAGGCGCGTCACGCAGCGACATCGAGATACCTGCGGACCTCGCCAGGCAACGCGCCGATGCCATTGCGGCCATCAATCGCGCATCGGACGCGAAGCTGCGCGGCAGGAAAGCACCATCCGTCGCGGCGTTGCTCACGGAACTCGATGTCATCAACGATCGCATCGCCGAGAGCACCGGCATTCAGTCCGACACGCAAGAGCTCACAGACGTCGATGCCGCCGCAATCCAGGCCCTGCACGCGCCCGGTGACCTCACTCTGGTCTATTTCATGAGCGCCGACGCCGGCTTTCTCTGGATCATCGATGCAGAGAAGATCGACGTCGTGACACTAAACGATGTCGGAGCCATCGACCGCGATGCGCGCGACCTGCACAAGGCGATTTCTCGGCAGGGAAGATACAGTGAGCAAGCCGCCGCGCTGGGACAGAGTCTCCTGATGCCAATCGCGTCAAGGATTGAGGCTGCGAAGCGCATCGCGATCATTGCCGATGGCGCCCTCCACTACGTGCCATTCGACGTACTGACGCCTTCCAGAAATAAGCCCCCGGTACTCACTGATAAACCAGTGACCTTCCTGCCGTCTCTGACGGCCGTCGCGCTTACCCGGGAACGCTCACCGTCCAAGGGTCGCGGCATCGCCGTACTGGCTGACCCGGTATTCAATGTCGACGATGATCGGCTCGCGCCCGAAGACACGACCCGCAGCGGCTACGACCTCAACCGGCTCCGGATGAGCCGATTCGAGGCTGAGGCCATCGTCGAGCAGGCTGGCGACATTGAGGTTCGCGTTCACCTGGGGCTTGCGGCCACCGCTGATCAGCTTCGCTCGAGCGACGTTACTGATGCCAACATTTTGCACATTGCCACTCATGGCTTTGCCGACGACGAAATTCCCGCGCGGAGCGGCATCGCCCTGTCCATGGTGGACAAGGCGGGGGACTCGGTCACCGGATTCGTTGGACTCAGGGACATCTACAACCTGCGGCTTGATGCCGATCTCGTAGTCCTTTCTGCCTGTGAGACGGCGCTTGGCCAGGACCTCGCGGGTGAAGGCTTGCTTGGACTGACCCGGGGCTTCATGAATGCCGGCGCCCGCCGCGTCGTGGCCTCGTTGTGGCAAGTGCAGGACCGGGCAACCGCAGAACTCATGGGCGCGTTCTACGCCGAGCTCTTCGAAGGCGCCGCCCCGGCTGAGGCTTTGATGCGGGCGAAGACGCAGCTCAGGGCCAATCGGCGGTACAAACACCCCTATTACTGGTCCGGATTCACCCTCCAGGGCGACTGGCGCCCCTGGCAGGTGAGATAGTTGAGACCAACATGACAGAGAGCGTCTGAGGCCTTCACGGGCTTCGGCGTGTGCCGTGACCACCATCCGCTCAAGGGCGGTACAGAGAGTAACCACGTGGGGAGAAGCAATGATTGCGAATAACACTAACAAGACGGACTACAACTACGTCTGGCGCTGCAGCAAGGCCCAGGCTGAGGATGGCAAGTCCATCCCCATGCGCGAAGGCGACTACCTGTTCATCTGCGTTGACGCAGACGGCAAGTCGCATTTTCGCTACCGCAAAGCCGATTGGCGCGAGAGCCCCGAACTTTGTGAGGTGACACGCGACAACACCAACCTCTGGGCCAATGCGCGGGCCGATTTCGACAGCAAGTCAGGGCTGCTCACCGGGGTACTCGAAGGTGAGCGCAAGTTCGAGATGACGATCAAACCTGCGAAGCAGGGCTTCACGATTCACTGCCGCCACTACGTCAACCCAGGCGAAGGAGAATGGGACGGCGACGACGATTGGGGTAGCGGCCAGCAGTAACGCACCAAAACGGATCAACCACCATGGCAACACTCACTCACACAGGCAACGGCCGACTTCTGCCACAATATCCCCCAATGAAGGGGAGGGAAGGCACAGCTGCGCGCGATGCGGCTGCTGACGACGAGGCGACTGTCGCCGCGTCGCTGGCGGCCCGTATTGGCGCGGGCGATCGCGGCGCTGAGGGTGAGCTTGTCGAACGCTACAGCCGCCCGTTGCTGTTTATGCTGCGGCGCCGTTGTGGCGAACCTGAACTCGCTGACGACCTGCACCAGGACGTGTTTCGCGTCGTCATCGAGCGCCTGCGTGGCGAGGGCATCAAGGACCCGTCCCGCCTTGCAGGCTTTATCCAGAGCACGGGCCGCAATCTGCTCATCGGCGTGATCCGCCGGCGCCAGCGCCGCCAGACCTACGCCGACACCGACAGCGTGTCACAGGCCGCGGATACGGCGTCCACCGACCAGGTGGCGGCCGCCGATACGGAGCAAACCAACCAGCACCTGCGCGTGCTGCTTGGCGAGCTCAGCTCCGACCGTGATCGCGCCATCCTGACGCGCTTCTACCTGCTGCAGGAAGACAAGGCGAGCATCTGCCGCCAGCTCGATCTCACGGACCTTCATTTCAACCGCGTGCTGTACCGGGCCAAGAAGCGATTCAGAGAACTGCTTGAATCGCACGACAGCCGGGCCGCACGCGATCTGGTCGACTCGCACGGAGGGGAGTGACCGATGACTAACGACACGAGAATTACGCGCGACATGGTCGTGGCGAACAACCTCGTCGACCGCTACCTGCTGGGCCAAATGGACGAGGCCGAGGCGATGGCGTTCGAGGATTTCTACGCAGGCGACCCTGAGACGCTCGACGAGCTGGAAACCAGCGCGCAGCTTATCGACAGCATGAAGGCCGCTGGGCGACGCGGCGAGCTGCGGGCAGAAGACACCGCACCACGCAACGTCGTGCCGCTGTTCTCACGTGTGCGCAATATCGTGGCGACACCGGCTTACGGTCTGGCGGCATCGGTTGCCGCATTCGTGGCCGTAGGCGCGCTGACACTGGGCTACGGTGCGGGATCGGGTGCGCAGGACAGCGGTCAGATCATGGCATCGGTCAACACGCCCGTGGTCTTCCTGGCCGCAACTCGCGGCGCCGAGGACGGCATCCTGATCGAGGCGGAACGCTCCGGTCAGGTCGTCTTTGGGCTAGACATCGGATATGCCGATGCCTCGAGCTACTCGGTCGCACTACACTCTGCGGCCGGCGACCTGTTGTGGCAATCGGGCGGTTTGAACCCGAATGAAGAACAGTCGCTGAGTTTGACGTTGCCTGACGCCCTGCTGCCCGCAGGCAGCTACCGGTTCACGGTGCGCCCCGAGGGCGCGGGCACTGAGGCGCTCCGCTTCCCGTTCGAGATGGCCGACGACTAAATCGCGCCGCGCGCGGCTGGCGCGCGCTTCTCGGTTACACTGCCTGATCACTCGCACTGCGAGCGATCGCAGCCACGGAGCGCCGCGCCAGCATGTATTACCTGACTGAGGTCCTGATTTACCTGGGCGTCGCCGTGATCACGGTGCCGCTGACCAAGCGCGTGGGCCTGGGCTCTGTGCTGGGTTACCTGCTCGCGGGCGTCATCATCGGTCCCTCGGTGCTGAAGCTCGTCACCGACGTCGAGACCATCCTGCACTTCGCTGAGCTGGGCGTCGTGTTCCTGCTGTTCATCATCGGCCTGGAAATACAGCCCTCGCGCCTCTGGGTGCTGCGCAACTCCGTGTTCGGGCTGGGCGGTTTGCAGGTCCTCCTCAGTGGCCTCGCACTCACGGGTCTTACGATCCTCGCGGGCCAGCCCTGGCAGGTGGCGACGGTCGTTGGCTTTGCCCTGGCGCTGTCGTCCACGGCCTTTGTGATGCAGCTGCTCGGCGAGCGCGAGGAGCTGCCAAGCCGCTACGGTCGCGCAAGTTTCGCCGTGCTGCTGTTCCAGGACATGGCCGTCATTCCCATGCTCGCGTTGCTGCCGCTGCTGGCCGTGGGCAGCAGCCTCGACATGGACCCCAGGTCCATCGCGCTGGCCGCGGGGGCCATTCTTGCGCTCATCGTGGGCGGCCACTTCGCGCTGCGACCCATCCTGCGCATGGTCGCCGGGTCGGGCATTCGCGAGCTCATCACGGGCGTCGCCCTGTTCGTGGTCATCGGCAGCGCGACACTCATGTACAAGGTCGGCCTGTCTATGGGCCTGGGCGCTTTCATCGCGGGCATGCTGCTCGCCGACTCCGAGTTCCGCCACCAGCTCGAGGTCGATATCGAACCCTTCAAGGGCTTGTTACTCGGGCTGTTCTTCATTGCGGTCGGTATGTCCGTGAACCTCGGACTCATCAGCGAACGCGCGGGCGATATCTTCGCCATTGTCGTCGTGCTGATGCTCGTGAAAGCGCTGGTCCTGTACCTGCTGGGCGGGCGATTCTCGCTCACCACGGCCGAGCGCATCCGAATGGGCCTCATCCTCTCGCAGGGTGGTGAGTTCGCCTTCGTGCTGTTTACGGCCGCCGTAACCTCAGATGTCATGCCGGCCGAGCTGTCCGAGCTGCTCATCGTGGTCGTCAGCGTGTCGATGGCACTCACACCACTCGTCATGATCGCGGCCGACCGGCTGCTGTCGCGCACAGGCCGTGATGCCCAGCCCAGTTACGACACGATGGAAAACGACGAGAACGAAGTCATCATCGTGAGCTTTGGGCGCTTTGGTCAGATCATTGGCCGCGTGCTGCGCAGCAAGGGCATCCCATTCACGGCGCTCGAGGCCGACCCCGAGCAGGTGGAGGTCGTGCGACGCTTCGGCAACAAGGTCTACTTCGGCGACGCGCGTCGGCTCGACCTGCTCGAGGCTGCGGGTGCTGAAAACGCCAAGTACCTCATCATGGCCATCGACGACGTCGAGCGCTCGGTCGAGGCCGCAGAGCTCATCCGCCAGCGCTTCCCGCACCTGAAAATTCTGGCCCGCGCCCGCAACCGTGTGCACGCCTACCGGCTCATGGACCTCGGCATCTCGCGACCTGTTCGCGACACGCTGCACTCCAGCCTGCACATGGCCACGCACCTGCTCGAACTGCTCGGCCACTCTCCGCAGGAATCGAAGCGCGCGACGGAAACGTTTCTCGAGTACGACGAGCGCTTCATGCGTGAGCAAAGCGCGTTCTATCAGGACGAAAGCCAGCTCATCCAGACGGCCAAGCAGGCCGCCGACCAGCTCGCGTCGGTCTTGCGCACGGACCGCGACCACGACAACGAGAGCCCGTCGGACGCCGCCAATGACGACGCCGGCGAGGCGACAGACGAAGGTGCAAAAGCCGGCTAGGCGGCAACGGCAGCGCTTTCGACGAAGGCCACGAATCCCTGCTCGAGCAGGCGCAACTTGTCACGCCGGGTGAGTTGCTTGAACCGATACTCGGCCCGCGATGCGGCCGCGCGATCCCCGACCGACACCTCGGCCATGAGCTCAAGGGGCTCGCGACCTCGCAGGTAGCGACTGCCCCGCCCCGCCCGGTGCGCCTCAAGACGCGCGGCAACGTCGGGGCTGATGCCCGTGTAAAGGCTGCCGTCGCCGCAGCGCAGCACGTAGAGCGACCAGTCCGACCCCTCAGTAGGTCGGGTCATACATGTAGCTGGCGATGTGGCGCTCGAGATTGTCCGGGCGCGGCAGTGATGCCAGCCCGTCGTCGTAGGCGCGCTCGGCCACGGCGACCGCGACGGCCAGCGACACTTCACGGATACGCTTGAGCGGCGGATACAGCGTGCCGTCGGCCAGGTCCGTGTCCTTAATGAGGTTGGCCAGGCAGCGCGCCGCCTCGAGGAACATCACGTCCGTGATCCGCGTCGCCTCGACGGTGACCACACCGAGCCCCACACCCGGGAAGATGTAGGCGTTGTTGCCCTGCCCCGGCCAGTGCGTCTTGCCCTTGTGGCGAACCGGCTGGAACGGGCTGCCGCTGGCGAACAACGCCTTGCCGTCACTCCAGCGGTAGGCCTGCTCGGCCGTGCACTCCGCGCGGGAAGTCGGATTGCTGAGCGCAAAAAGGACGGGGCGTTCGTTGAGTGCTGACATCTTCTGCACGATGTCTTCGGTGAACGTGCCCGGTGAGCCCGTGGCGCCAATGAGCGCGTGCGGGCGGAAGCGCTCAATGGCCTCGCCGAACGGGATCGGCGGCGCGTCGGGTGCGTAACGCGCGACGGTGTCGGGCAGACGATCGGATTGCTGCGTGATGACCCCCGCGCGGCCCACGAAACGGATGCGCGAGCAGGCATCGGCCTCACTGAGCCCCTCGTCCATCATCGACGACACGAGCAAATCGGCGATGCCCGTAGCCGCCGAGCCATGTCCCAGGAACATCGTGCGCATGTCATGCAGCGGCACACCCGTGACGCGCGTCGACGCAATCAACCCCGCAAGCGCAACCGACGCCGTACCCTGGATGTCGTCGTTAAAGCAGAGCGTCCGATCGCGGTAACGTTCGAGATGCGCCTGCGCGTTGGGCGTTGAGAAGTCCTCGAACTGAATAAGCGCCTGCGGGAAGCGCTTCTGCACACCCTGGATAAACTCCTCAACGAGCGCCTCGTAGGCCTCGCCGCGCACGCGCGGGCGCGGAATACCGAGATACACGGGGTCCTGGCGCAGCTCCTGGTTGTCCGTACCCACGTCGAGCACCATGGGCAGCACCTGCTCGGGGTGGATACCCGCGCAGGCCGTGTACAGGGCCAGCTTGCCGATGGAGATGCCCATGCCGTTGCTGCCCAGATCACCGAGGCCAAGCACGCGCTCGCCGTCGGTAACCACGATCACGCGCACGTCATCGATGGGCCAGTTCGCGAGCAGCTTGTCGACGTCGCCGGCATCGTCGATGGAGATGTACATGCCGCGCGCGTCGCGGAAGATATTTGCAAACTGCTTGCAGGCCTCACCCACGGTCGGCGTGTAGATGAGCGGCATGATTTCTTCGATGTTCTCGGTGACGAGCTTGAAGAACAGGGCCTCGCTTCGAACCTGCAAAGACCGAAGCGCGATGTAGCGCTCGATGTCGTCGTCTTTGCGGCGGATGTTCGTCAGGATGCGATGCATCTGCTGCTTCTGGGTGTTGATCGTGGGTGGCAACAACCCGCGCAGGCCCAGGCGCTCGCGCTCTTCCATTGTGAACGCCGTCGACTTGTTGAGCGTCGCGTCGCGCAGCACGTCGATGCCCCGCCGCTCGTGCTTATCCCCCATCCTTCAGTCCTCTTCGGTGCCGCCCGGTCGCGCGGATACTAGCGTATCGAGTTCGGCAAATCTTCGATCTTTCTCGACCCACAAATCCGTGAGCCAGGCCTGGAATCGCGCGCGAAACTCGGGGTCCTCAAGGTAGTCACCCGCGCTCATCCAGGGCTCCACGGGAATCTCGCGTACGTCGACAGCGACGGCCTTGAGCTCGCCCGTGCACATCTGCCAGAAACTCTTGGACCCACCGGGGTAGACAATCGTGACATCGAGTAGCGAGCGGAACTGATCCCCCATGACCGACAGGGCAAACGCGATGCCTCCAGCCCGCGGCGGCAGCAGATTTGTGTAGGGCGAGTTCACCTTGGCGTGCTTTTCGGGCGTGAACCGTGTGCCCTCGACGAAATTGATCACGCTTGTCGGCACCTCGGCGAAACGCTCGCAGGACTTACGCGTAGCCTCGAGGTCCTTGCCCTTCAGGTGCGGATTCTTCTCCAGGAACTTGCGCGAGTAGCGCTTCATGAACGGCATGTCCATGGCCCACCAGGCCTGGCCCAGGAACGGCACCCAGATCAGCACGTGCTTGATGAAGAACTTGAGGAACGGGATACGGCGGTTGAACACACGCTGTAGCACGACGATGTCGACCCAGCTCTGGTGATTCGACGCGATGAGGTACCAGTCCTGGCGTCGCAGGTTCTCGGTGCCCGTGATGTGGAACTGCGTGCCCTGGGTCGACTCGAGTAGCCAGCTGTTCACCGAGATCCAATTCTCACCGCAGGCCATGAGCACGCGCGACGTGAACCGCCGCACGGCCGTGAACGGCAGCACGAAGCGCACGATCGCGAACAACATGATGGGGATGAACCAGAAGACGATGTTGGACACCACCGCGATCAGCGCGATGACGCCCTTGAGCTGCTGCAGCATTGCGGAGAGAACTTCCGGCGGCGGACTGCGCGATTATGCCCGATGGCGGTGCATTCCGCCCCACACAACGGCCTTCAGCCAGCGTTCAGCAACGCGGCGCTAGCGTGGGTCCCGTCGAATCCGCAAACCGGATTCCCCTGACGGGAGACCCCCAAATGAGACAACGCCTGTTCAGCGCCGCCGCAACCGGTGTGCTGGCGCTTGCCGCCGGCGCCGCCAGCGCCGACGGCCTTAGCTATAGCTATCTCGAGCCCCGCTGGGCCGAAACCGAGCTCGAAGACGACACTTTCGATATCGACGGTGATGGCTTCGTGTTCAACGGCTCGCTCGAGTTCTCGGAAACCGTGCACCTGTTCGTGGGCTACGAGCGTCTCGAGTTCGACGACAACGTCGACGTCAGCACGCGCCTCATCGGTGGCGGTCTGGCCGTGCCGCTGTCGCCGCGCGCAGATCTCGTGTTCCGCGGCGGCTTCGTGGATGCCGAGTTCGAGACGCCTTTCTTCAGCGACGATGACGAAGGCACGTTCCTGTCGGCAGGCGCGCGCGTGCTTGTGACGCCCGAGATCGAGCTCTACGGTGATTTCCGGTCGATCAATCTCGACGATGCCGGCGACGAGGAGTCGACCACGATCGGGCTCGAGTTCTACGCCAGTGATTCGTTTTCGGTGGGTCCGTCTGTGACCTGGGTGGACGACGTCACGACCTACACGCTGGGCGGCCGCATCTACTTCTGATGCGGTGCGCCGCTAGCGCCAGGCCAACTGGATTTCGGCAAGCGCGTCCGCGCCCGGGTTGAGCGCGTCGTAGTCGAGGTCGCGCAGCGGCGTTGCGGTCGTGCCCGACACGCCGTGCATGTCGGGCTTGGACTCGTCGATGTAGAGCAGGCCCGTGACGACTTCGCCCGCAGCCGTGTGTCGCTGCAGGAAGTCGATCGCGGCCAGACGGTCCGTCGGGTCGTAGTCGTCGTCGACCTTGCGCAGCATCACACGGCTACCGTCGTGCATATCGACGGGAATGGCGGCGCCCGCCTCGTAGTCGGCAGTGATCTCGCCCGCGGGCGGCACAAAGTCCGTGTGCACGACCTTGTGGACGTGCTCGCGGCTCCAGCGGTAACTCTTGGTCGAGCCCTCGTGGTCATTGAACGTTACGCAGGGGCTAATAATGTCGACGAGCGCAAAGCCGTTGTGCGTGAGCGCGGCCTTGAGCAACGGCACGAGCTGCGCCTTGTCGCCCGAGAAACTGCGCGCGACAAAGGTTGCACCCAGCGACATTGCCAATGACACGGGATCGATGGGCGGCTGCTGGTTGGCCTCGCCTTTCTTGGCCTTGCTGCCGAGATCGGCCGACGCGGAGAACTGACCCTTGGTCAGACCGTATACGCCGTTGTTCTCAATGAGGTAGGTCATGTTGAGATTGCGCCGGATCGCATGCGCAAACTGGCCCAGCCCGATCGACAACGAATCACCGTCACCCGATATCCCCAGATAAATGAGATCCCGGTTTGCGGCATTGGCGCCTGTCGTCACGGATGGCATGCGCCCGTGCACGGAATTAAAGCCATGCGACGCCGACAGGAAATAGGCCGGCGTCTTCGACGAACATCCGATGCCCGACATCTTTGCAAGTCCGTGCGGCTCGATCTCGAGCTCGAACGCGGCCTGCACGATGGCACCCGTGACCGAGTCGTGGCCGCAGCCAGCGCACAACGTCGAGACGGCGCCCTCGTAGTCGCGGAACGTGAGCCCGTGCTTGTTGCGCGGCAGGTTTGGGTGGCGAACCTTGGGTTTGCTCGTGCTCATGGGTGACTCCGCTAGGCCGCGCGGCCTTCGCGCACGTGGCGTGCGATGGGCTCGATGATGCTCGCCGCCGTAATCGGCATGCCGTCGTAGTGCAGCACGGACACGAGCTTGGCCGGGTCGGCGTCGACATCGAGCATGAGCAGCGTGCGCAGCTGCGCGTCACGGTTTTGCTCTACGACAAACACGACCTCGTGCGATGCGATGAATTCGCGCACGGCATCGGCAAACGGGAACGCGCGCGGACGCAGGTAATCGACCGCGATGCCATCCGCGGCCAGCCGGTCGAGCGCTTCGACAACGGCGCCGTCCGAACTACCCACAGCGATGATGCCCGCGTTGGCGAAATTGACGTCGACTGTGACAGGGGTCGGTAGGCGTCCACGCGCCGTCTCCCACTTGTCGTTGAGCCGATCGACGACGTCCTGATACTCAGCCGAGTCTTCGGTGTAGCCGCCGAAGCGGTTGTGGCCCGAGCCGCGTGTGAAATACGAACCGCCCGTGCCCGGCAGCGTGCGGTACGGAATCGCGTCGCCATCGACGTCCAGATAACGGTGGAAGGACTTCATCTGCTCACGCGCCTCCGCGTCGAGCACCTTGCCACGCGCGGGCTCGTAGTCTTTGGGCCACTGGAGCTCGGGCACCATCCAGTCGTTCATGCCGATATCGAGATCGGACAGCACGATGACGGGCGTCTGCAGCGTCTCCGCGAGATCGAAGGCGTCGGCCGCCATCGTGAAGCACTCGGTCGGATCGCTCGGGAACAGCAGCACGTGCTTTGTGTCGCCGTGTGAGGCGTAGGCACAGCTCAGCAGGTCGCTCTGCTGCGTGCGCGTGGGCATCCCCGTTGAGGGTCCGCAACGTTGCACATCGAAGACCACGGCCGGTACTTCGGCGTAGTAGGCAAAGCCCAGGAACTCGCCCATCAGCGAAATACCCGGGCCACTCGTCGGTGTGAACGCGCGGGCGCCCATCCAGGATGCACCCAGCACCATACCGATGGCCGCGAGTTCGTCTTCGGCCTGCACGATGCAGTAACGCCGCTCGCCCGTTTCGGTGTCCGTGCGCAGGCGCTGGCAGAAATGCTGAAAGGCGTCCATGAGCGAGGTCGAGGGCGTAATCGGATACCAGGCGCCCACCGTGGCGCCCGCATAGACGGCGCCCAAACCGGCCGCCGTGTTGCCATCGACGAGTACGTGGCCCGCCGTCTTGTCGAGTGGTGCCACCTTCACGGGCAGTGGACACTCGAAATGCTCGCGGGCGTAGTCGTAACCGAGCCGGACCGCCTCGCGATTGGAATCGACAAGGTGTGGCTTGCTCGCATACGTCTCGGCGAGCAACGCCTCAATGACGTCGACATCGATATCGAGCAGCCCCGCAAGCACGCCCACGTAGGCGATGTTCTTCATAAGCACGCGCGCGCGTGCGCCTTCGAAGTGGGTATTGCAGAGCTCGGACAGGGGCACGCCGATGATGTGGATGTCATCGCGCGCCAGCAGTCGACTGCGCGGCCAGGTGGAGTCGTAGATCAGCCAGCCGCCGGGCTCCACTTCCTCCAGATCGCGGGCGTAGGTCTCTGCGTTCATGGCCACCATGACGTCGACGCGGCCCGCCGCGGCGCGGTAACCCTCGCCCGTTACCCGGATTTCGTACCAGGTCGGCAGCCCCTGGATATTCGAGGGAAAGTAGTTCTTGCCGCAGACGGGGATGCCCATGCGGAACAGCGCCTTGAGCAGCAGGCCGTTGGCGCTCGCCGAGCCGCTGCCGTTAACGGTGCCGATCTTGACGACGACGTCGTTGACCGACGCGCGGGCCGGTTGTTCACCCATTCAGACGGCCTTTTTTACAGTTACCGGTTTGGCGACCACGGTGCCCGCGTAGGGTTGCAGCACTTTGGACTTGAGCATGTCCCAGGCACCCGTCGGGCAACGCTCGGCGCACAAGCCACAATGCACACAAAGGTCCTCGTCCTTGACCATGACGCGTGCAGTCTGCGGTAGCGCGTCCGAGACGTAGAGCGCCTGGTCCATATTCTCGGCTGGGGCGCTGAGGCGCGTGCGCAAATCGGCCGCCTCACCGTTCTCAGTGATCGTCAGGCACGAGGTCGGGCAGATGTCGATGCAGGCGTCGCACTCGATACATGCGGGCGCCTTGAACACCGTCTGAATATCGCAGTTGAGACAGCGCTCGACCTCGGCCAGCGTCTGTTCTTCGTTGAAGCCCAGCTCCACCTCGATGTCGAGCTGCTTGAACCGCTCCTTGAGACCGACGTGCGGCATCAAACGTCGCTCGCTCGCGTCGTACTGGTTCGAGTAGCTCCACTCATGAATGCCCATCTTCTGGGCGCTGAGATTCAGGTGTCTGGGCGGGCGGTCCGTGATGTCCTGACCCGACAGATACCTATGGATCGAAATCGCCGCCGCGTGGCCGTGGGCGACACCCCAGATGATGTTTTTGGGGCCGAAGGCCGCGTCACCGCCGAAAAACACGCCTTCGCGCGTCGCCATCATCGTGTCTTCGTCCACGACGGGGCAGTCCCACTCATTGAACTCGAACCCGATGTCGCGCTCGATCCAGTCGAAGGCATTCTCCTGGCCGATCGCCAGAATGATGTCGTCACAGGGGATCATGGTCTCGCCCGTCACGGCGCTCTCGACAATGCGACCGTTGTCGTCGAGCTCGTAGGTCATGACCTCGAAGTCCATACCCTTGAGCACACCGTCTTCGACCACGAACGCCTTGGGCGAGTGGTTGACGACGATGTCGACGTTCTCTTCTTCGGCGTCTTCGAGCTCCCAGTCGGAGGCCTTGAAGAACTGCCGCGGCTTGCGCGCCATCACCTTGACGTTCTCGGCACCCAGACGCAACGCCGTGCGGCAGCAGTCCATCGCCGTATTGCCGACACCGATGATGAGCACCTGTTTGCCAATCGTCTTGGTGTGTTCGAACGCAACGGACTCGAGCCACTGGATGCCAATGTGAATTCGGTCAGAGTCATAGCGACCCGGGAGCTTGAGCTCCTTGCCTTTCGGCGCGCCCGTGCCCACAAATACGGCGTCGAAGTGTTTGTCGAGCAGCTCGGCCATGGAATCGATGCGCGCGCCGTAGTGCACCTGCACACCCATGTCGAGGATGTTGTCGATCTCCTCGTCGAGCACCTTGGGCGGCAACCGGAACTGCGGGATGTTGGTGCGCATGAGGCCACCGGACTTCTCGAGCGCCTCGAACACGTGCAGCTCGTAACCCAGCGGTGCCAGGTCGTTGGCGACCGTCAGCGACGCACAGCCCGCACCGATGAGCGCCACGCGCTTGCCGTTACCTTGCTCGGGCGCTTTCGGCAGTCGTTCGCTGATGTCTTCACGATGGTCTGCGGCGACGCGCTTTAGCCGACAGATGGCAACCGCCTTGTCCTCGACGCGACCGCGCCGACAGGCCGGTTCGCAGGGCCGGTCACAAACACGACCGAGAATCCCGGGGAACACATTCGACTGACGGTTCACCATGTAGGCGTCGGTAAAACGGCCTTGGGCGATCAGGCGAATGTACTGCGGTACATCCGTGTGGGCCGGGCAGGCCCATTGGCAATCAACGACCCGGTGGAAGTAGTCCGGGTGCGAGGTATCGGTGGGGTCCATCATGTCGTGTTGTCCGGGTGTCCCCTCCCTGACAACGCATCGTCCCGCTTATTGTGATGACCCAAGCTTACCGCCCCCGGCGCGCCGAGGGAACAGACGGGTTCACGCTTAACGCGCGGCGTTACAGAGCAGCGGCCGGCCCGCACGAATCGGCAAAACCTCCGTGCCGTCCCAGGCCAGCGTGCCGTTGACCCAGGTGCTGACGACGCGGTGCCGGAACCGGTTGCCCTGGAAGGGTGTCCAGCCGCACTTGGCCCGGGCATTGGCGTCCTCGGCGAGCCAGTTCGCATCGCTGTCAACAAGTGCAAGATCCGCGTAATACCCCTCGCGAAGATGGCCCCGTTCGGCAATTCCAAATAATTTGGCGGGCGCGTGTGCGAGCTTGTTGACGACAAACGCGATATCCATATCCATCTGGTCTGTCAGGTCGAGTGCCGCGACGAGCGCATGCTCGGTCAGGGGCAAACCCGCTGGCGCGGCAAAGTAGTGCCGTTCCTTTTCCTCAAGGAGGTGGGGTGCGTGGTCCGTGGCGATGACATCGAGACGGCCCTCGAGCAATGCGGTGCGCAAGGCATCCCGGTCGCTGCGTTTCTTGATAGCCGGGTTGCACTTGATGCGCGTCCCGAGCTCGGCATAGTCGCCCTCGTCAAACCAGAGGTGGTGGATACACACCTCGGCCGTGATGCGCTTGTCCTCGATGGGGCCAGGTTCGAACAGCACCATTTCATCGGCCGTCGTCAGGTGCAGTACGTGCAGCCGTGCGTCGTGCTGACGCGCCAGCCCCGTGGCCATGGTCGAGGAGATCAGGCAGGACTCGCTCGAGCGGATATTGGGGTGCTCGGCGATAGGTACGTCGTTGCCCCAGCGCTCGCGCGCCTTCGTCTCATTCGCCCAGATCGTGGGCGAGTCCTCGCAGTGCGTGACGACAAGCACGGGCGCTTCGCGAAAGATCGCGTCGATCGCCTCGGGATCGTCGACGAGCAGGTTGCCCGTCGAGGCGCCCAGGAACGCCTTGATGCCGCAGCACTGCTCCGGCGACAGGCTCTTGATCGCCTCGAGGTTGTCGTTGGTCGCGCCGAAGTAGAACGCGTAGTTGGCGTGACATTTGTCTGCGGCCAGCGCGTACTTGTCCGCCAGCACGTCGTGCGTGATCGTGGCCGGATTGACGTTGGGCATGTCGAAAAAGCTCGTCGTACCGCCGGCAACGGCCGCTGCTGATTCCGTGGCGAGCTCGCCCTTGGCGGTCAGACCCGGTTCGCGGAAATGCACCTGGCTGTCGATCATGCCCGGCAGCAACAGCTTGCCGGCCGCGTCCACGACCGTATCCGTGGCTTCGGCAGCAATGGTGCTGTCGATCTTTGCGATACGTTCGCCCTCGATAGCGAGGTCGGCTTCGAAGCGCTTGCCATCGCTGACCAGCGTCGCGTTCTTGATAATGGTGCGTGTTGGCATCAGTGCTGCCCCGCAAAATGATCCGTCGCATTGACGAGTGCACTCGAGTTGCCAGGCTCAAAGGCCGAGTGCCCCGCATCGGCGACGATCTCGAGCGTGCTGTTGGGCCACGCGTGATGCAGCTCCCAGGCCGAACGCGCGGGGCACACGACGTCATAGCGACCCTGCACGATGATGCCCGGGATGTGCGCGATGCGTCCGATGTCGCGCAGCAACTGGCCCTCGTCCATGAAACCGTTGTTCATGAAGTAGTGGCATTCGATGCGTGCCATGGCCAGCGCGTGGTGCGCTTCGCCGAACTGTTCGGTCGCGAGGTCGTTGGGCTCCAGGAAACTCGTCGAGCCCTCCCAGATCGACCAGGCGCGTGCCGCCTCGAGACGCACGTTCTCGTCATCGCTGGTCAGCCGACGGTAGTAAGCCAGCATGAGGTTGCTGCGTTCCGCCTCGGGGATGGGCGCCAGGAAGTGCTGCCAGCGATCCGGATACAGCTCGCTGGCCCCGAATTGGTAGAACCAGTGCAGCTCCTGGCGACGCAGCATAAAGATGCCTCGCAACACGAGCTCGGACACGCGGTCCGGGTAGCGTTGCGCGTACGCCAGCGCAAGCGTGCTGCCCCAGGAGCCGCCAAATACCTGCCAGCGCCGCACCTGCATCGCCTCGCGCAGAATCTCAATGTCGCCCACGAGGTCCCAGGTGGAGTTGTGCTCAAGACCCGCGTGCGGCGTGCTGCGCCCGGCACCCCGTTGATCAAACATGATGATGCGGTAGACATCCGGGCTGAAAAACTGGCGCATACCTGGCGTAGCGCCGCCACCCGGGCCACCGTGCAACACCACGACGGGCTTGCCATTGGGATTGCCCGACTGCTCGTAGTAGATGCGGTGGCCGTCGCCCACTTCCAGGAAGTCCGACTGGTAAGGCTCGATAGGCGGATAAACCTTGCGGTACGGCGTATCTGACTGACTCATAGCGCGAGTATGCGCCGCCGGAAGCGGCTTTGCCACGCTGTGCCGGCTGTGACGCGGCGCATGGACGGCACGACAGACGCTGTGCGAGACTCCGCCCGACATCGTCTGAGGACGCCTTCACGGCGTAAGGTCCATGCGACGCCTGTTACTGATTCTTGCGGTGCTCATCGCCATCATCGTTGTCGCCTGTCAAGGTGACACCACGTCAAGCCCGGACACGACGCTGACACGCGCCAACATCGCCGAGGTCGCGACGCTCGACCCGCACCGCGCAGAAGGCGTATCAGCCGCCAACGTGTTGCGCGACCTCTACGAAGGGCTCGTCGCGGAAACGCCCACGGGTTCACTCGAGCCCGGTGCCGCGGAACGCTGGGACATCAGCGACGATGGGCTGACCTACCGCTTCTACCTGCGTGATAACGGCCGCTGGTCAAACGGTGACCCCGTCGTGGCGGCCGACTTCGAAGCCGGTCTGCGCCGCACGGCCGACCCGGCGACCGCAAGTTCCTATGCGCAGATTTTGTTGCCGCTCGAGAATGCAGACGCCGTCATCGCCGGTGATGCACCCGTCACTGAACTCGGCGTCGAGGCCATCGACGACCGCACACTGGAGCTGCGGCTCGAGCGCCACACACCCTATCTGCTCGGGCTGCTGACCAACTCGTTTGCGTTCCCACTGCACCGCGCGAGCTTCGACGAATATGGCGTCGACTTTGTGCGCCCCGAGAACCTGGTCTCCAATGGCGCCTATCAGATCGAGTCATGGCGCATCGGCGATCGACTGACGGTAGCCCGCAACCCGAATTACCGTGACGCAGACAACGTGGCCGTCGAACGCGTGGCCTTCCTGCCCATCGAGGACACGGTATCGGAGCTGAACATGTTCCGGGCCGGCGAGCTCGACATCACGTCGAACACACCCAACACGGCCTACCCGCAGCTGCGTGAGACCTACGGCGACCAACTCGTCGTGCACCCCAACCTCACCGTCTATTTCTACGTGTTCGATATGACGCAGCCACCCTTCTCGGATGCGCGCGTTCGCGAAGCCGTTGCCATCGCCGTGGACCGCGACCAGATTGCGGGCGCTGTGCTGCAGGCGGGGCAGACGGGCGCCTGGGGTCTCGTGCCGCCTGGCGTCGACAGCTATGACTCGTACAGCTACGAGTGGAAGGCCTTGCCGCGCGAACAACAGATCGAACGGGCTCGCGAGCTCTACGCCGCAGCCGGCTACAGCGAAGACGCGCCGCTTCAGGTCAAGCTGCTCTACAACACGAGCGACATTCACAAGAAGCTGGCCGTCGCAGTTCAGGGCATGCTGCGCGAGAACCTGGAGGCTGTCGTCGAACTCGAGAACCAGGAATGGAAGGTCATGCTGGATAACCGGCGCGATCGCTCCGCCTGGGACTTGCTGCGCCTGGGCTGGACGGGTGACTACAACGACCCGTACACGTTTCTAGAGACGTTTCGCGCCGATCACCCGCAGAATACCTCGGGTTATGTCAACGCGGCCTACGACGCGCTGCTCGACAACGTGGCCAATGAGCTTGACCCCACGCGCCGCATGCAACTTGCGCGCGACGCAGAACGCCTTTTGATGCGCGAATATCCGGTCTTGCCCCTGTATTTTTATGTGAGCAAGCATCTTGTGAGCGAGCGCGTCGGCAACTTCGTGCCGAACATCAACGACCGCATTTACTCCCGCCACCTGACACTGGACGCTGCACCCTAAACCACGGCAAGTCAGACGCTTGCGGGGGGCACCCCGCGAAAACCGTGCAATACCGGGTGTCCCGGCTATCAATACCGACCGCTGAGCCGCGAGCACAAGCCTCGCAAACTCCAGGTTTGCAACGGGCTTGCCGCGACCGTTAGATTGCCGGGCTCGCGGGTGGCGCCGATCCCGGCGCCACCGCAACCGACTTTGCTATCTGAAGGAGCCGCCATGCGTTTGCTCATGCGCCTGCTTACCGTTGCATCGCTGTGCCTAACCGCAGCCGTTCATGCCCAGACGGTGGACATCCCCTATACCGAATTTCAGCTCGACAACGGCCTGACCGTTATCGTGCATGAAGACCACAAGGCCCCGATCGTGGCCGTCAACATCTGGTACCACGTTGGCTCAAAGGACGAGCGCCCCGGACGCACGGGTTTCGCGCACCTGTTCGAGCACCTCATGTTCAACGGCACCGAGAACTACGATGACGAGTGGTTTGGTCCATTCGAGCGCGTCGGAGCGACGGGCGTTAACGGCACGACGTCGTTCGACCGCACCAACTACTTTCAGACCGTGCCCTCGACAGCGCTCGATCTGGCGCTCTGGATGGAGTCCGATCGCATGGGCCACCTGATTGGTGCCATTACGCAAGACAAGCTCGACGAGCAGCGCGGTGTTGTGCAGAACGAAAAGCGCCAGGGCGAGAACCAGCCCTACGGTCGCGTGTTCAGCCACATCGTCGGGAACGTCTTCCCCGACGAGCACCCCTACTCCTGGCTGCCCATCGGCTCCATGGAGGACCTGAATGCGGCCACGCTCGACGACGTCAAAGAGTGGTTCCAGACCTACTACGGCCCGAACAACGCCGTGCTCGTACTCGCGGGCGACATCACGCCGGAACAGGCGCGCGAAAAAGTTGAACTCTACTTCGGCGACATCCCGCCGGGCCCGCCGATCTCGCGCCAGGATGAATGGGTGCCGCAGCTCAACGGTGCGCACCGCGAGACGCTCCAGGACCGCGTTCCGCAAACGCTGATCTACAAGGTCTGGCCTGCACCGGCCTGGACAAACGAGGACACCGACAGCCTGCAGATCGCTACCGCGATTCTGGGCGGCGGCAAGAACTCGCGTCTCTACGAGCGCCTCGTCTACACCGACCAAACGGCGACGTCTGTGGGCGCCAGCACACTGGCGCTTGAGATCGCCGGCATGATCTTCGTTTCTGCGACCGTCCAGCCCGGCGGTGACGCCGCGGCTGTCGAAGCGGCCATGGACGAAGAGATTGCGCGCTTCCTCGAGCGCGGCCCGACGCGTGATGAACTCGAACGCGTGAAGACGCAGTTCCGCTCGGGTTTCGTGCGCGGCGCGGAACGCGTCGGCGGTTTCGGCGGCAAGTCGGACATCCTCGCCGAGAATCGCGTTTACGGCGGCAGCGCTGACTTCTACAAAGTCGGCCTCGAACGCCTCGAAGCGGCGACGACGCGCAGCATCCAGCAAGTGGCGCAGCGTTGGATCACCGACGACTTCTACGTGCTCACGACAGTGCCCTACGACGCGGGCCTCAAGGCTGGCACGACGTCTGCAGACCGCAGCGGACTCCCCTACCCCGACGACCAGCCCAACGTGAGCTTCCCAGGCTTCGAACGTGGCGAGCTCGACAACGGGCTCAAGCTCATTGTGGCGCGCCACGGCGACCTGCCCATCGTGAACTTCAGCCTGATCATGGACGCGGGCTACGCGGCGGATCAGTTCGGGCTGCCGGGCACGGCGAGCTTCGCGATGAGCATGCTCGACGAAGGCACGCGCCGTAAGGACGCGCTGGAGATCAGCGAAGGCTTTGCCAAGCTTGGCGCCAACTACGGCGGCGGCGCGGGCCTCGACACGGTGACCGTGTCGCTGAACACGCTGACCGACAACCTCGAGCCCGCACTCGACCTGTTCTCGGAAGTCGTGCTGCAGCCCGCGTTCCCCGAAAAGGAAATCGATCGCCTGCGCAAGCAGCGCCTTGCCGGCATCGCCAACGAGCGTACGCAGCCGCAGAGCATGGCCCTGCGCGTACTGCCCAAGCTCATGTACGGCGAAGGTCACGCCTACTCGCAGCCCCTCACGGGTAGCGGTACTGAGGCCAGCGTCAACGCTATCGACCGCGATACGCTCGTGGCCTTCCACGACACCTGGTTCCGCCCCAACAACGCGACGCTCGTCGTCGTGGGCGACACCTCGCTCAAGGAAATTCTGCCCGTCATCGAGGAGCGCTTCGGCGACTGGGAGGCCGCTGATGTGCCGACCAAAACACTCGACAACGTGGCGTTGGGTACCCGGGAGACGCTCTACATCATCGATCGACCCGCGTCGGATCAGTCCGTGATCCTTGCCGGCCACGTCGTACCGTCCAAGGGTGACCGTGACGACCTCGCCATCGAAGCGGCTAACCAGATTCTGGGCGGTGACTTCTCGGCCCGCCTGAACATGAACCTGCGCGAAGACAAGGGTTGGTCCTACGGCAGCTACTCCACCATCGTCGACGCAGCCGCGCAGCGTCCGTTCATTGTTTCGGCACCCGTGCAGACGGACAAGACGGCGGACTCCGTTTCTGAGCTGCGCCGTGAACTCCGCGACTACCTGAGCGATGCCCCGGGCACCGACGACGAGCTGGCGCGGGTTCGGGACAGCAACACGCGGTCACTTCCGGGTCGCTGGGAGACGATCGGCGCAGTATCAGGCTCGCTCGCGGAACTGGTCCGGTTCGAGTTCCCCGACGACTACTGGAACACCTTTGCCGCCCGCACGAATGCACTTGAGCTCGACGCGGTTTCGGCGCAGGCGCAGCGCGTGCTGCAGCCTGACAGCATGATCTGGGTCGTCGTCGGCGACCGCAGCAAGATCGAGGCAACCCTGGGCGAGCTCGGTTTCGACGAGATTCGTCTGATCGATACCGACGGCAACGCCGTCGAGTAAACGCACGCCCACGCTGTGCGAGGAGCGGGGCTCTCAGAGCCCCGCTTTTTTTTGGGCCGGGTAAACCGGCGATAACCGGCGCAAGGCAGGCGGCGAACCCCAAACCGGAACGACAGGAACCGACAGGCCAGTGCTCGTCGACGGAGCCGCCCACCGGCTTCGCGACGTGGCACACGTGACGCCGCTGGCGCCCGCACCGCGACTGAGCCGCCGACTTGGCGCCACGGTCCTGCTCAAGCGCGAGGACCAGCAGCCCGTGTTCTCGTTCAAGCTGCGCGGCGCCTACAACCGCATCGCCTGTCTCGACGACACGGCCGCTGCGGCCGGCGTGATCTGCAGCTCAGCGGGTAACCACGCGCAGGGCGTGGCTCTAGCAGCCCGCATGCGCGGCATCCCGGCCACCGTTGTGATGCCCCGCACTACGCCCTCCATCAAGGTCGAGGCGGTGCGCGACTACGGCGCCGAGGTGGTCCTGCACGGCGACAACTACGACGCCGCGCAGACCCACGCCCACGAGCTCGCCGAGCAATTGGGCCGGACTTTCATTCACCCGTTTGACGACGTGCGCGTCATCGCGGGCCAGGCCACCATTGGCCGCGAGCTGCTCGACTCAGGTCTGCCCTTCGGCACCGTCGTCGTGCCCATCGGCGGCGGCGGCCTCGCGGCGGGCGTCGCGCTCGCCATCAAGGCTGTGAATCCAGAGGTTCGAATCATCGGCGTGGAGCCCGCGCAGTCTGCGAGCATGCTGGCCGCCCTCGAGAACGGCGCACCCGTCACGTTGCCGCGTGTCGGCCTGTTCGCCGACGGCGTGGCCGTGCGCCGCGTGGGCGACCAGACTTTTACACTGTGCCGCGAGTTCATCGACGAGATCGTGACCGTCGACACCGATGAGACTTGCGCCGCGATCCGCGACATCTACGAAGACACGCGTACGGTCGTCGAACCCGCCGGCGCACTGGCCGTAGCCGGCATTCGTCACCTGTCAGAGCGCGGCGACCTGGGGGCGGACAACGTCGTCGCCATCGTCTGCGGCGCCAACCTGAACTTCGATCGCCTGCGCCACATCGCTGAACGCGCCGCGATTGGTGAACACCGCGAGGCCCTCTTCGCCGTACGCATTCATGAGGAGCCGGGCAGCTTCCGCGCATTCTGCAACTGCATTGGCGACCGCAGCGTCACCGAGTTCAACTACCGCTACGCAGGCGCGGGCGACGCGCGCATCTTTGTCGGCATCGAACTCTCTGGCGGTGTCGAAGAAGGCGCGGACGTGCTCGAGCAAATTCGCGCCGCAGGCTACCCCGCCGAAGACCTGAGCCACAGCGAGCTCGCAAAGCTACATGTGCGCCACCTGGTCGGTGGCCGCGCGCCTGGTGAGGGCAATGAACGCGTCTACCGCTTCGAGTTCCCGGAACGCCCGGGCGCACTCGGTGAGTTCCTCGACGCCGTCGGCGAACGCTGGAACATCAGCCTGTTCCACTACCGCAATCACGGCTCCGACTACGGCCGCGTGCTGGCCGGCATCCAGGTCGACGACGACGACCGCGCGGAGCTCGATGCCCACCTCGAAACGCTGGGCTACCCCTGCTGGGATGAGACCGACAATCCCGCGTATCGACTCTTTCTGACGTGACGGCGGCGCGCGAAGCGCCGCCCCGTCATTGCGAGCCTGCGCAGTGGGCGCGGCAAACAGGCGGTGGCACGACGTGCCCCGTCATCGCGAGGTGCGCAGCGCCGCGGCGATCTCGTAACGTGACACGTCATTGCGAGCCTGCGAAGCAGGCGCGGCAACCTCGCAACGACATCGCGTGGCCAAACAAGCACCCCGAACCCGCCATCCCGCCGGGTCGTAGGGGTTTGCCGGACGCGCTCAAGTACATCCCTGTATCGCTCGCTGGGCGACGTCCTGTCGCGCAACGGTCCGTCAAACCCCTCCGCCCCGACAGGATGGCTGCCTTACCGAGTGCGGTGAGCTCACAGGGTGTCGCCAAGGCAGCCTGCCTGTGCCGCCGATCGGTGTTGGCGGGATGTCTACGACCGTGATGTCGCTCGCCAAGCGATCCAGGGATGGACTCGAGCGTTCCCGACAACACCCATCGGCGGTGCGGGCAGGCGGGAAGAGATAGCGGGTCGTGCTGATCGACAGCACGATTTCGTTACGAGATTGCCGCGGCCGCTGCCCGGCCTCGCAATGACGCTTTGCATCAGATTGCCACGCCCACGGCGCAGGCTCGCAACAACGCTACGCGCCAGCTTCGCGCGCCGCCGTCAGTCCCGGTATGACGGGTCCCGGCGGTCGAGCTTACGGAGCAGGCCCGGCCAGACGAGTTGTCCGCCCATGCCACGCTGGACTTCCCTGGCCTGCGCGCGAATGCCCGCGAGGATCTCAGGCGCAATCATCGTGATGGCATTGCCTGTGGACTGCGCCGCGAGCTGAATCTGGCAGCTGACTTCGAGGAAGTACATCGCCTGGAAGGCGTCGGCGATCGTCGGACCCGCTGTGAGCAGGCCATGATTGCGCAGGATCATCGCCATGTTCGTGCCCAAATCGGCAACGAGGCGTGGCTTTTCTTCTTCGTTGAGCGCGACGCCTTCGTAGTTGTGGTAGGCCAGCGATGCCAGCACGAACAGGCTGTGTTGGGAGATCGGCAGCAGGCCCTGCTCCTGCGTCGACAGCGCGATGCCGGCCTTGGTGTGCGTGTGCACGACGCACTTTACGTCGTGGCGTGCCTCGTGAATCGCCGAGTGGATCGTAAAACCCGCGGGGTTGATCTCGTAAGGGGACGGCATGACCTTGTTGCCCTCGAGGTCGATCTTGACGAGGCTCGAGGCCGTGATCTCCTCGAAGAACATGCCGTAGGGATTGATCAGGAAGTGACCTTCCTCGCCAGGCACGGAGGCCGAGATGTGCGTGTAGACGAGGTCATCCCAGCCGTGCATGGCGATGAGTCGGTAGCAGGCGGCAAGGTCAACACGGGTCTGCCATTCCTCGTCGCTGATCTGGGCTCTTGTCGAAAGCGCGCTTTCTGCTGTGCTCATAACGGGGCTCCTCAGCGCGTGACGCGCGACTGTGTCTGTTGTGCCTGGTGAAGGTAGTCAGCCACAAGGTTCGTCAAGATATTCACCCCCACCTTGAGCGTTGATTCGTCAACGTAGAACAGCGGCGAATGGTTGCTGGGTGCCGAAAACGGATCACGATCCGGCGGTGTGCCGCCGAGGAACAGGAACATCCCTGGAGTCTGCAGTGCGTAGTAGCTGAAGTCTTCCGCACCCGTGATGAGCGGCGACTCAATCAGATTGCCCTCGCCGACCACACGCGCCACGGTCGGCAGCATCCGTTCCGTCAATGCCGGGTCATTGATCGTGACGGGGTAACCCAGGTCGATGGTGACATCGGCGGTGGCACCCGCACTGTCCGCAATAGCAATGGCCGTCTTGCGGACCTTGGCATGTATCTGCTCGCGGATGCCCATGTCGAAGTTTCGGATGGTGCCCTCGAGGTATACCTCGTCGGGGATGATGTTGTTGCGGATGCCGCCGTTGACGATGCCAAACGACACGACCGACGGCGCTTTCGTGACATCGACCTGACGGCTCGCAATGGTCTGTACGCCCATGATGATCTGCGAGGCCACCACGATGGGATCGATGCCGCCCCAGGGACGTGAACCATGCGTCTGCTTGCCTCGCACCTTGATCACAAAGCGATCTGAGCTGGCCATGGCTGGCCCGGAGCGATACGCAACCATTTTCGCAGGCACGCCCGAAAATGTGTGCAAGCCAAACACGGCCGCGGGCTTGCGGCCCTCAAACAAGCCCTCGGCCAGCATGCGCTCAGCGCCGGCGACGACGCCGCCAGCGACGCCTTCTTCGGCGGGCTGGAAAATCAACATGACAGAACCTGGCAGCGACTCGCGAACATCAACCAGAGCGCGCGCCGCGCCGAGCAGCATGGCCATGTGTGTGTCGTGCCCGCAAGCGTGCATGACGGGTACCGACTGGCCTCGGTAGTCACCCATGGCCTTCGAAGCGAATGGCAGATCCACCTCTTCTTTCACGGGTAGCGCGTCCATGTCTGCGCGCAACGCGACGATCGGACCTGGCAGGCCACCTTCAATCATGGCTACGACGCCCGTGCCCCCGTAATCGCGCTCGGGCTTGAGACCCATGGCCTTGAGCTCGGCTGAGACTTTCTCGGCCGTCTCAAATTCCTGGTTGCTGAGTTCGGGGTTCGCATGGAACCAGCGGCGCCACTCGATCACCTGGGACTCGTATTGATCGCCTGCGGCGGTCAGTTTGTCGGTGAGCGGGCTGTCCGCGGCTACGGGTGTGGCAGCAACAGCCAGCAAGGTGGCTGTAAAGAGAACGCTTCGGCGCATGGCAGGTATCCGAATAACTTCGCGGTCTGACATGGTACCGCAGGATCCTGAGGCAATGCGTATGCGCCCGAGAGCGTCACCACATGTCGCGAAGCTGCGCAGCGACGTCGACGGTCGCTGCGGGGCGTGCGCCGCGGTCACCAACGGCCTCAGGCCGGCCGTGCCGCGTCGACGTCAGGGTGGTCATCACGGCATCGGTCATGAAGCGGCTGCGCGCGCCGTAGACATGCCGGTCGCCATGTCGGCGCTGCTGCGTGACGAAGAACTTGAGCGGCGCCATGAGGTGCAGGTTGTTTTTGGCACGCGTCATCGCGACATAAAGCAGGCGCCGTTCTTCGTCGATGGCGCGGTCGTCGCCCGCCGCGAACTCATTGGGGAAATTGCCGTCTGTGACGTTGAGCACGTAGACGTCGTCCCATTCCTGACCTTTGGCCGAATGCACCGTGGACAGAATGAGGTAGTCCTCGTCAACGAGTGGCGGCCCCGCAAGATCGCCCGTTGCTCGAGGCGGGTCGAGCGTGAGCTCGGTCAGGAAGCGCTCGCGCGTGGGGTAGCGACCGGATACCTGTTCGAGCTGCTCGATGTCAGCAAGCCGTTGTTCGGCGCCGTCGTAGCGGGCCTTGCAATGAGGTTGGTACCAGCGCCGCGCGATGGCGACGTCACGCTGCCAGCCCGCACCGTCTTCGTTGCTGCGCATGGCGTGGTCCAGTGAATCCATGGCGGCGCAGAGACCCGACCAGTGTTCGGACGCAGCAGCGGGCGGCGCGAAATCCTTCAATGCCGACAGCATGTAGTCGTTGGCCGCCACAAATTCATAGCAACGCCCCGCATGCGCGGGCCCCACACCCGGCAGCAGCTGCAACACACGGAACGCGGCCACGCGGTTCTTCGGGTTGTCGGCCCACTTGAGCACCGATAACAGGTCCTTGACGTGCGCGGCTTCGAGAAACTTGAGCCCGCCGTATTTCACATAGGGAATGTTGCGCCGTGTCAGTTCGAGTTCGAGCCGATCGCTGTGATGGGCCGTGCGAAACAGAACGGCCTGCTCGCGCAATGGCGTCCCGGCCTCGCGCGCAGCCAGTACGCTTTCGACGACGTAGTCGACCTCCGCATCGGGGTCCTCGACGGTCACGTAGCGCGGTTGCTGCGCCGACGGGCGTTCCGAGTAGAGGTCCTTCCGGTACTGCCGTTCACTCTCCGCGATGAGGCGGTTGGCCGTATCGAGGATCGGTTGTACGGAGCGGTAGCTGCGCGTCAGCGTCACGACCTGGGCGGCAGGCACGAAGCGGTCCGGAAACTCGAGGATGTTGTCGACTTCCGCTGCACGAAACGCATAGATCGACTGCGCATCATCGCCGACCACCGTAAGCCCGGAACCGTCGGGCCGCAGTGCAGACAGGATGCCGGCCTGCAGCTTGTTCGTGTCCTGGTACTCGTCGACGAGGATGTGTGAGAAGCGCGCGCCCATGGCCGCTGCGATCTCGGGGACGGCGGCCAGGTGGTGCCAGTAGAGCAACAGGTCGTCGTAGTCGAGCACGCTGCTCGACTGCTTTTGGGCGACATAGCCGCGAAACAGCTCACGCAGCTCGTCTCTCCAGTCGCTGCACCAGGGGTAGTGCGCGTCAATGCACTCGGCCAGCGACTCGGTCGCATTGACGCAGCGCGAGTAGAGCGCCAGGCAGGTGTCCTTGCGCGGGAAGCGACGGTCGAGTGCGGCCAGGCCCTGCTCGTGACGCACGAGGTCCATAAGGTCCGCCGCGTCGCTGCGATCGAGCACCGTGAAGCTCGGATCCAGGCCCGCGTTGGCCGCAAACTCGCGCAGCAGGCGGTTGGCAATGGCGTGAAACGTGCCCGACCACGGAAACCGTACGTCCTGGGCACGGGCAGCATCGCCAAGCGCCGCACGCACGATGCGTTCCGCGCGCCGCATCATCTCCGCGGCCGCCCGGCGCGAGAAGGTGAGCAGCAGGATGCGCTCGGGCGCGACGCCGGAAATCACGAGATGCGCGACGCGGTGCGCCAGCGTCATGGTTTTGCCCGTGCCAGCACCCGCGATGACCAGCAACGGCCCGCTGTCGAAACCGCCCTCGGCGCCCGCGTGCCCGTAAGCCGCGGCGGCCCGCTGCTCGTCATTGAGCAGGGACAGGTGTTCGGGGACGGACTCGAGTACGGCCGACACGGTGCAACCTCGGAAGCATGGGGATATATACAGTATTGGATGCATACACAGGTGTCTAGTGACGCGGCGCCGCAAAGCGGCCGCCCGTCATCGCGAGCCTGCGCAGCAGGCGTGGCGATCTCGCAACGCAGCGCAGTGGCCGCACGTCACCGTGAGGCGCCAAAGGCCGGGCCCGTCATCGCGAGCCTGCGCAGCAGGCGTGGCGATCTCCCGGATCACTCAATCCGCCGCACAGTCCGGCGCACCAAAGCTCTGAAAACTTGACACCTAGGTACCAGGGTAACAATATCGCCGTTTCAGTCGACACTGTTCGCCAAACCGCAGGATTCAAGGAGGCACCCAATGAAAACGCACGCTTCCCTACGACTCAGATTCGAGAATCTGGAAATCCCTGCCCCTGACTTCCACCACGAGGATCACGTCAAAGTCGCGTTTGAGATGCTCGAGGCCTATGACTTTTTGGAAGCGAGTACACGGTACGCCACGACCATTCGCACGATGGCGTGTCGCGTTGGCGTCCCCGAAAAATTTAACGTGACCATCACATTGGCCTTCATGAGTTTGGTTGCCGAAAGAAAGTCGTTGTGCCCTGCAGCGGATCTCGACACCTTTCTTGCCAAAAACAACGATCTGCTTGATAAGCACGTCCTGAGGCGGTGGTACTCCGATGAACGTTTGACCTCAGCCAAGGCGCGGGGTCTTTTCTTGTTGCCCGATGCCGGGAACCGAGCCGCCTAATGCAGGAAAATTCGGCGGTGGTGGCGCTGGGGCGATTTCGCGACGCTGTCGCACTGGTGACGAGTACGACGTCGTTACGAGATTGCCGCGCCTGGTTCGCAGGCTCGCAATGACCCTGCGGGTCAGCTCGCGATGACGGGCGACCGCGGCGCGGCGCCGCGTCATAATCCTCGCGATGGATTTCACCCTCTACTGGTTCATGTTCCCGGTTTCGATCTGTGTTGCGACCTGCGCGATGCTGTCGGGCATCGGCGGCGCGGCGCTGTTCACGCCGATTTTCATCCTCGTTTTGCCGTTGCTCGGTCCCGAGTACCCGCTGCAAAGCACCGTCGCCGCCATCGGCACGGCGCTGCTCACCGAAACCTTTGGTTTCACCTCGGGCTTTATTGGCTACTACCGAAAACGCCTGATCGACTTCGATATTGTGAAGCGCTTCATCCGCTGGTCGGTGCCCGTCGCCGTCGCGGGCGCCTTCCTGGCGCAGTATGTGGCGGAGGCCTTGCTGATCGCGGGTTACGCGCTGCTCGTACTCGTGCTGGCCATTATTCATGTCTTCGTGAGCCACGACCCCGAACGCGCCGACGTGGCCGCCGGCACAGAGGCGCGCACACTCACAGACGCCAGCGGGCGCTCCTGGCACTACGCCATCCCTAGGCTGACATTCATGGACCGCGTAGTCACCGTCATCGGGTCCTTTCTCACAGGCATGCTGTCGGTGGGCATTGGCGAAGTGATCGTGCCGCAGCTCACCAAGCGCGGTGTGCCCGTAGCCGTGGCCGTGGCCGCCTCCGTGACGATCGTCATCATCACGGTAGCCTGCGCCTCGTTCACACTCATCGCCCAGGTGATTCGCGAGGGCGGCGTGTCGGCCGTGCCCTGGAATCTCGTGTGCTACTCGATCCCCGGCGTACTCATCGGCGGCCAGATCGGGCCGCGCCTACAGGGGCTGGTCTCGCAACGCACGATGGAACATGCGATAGGCGCCCTGTTTTTTGTTCTCGCCGGGGCGATGGCCTTAGTGGCCCTGCAGAAAGGCGGGATCGGATAGGTCACGGTAAGATTAGACAATCCTATGACGAAAGGCGCAGTCTGGGGGGCTCACTAACACGCCCTAAGGGTGAATCTGGGGGGCAGATTCATGACTGATAAAGACACCATTCTGGCCGTCATCGATGCCGATGCCGAAGACCTGTCGGCAGCCGAGCGTGCGGCCTATTTTGCAGAGGGCAGCGGTGCCCGGATCGAGCTGTTCTCCTCGATCTTTGATCCCTACATCGCGGGCGAACGTCTGTTCGATTCCGAAGACCTCATCGCGGCCAAGGAAAAGCGCCTGGCAGAGCAGCGCGAGAAACTCGAGGACGTAGCGCGCCCGTTGCGCGATGACGGCTTCGATGTCGTCGTCGACGTCGTCTGGGACGAGCCCGTTTACGAAGGCGTCGTGCGCAAGGTACTGCGCACCAAGCCTGCCATGGTGATCCGGAACAACCACTATCACCATGCGCTGCAGCGCGGCCTGTTCTCCAACGACGACTGGAACCTCATCCGCACCTGCCCGGCGCCGCTGTTGATCACGCGTCACGGTAAGCACCCCAGCGAGCGCATGAATATCTGCGCAGCGGTCGACCCCATGCACGCGCATGACAAGCCCGCCGAGCTCGACCACGAAATTCTGAAGACGGCCATCGCTATCGCCGACAGGATTGAAGGCGACGTGTCGGTGGTGCACTGCTACGACGCGGCCGCGGTCATCGCGGGTATGGCGGCAGGCTCCATGACACCGATCATTCCCGACACCGAGCAAATCGCCGAACAGGTGCGTGACGAACACTGGGTGTCCGTCGCCAAGCTGCTCGAGCCCTACGGCGTTGCGAAATCCGATGTGCACCATCTGCCCGGCAACCCACGCATGGTGCTGCCGGGTTTCGTGGCTGAGCAGAAGATCGACCTCATGGTCATGGGCGCAGTCTCACGAGGCTTTCTCGAGCGCACCTTCATCGGCAACACCGCAGAGCAAGTGCTCGACCGCATGCCTTGCGACCTGCTGATCATCAAGCCGGCCAGTTTCGAATGCACCGTGAAGGCGGATTCGCGGCACCGCTTCCACCCGCAGTAGCCGCGCCCAGACTCTACAGATAAGGCATAAACAGGCTGCAAAAGGCGTTGCGCAATCGAACGGGCAAGGACGCGCCAGTGAGTTCGGCGGGATCGAGCGCGTCCGCGTCCGCAAGCCGGGCGTCAAAGTAGCCGTCGAGGTCGTGAGCGAGGTGCTCGCTCCAGGCCTCGACCACCACCTCGAAATTCAGCCGCAGGCTGCGCGGGTCAATGTTGGCAGAACCGACGACGCTGAAGCGCTCATCCACGCGCAGCAGTTTGCTGTGATCGAAACTGCCGCGCTGGTAGGACACGCGCACCCCGTACTGCAACAACTGCGGCAGCAGGTGCCGCGTGGCCCAGTGCACAAACGGCAGGTTATTGCGCGCGGGCAGCACGATGTCCACGACGACGCCGCGCAGCGTGGCGGCCTGCAGGGCCGACACGATTTCGCGCGGCGGCAGGAAGTACGGCGTCATGATGCGAACGCGTTCGCGCGCACTCGAAATAGCGGTCTGCAACACAAGGGTCAGCAGGTCCACACGGTTGTCGGGCCCATCAATGGTCACGCGACAGCGCGCATCGCCCGCAGTCTCGTCCGCCGTTGCCGGCGTCAGCGGTAGCAGCGTGTTCGTTGTCAGGTACCAGTCGTCGCGAAACACGGCCGCCAGTGACTGCACGACAGGCCCCATAAATCGAAAGTGACTGTCCTTGATCTTCGCGGGCGCCGCTGCGTCCTCAGGCACGTAACCGGGGCGAATGTTCATGCCGCCCGTGAATGCCACCGCACCGTCAACGACAAGGATTTTGCGGTGGTTGCGCAGGTTGGCGGCCCACTGAAACGGAATCAGCCGGGGTGGCGCGAACATCGCGACCTCGACACCAAGCGCCGTCAGCGCACGGCGCGTACTGCCCCGTGCGTACAAGGCACCCACGCCGTCGAGTAGCACGCGCACGCGAGCGCCCCGCGCCGCGGCCGCGCCCAGCGCGTCGATGAACTGCGTACCGACCCCGCGCTTCTCGAAAATGTACTGCGACAACCAGACCGTCTCGCGCGCACCTGCGATCGCCGCAAGCATCGCCTCGTAGGCATCGGGGCCATTGAGATAGGTCTCGATCGCATTGCCTTCGAGCGGGTCGGGCGCTACGTGCACGGGCGCGTCGCCGAGCACCTGGTAACGCCCGTCGTCAACGGGTGACTCGCCCAGCGCCTTGAGCTTGCGCGCACGGCGCCGCGCGCGATTGACGCCCAGCAGGAAGTAGAAGAACGCGCCGACTAGCGGCACGAACAGACACACCGCAATCCAGCCGACGGCCGAGCGCGGATCACGTTTGTTGAGCAGCGCATGCCCCGCGCTCAGGATCGAGACGAGCGCAATAAAGCCACCCCACAGCCAGGCCGTGACGAGCGAGATGTCGAAGCTGATCATGACCGGACCCGGCCGGCGCGGGCCCTAGCGGTGGAGCATGATCGCCGGCACCGAGGTCTTGTTGACCACGTAGTCGGTGAAGCCACCGAATACGCGCTCACGCCAGCGCGGGCGGCTGTAGGCACCCATGAGCAGCAGGTCGCTGTCGGTCTCCTCATAGGCCTGACGAATCTCCGACTCCGTATCGAGACCGCGTGTGGCGATGCGCTTCGCCTTGATGCCGTGGTGACGCAGGTACTGCTGCAAGTGCGTGCTCTTCGAGCCCGTCGCATCCTCGGGTCCCGACGTGACGATCGTGACGGCATCCGCCGCCTTGAGCAGCGGCACGGTGGCTTTGACCGCCGTGGCCGCCTCAATGGACTGGTTCCAGCAGATCAGCACGCGCCGCCCGATGGATTTGGGCTTGCGCGACGGCAGCATCAGTACGGGCGTGCCCGTGTCCATGAGCGCGGCCTGCTGAAACTGACTCGCAGTCACCGACTTTGTGTTCTTGGGCCGCGACACGACAATGAGGTCTGACATCGGACCGATGAACGGGAAGCATTTTTGCGGGCTGCCCGTAAGTTCGCGCCAGAGCGCCTGACCGCCGTCTTCGCTGTAGCGGTGGCGTTTGTGCAGCTCCATGCCGTGCTCGGCCGTGGTCCGATTGAACAGCTCATGAGCCGCCTTGCTGGCCATGTCCATGCGCTTGCCGTCAGCCTTGCTCTTTTCGAGCTTGTGCGGTCGCAGGTGGTAACCCAGGACATCAAGCGACAGGCGGTCGGCCAGGTCGAACGCCACGGATAGCGCGACGGCACATTCGGGTCGATCGGCCACGGGAATCAGGACAGTACGCATGCGATACCTCTTCGCGAAGGGTTCCTGCAAGTGAGGTTGCGGCATGGCGGGCGTCGTTGCAATCGGGGAAAGCCCCTACCCGACCGCGCGCGCAGCGTGCCCGCTATACTGGGCCACCCGCGACGGCCCGGAGACCCCGATGATTACCCTGCACCACCTCGAGAATTCTCGCTCACAGCGCATCCTGTGGTTGCTCGAAGAACTCGGCGTCGAGTACGAGATCGAGCGCTACCAGCGCGACCCCGTGACGAGCCTCGCACCGCAGGCGCTCAAGGACATCCACCCGCTCGGCAAATCGCCCGTCATCACGGACGGCGACGTGACGGTGGCCGAGTCGGGCGCGATCATCGACTACCTCGTCGAAAACTACGACGACACGGGCCGACTCCAGCCCGACCCCGACGACGCCCAGGGGCTGCGCGACTACCGCTACTTCATGCACTACGCCGAGGGCACCGTCATGCCCCTGCTCATTGTCGCCTTGCTCATGCGCCGCGTCGACGAAGCCAAGATGCCCTTTTTTGTGAAACCCATTGCGAAGGGCATCACGGGCAAGATCCGCTCGGGTTACCTCGACCCGAACCTGGGCAACAATCTGGCCTTTATGGAGTCCGAGCTCACGCGCAAGCCCTGGTTTGCGGGCAACCGGTTCACGGCGGCCGACATTCAGATGAGCTTTATCGCCGAGGGGCTCAATGTCAGCGTCGACCTCGCGAGCCAGTTCCCGAAGCTCGCCGCCTTCCTGGCCAAGTGCCACGCCACGCCCACCTACCAGCGCGCGCTTGAGCGCGGCGGCCCGTTCCAGCTCGGCGCGCGCTGACCGCACCGGACGGCCATCAGGGCGCCATGGCGGCACTCGTGACGCGCTCTGCGCTGACCACGTAGCGCAGCGGCCCGCCAGGCTGCGGCGTGTCAAACGGGTAGCAGGTGATCAAGGTCAGCCGCGGCACCGCCGTGTCGAGCGTGACGGTCGCACGACTCACATCGACAACGTCGAGAGAGGTCACCGCGAACGCGTGACGCTGACCATCCTCGCGGTCGATCGTCAGCAGGTCACCCGTGTTCAATTCCGCCAGAAATCGGAAGTGCGTGTCGCGATGCCCGAGGATCACGCTGTTGCCCACCTCGCCAGGCAGCGCGCTCGAGGCCAGGTGGCCCGGACCAAACGCCAGCGTGCGACCACTCGCACCCGACAACACGAACAACTCCTCATCCGTGGCGTCCGTCGTGAGGCGCGCGATCGGATAGGTATCAGCCCAGGGCCAGGGTCGACCCGGCGTGCCGGTGTCGGGCTGTTCGCCGCGTTGCCAGGCGCGCTGCACGAGATGCTGCGCAAAGGCCGCCTTCGCGGGCATATAGAGTCCGGCACCCAGTTCGATGGCACCAACGGCAAGCAGTACGGTCATGGCAAAAACTCCTGGCCAGCCGCGGATCAGGCGCGACACGTCGCGACGTCCGCTTGGGGTCGAAACACGCGCCTGAGTACGGCGAGCCACAGGGCCAGCGCCAGGGCGAGTCCGCCGATCAGCCGCTGCAGGGGCGCGCTGGTGCCCGTTGCTGTGAACTGACCCAGCGGCGTCGCGCCGCGAGGTGCCAGACCCGGCACAGCGCTACTTTGAACGGGCCCGGCGGTGCGCACGGGCATTTGCTCGACGGCCACGAGGCTCGTGACCTCACTGACGATGTGGTGAGACAGCGCCACCTCGAGCATGGCCGCTCGTGCCAGCTCATCGGGTAGCCCCGCACGGCGCGCATCGTCCAGCGCCTCGAGCTTGTCGCGCGCCCAGGTCACGGCCACGCCATGGCGACTGCGGTCCCGGGCACCCGCGAGCGTAATCTCGTGCGCCCAGGGCATGCCGACGCCGCCCGCCCACTGCGTACCCGAGACTGAAACGCGCGCGGGCGCCACGCCATCGAAACGGGCGCTGACCTCAATGGGCTCGCCCGCGTAAAGATCCGCTATGTGCGTGGGATACGCCTCGACGCTCGCACCACCCCAGTCAAATGTCACATCCGTCAGTACAGGCTGCGCCATACGCTCGAACAAGGCGCCCATGCCTTCGGTGACGCCGCCGGCGTTGCCAATGAGCACGAAGCTGCCGCGGCCGCACTCGGCGGCCTTGCGCATGAACCAGCCATTGGGCGCCGCGCCAATCCCGACCGTGAACAGGCGGCTCGCACCGATCCAGCCCTCGATGTCGCGGAACAGATCGGCTTCGTTGCCGACAGCGCCATCGGTGACGAAGATTACTTGGCGCAGGTAGCCGTCGGGCTGGGCACCGCGCAACGCCGCCATGAGCGCGGGCCGCATCTCGGTCCCGCCGTCAGCGCGCTGCGTCTTGAGCCACCGCAGCGCCTCGGTGCGGTTCTCGGGTGTCGCCATGCGCGGCGCCTTGAACAGTTGCTGCGTGGCGTTATCGAAGGCGATGAGGTTGAAGCGGTCGACGGGGCGCAGCGCATCGATGGCGTGGGTCACAGCCGCAACCGCCTCGATGATCGACGCGCCCTGCATGCTGCCCGACGTGTCGAGCACCAGGATGAGTTCGCGCGGTGGCGCCAAATTAGCGTCCACCGTCATGGGCGGCACCAGTTGAACGAGCGCGTAGCCCGCCTCCCCAGTGGTATGCCCAAACGCGGCGACCTGCGCGTCGGCTGCGCCGTGCGGCTGCCACTCCAGAATAAAGTCGGCATCGAGCCGCGCCTCACCCGCGACGGTCACGTGCTGGGCTGTGCCTGCGCCGCGCGTCACATCGATGCGGTGGTGGCGACTCACAATATCGGCGAGCGGCAAACCGACATCGAGGTCGATATTGACGAACAAGGCGTGGCTGCCCGGCGCCAGGTTGGCGGCCGGGACCGCCGTCGTTGCGGCAGTTGCGACCTTGTGCACTTTGAATTCGCCCGTGCGTGGTGCCGGTTCATAGCGCGGTGTCACGGCTGTCGGGACACGCAGCCGATAACGTTCACCCTCGCGCGCGATACGCTGCTGGTACTCGATCTCGACAGTAACCACCTCGCCAGGCCCGATATTGGCGAGCGCAGTGGTGAACAGATTGGCGCGCACCGTCGAAACGAGCGCAGCGCGTTTGCCGGCGGCGCGGGCCTTGCGGTATGCCTTGCGCGCCTTTTCACGCTCACGAATCTCGCCGACGATGCGGCGCCCGCCCGCTTCGACCGTCAGGTGATCGACCGCCGCGTCATCGGGCAACGGAAACCGGTACACGGCCTCGATGAAGTCCGCGCTCGTATTCCGAAAGCGCTGCTTGAGCGTCGTGCGCGCGATGGGTCCGGACACCGTGATGTCGAAGGTGGCATCCAGATGCGGCAGCGGCTGCTCGCCCGACTCGGTACGCATCATGAGCGACCCCGTCGTGGGCGTGTCTGACGCCCGGGCGTCGGGCACGGGTGTCGCCACACCCGCAGCAACCACAAGGAGTGCAACCGAACCGCGCGCCAGCGCGCGTAGTCGCGCCCGAAACCGCGCACCGGGCACCGTCGATGGTGTCCAGAATGTCAGCGCCCGTGCTTTGCGCGCCGTGTTGCGTTGCCTCAGCCAGTCCTGCATCGTTGTGCTCCCTCTCAACCTGGGAACGATTAGGCCGCCGGGCCATGGCGGCCACGTGCGACAGCGATGGCCGAATCAAGAACAATCATGGCGAATTGTGGCGGTGGCTCCATTGGCTGACGCACAACACGTCGTTATCGTCGAGGACGACGCCGCACTCGGCGCCAACTATCGAGAGGCACTCACACGCCAGGGCTACGCCGTGTCGCTGTATGTCGACCGCGCAAGCGCGCGCGACGGTATGGCCCACACGCCGCCCGACCTTGTGATCATCGACGTCAACCTGGGCACCGACATCGAGGGTGGCTTCGAGCTGTGCCGGGAGCTGCGCGCGCAGTCGGCCGTCCTGCCGATCATGTTCCTGACCGCACGCGACAGCGAGTTCGACGCGGTCTCAGGCCTGCGACTCGGTGCCGACGACTACCTGAGCAAGGACGTGAGCCTTGAGCACTTGATGGCCCGCGTCGCGGCGCTGTTCCGACGCCAGGCGGCACTGGCGGGCGGCGGCGCCGAACGCCGCTTCACGCGCGGCGCACTGGCCGTCGACGAAGACCGGTTTGCTGTGACCTGGCAGGAGCAGCCCGTCGAGCTCACGCTCACGGAGTACTGGCTGGTGCATGCACTCGCGCGCCACCCGGGGCATGTGAAGAGCCGCCAGCAACTCATGGATGCCGCGAACACGGTGCTCGACGACAACACAATCACCTCACACGTCAAACGCATCCGCCGAAAATTCGTCGGTATCGACGCCAACTTTGATGCCATCGAGACGGTGTACGGCATGGGTTACCGCTGGCGGGCGCACTAGCGCGCACGACGTGCGATTCGGACTGCGACGGCAGCTGCTCGCCATCGGGCTCGTCACGCTCGCGTTGCCGATCGCAAGCGCACTGTACCTGCGCGAAACCGAACAGGCGTTGCGCAGCGCACAGGCCGGCTTTCTCAATGACCTGGCGCGCGGGCTCGCGCCGCTTATGCCCGCCGTGGACAACCTGTCCCCGCCCGGGCGCGCCGATGAGGCGCTGTACGCGCACCCGCTGTCTGTGACGCCAACGCTCGATGGCTTCAGCGCGGACTGGCGCCTGCGCGTCGCACCCGTGCCCGCGGCGGTCGGTGGCGACCAGCTCGGCGTGCTCGTCGGCGAGCGCGACGGCACACTATGGCTTGCGGCCGAGGCGCAACACGCAGCGACGGACGCACCACGTTTCGATGTCGCCTGCGGCGACGACCAGGGCGGCCTCGTGCTCACGACGATCGCGCCGATTGCGCCGGGTGCCGTGCTGCCCGCGACCACCGCGTCGGGCTTCGGCGGACGTATTCGCGGTGACTGGCAACCGACCGCTGACGGCTCGCGGCTCGAGCTGCGACTACCTGCCGGCCTTTGCCATAATCGACTGGGCCTCGCGGTTCGGTCCGGCGACCGCAGCGCCCGCACGTACCGAGACAGCATCCCCGGTGCGCTGATTCGCATTAACGCGAAGTTGCGCGACACCTTGGCGAAGAACGCACTGCCGGGCATCGAGACCTTCGCCATCAACCAGTTCGGTTACCGCATCACGCCCGTCATCGGTTCACGCGCGGGCGGGGCCGAGGCGCCGCGCAAAGGCTTCGCGCAACGGCTCATCGCCGGCCTCATGGGCGGCGATGCGGACGCGGACAGGGCGGTCTTCGAAGCGCAGGCGCATCGACCCGTGGCCGGTGCGCTCGATGGCGCGCTGGCGGGCAACACGGTGGCGGCACGCTACGCGGCACCGGGCGGCGGTTTGCTGCTCGTCGACGCACGACCACTCGCCGGCGGCGCGCTGGTGCTCGTGCAGGACGCCGAAGCCATCCTCACACTCGCCAATCCGTCGTTGCAGCGACTGACCACGGCGATCATCGTCACGACGCTGGCCGTCGTGCTGTTGCTGCTGGCTTATGCGAGCTGGTTGTCGTGGCGCGTGCGGCGACTGGCCCGACACGCGAGCCGTGCGGTCGACGCGCACGGCCAGATCCAGGACGTACCGCCGGATACGGCGGCCGGCGACGAGATCGGCGACCTCGCACGCGACATGCGCCAGATGCTGCGGCGTACCGCCGAACAGCAACGGTGGCTCGCCGCCATGGCCGACACGTTGTCGCACGAGCTGCGCACGCCGCTGGCCGTCGTGCAGTCTTCGCTCGACAATCTTGAGCAGGGATCACTGGATGCCGATCAGAAGCAGCTCACTGATCGCGCCGCCGACGGCGTCCTGCGCCTGCGGGCGATCCTGAATGCGGTTTCCAACGCGAGCCGCGCCGAACAGGCGGCGCGAACGGCCGACACGGCGTCCGTTGCACTCGCACCGCTTGTCGCTCAGCTCAGGGACGCCTATGCGGCGACGTTCCCGAGCCACGCCTTCGAACTCCTGAGCAATGCGACACCGACCGTCAATGGTACGGCCGAACTCCTCGTGCAGGCGCTCGACAAGCTCGTCGAAAACGCCGTGCGCTTCGCCCCCGAGGGCTCCGCCATCCAGCTCGAACTGGAGACGCACGACGCCCACGCGGTCGTGCAGGTTCGCAACCAGGGACCGGCGCTGCCCGAGGGCGACCCGGCACGGCTGTTCGACTCCTTCGTGTCGACGGGGGGCACAGGCAGCTCCCACCTCGGGTTCGGCCTGTACATCGCACGACTCATCGTCGAGGCGCATGGTGGCGGTGCAGCAGCCGCTGACTGGCACGACGATGCCGCATCGGGCGTGGTGGTCACGCTGCGCCTGCCGCTTGTCGAAAGCTGACGCTGCGCGGCGGCCGCGCTATGGTTTGGGCACGGTGCCGACACGCAACGACAACGCAAGGTGAGTAACAGCGCGTCCCAACTCAATGGCGTGATCGCACACGTCAACCTCGCCCGCGGCTACCGTGGCGGCGAACGCCAGACGGAGCTGCTCATTCGTGAGCTCGCGAAGCGCGGCGTGCGCCAACGGCTCGTCGCGCGCACGGGGGAACCACTCATTGTGCGGCTGGCCGACGAAGCGACGCTGGATCGACGTGCCGTCGGTGGCATCGTCGGCGCGGCACGGGCGCTCAAGGGCGCGAGCCTCGCGCACGCGCACGAAGGCCGCTGCGTGCAGGCCACGGCCCTGGCGCGGTGGCTATCGGGCGTGCCCTACATCATCACCCGGCGTGTCGTGCGCCCCATCAGCGACAACCTCATCATGCGACGCGTCTACGGCAAGGCAGCTGCGCGCGTGGGTATTTCCTCGAGCATTGCCGATGCCATGGAGGCCTATGTGCCCGGGCCAAAGCCGCACGTGATTCCGAGCGCGGTGACACCCGTGGCGCCAGACAAAACCCACGTTCGGGCACTGCGCGAGCGCTGGGGCACAAAGCCGGTCGTCGGCCATGTCGGCGCACTCATCGGCTACCAGAAAGGTCAGCCGCTGCTCATCGAGGCCGCACGTACCCGACCCGGAGTCGCTTTCGTGTTCGTCGGCTCGGGGCCCGACGAAGACGACCTGCGCGCGCAGGCAGCGGGTCTCGACAACGTGCACTTCACGGGGCAGGTCGACGATGTCGCGAGTCACCTCGCGAGTTTTGACCTGTTCGCCTTTCCCTCGCTGTTCGAGGGTCTCGGGTCCATCCTGCTCGACGCCATGTTCCTCGAGCTGCCGATCGTCGCCGCGCGCACGGGTGGCATTCCTGACATCATTAAGCATGATAACAATGGCTTGCTGGTACCGACCGACGATGCCCCGGCACTCGGAGCCGCCATCGACCGACTACTCGGCGACGCGGAACTGCAGACGCGGTTCGCCCAGGCCAACCGCGAGGCCATCGGCGATTACTCGGCGTCGCGCATGGCAGACCGCTACCTGGCCCTCTACACGGAGTTGATGGCATGAGACACACGCTGATCGTCGCCACGGCATTGCTGGCCGGTGTCGCACACGGTGACGCACTGCCCACACTCATGCCAACGGAGCCAGCGCTCGACGCGAGCACCATCGTGCAGCGCGCGCACGATGCGGCGGGCGGCGCGCAGTGGGTGCGACCCGTATCACTCTCACTCTCGGGCTACGCCGTGTTCTACCGCGACGGCGTCGCCACGCGACACGAGCGGCACAACATGTGGCGCATCTACGACTCGGGTAAACGCCAGGCGCATCGCGCCGACGGCAAGGTCCGCATTGAGTCGATCCGCGAGGACACCGCCGTCATCGACTTGAGCTTCGACGGCACCTACACCTACACGCACGCAGGGCGCTCGGAGCCGACCATCGGCGATTCGCGCTGGTCGTCGAGCTTCGGCTTCGGCGTCATCCGGCACGCCCTCGACGAGGGTTACCTCCTGCAACGCCTGCCCGACGACCTCGTCGACGGCCGCGCGACCTACGTCATCAATGTTCTCGACCCCTACGCCGGCGAGACGCGATTCGCCATCGCGTACGACGACTACGCCATCCTCCGCGTCGGTTTTGACACACCACGCGGCTGGCACGAGCGCATTTACTCCGACTTCTTCTCGAACGAGGGTGAGCGCTGGCGCCAGCCCGCACGGGTGCGGCTTTATTACGATGGCGTCAAGGCCAACGAAGTCATCTGGACGGCCTACGCCATCAACGAGACACTGCCTGACTGCCTGTTTGTGCTGCCCGAGGCGACCGACTGCCGTGATGACTAGCGAGATGACCGCATGAGCTTTTTCTCAGAGCTGCGACGACGCAACGTCTACCGCGTCGCGACGGCCTACATCATCGTGAGCTGGCTCATCATGCAGGTGGTCGACGTCATGCAACCGGCCCTGCTGCTGCCTGAGTGGATCGCGCGGCTGTTTGCCGTAGTGCTGTTGATCGGCTTCCCCATCGCCATGGTCCTGGCCTGGATCTTCGACATCACACCCGAAGGCATTGTACGCACCGATGCCGAGCCCGCCGACGCCGCGGCCCGGCAACACGCGAGCCGTCGACTTGACCTCACCATCGTGATCGGCCTCGTGCTCGTCGCCGGCCTCATTGTCTGGCAGCAACTTCGTCCCGCAGACGACCCGCGCCTGTCGTTGGCGCCCGACATCGCGGTGCTGCCTTTCGAAGACCTGTCACCACAAGGTGACCAACAGTACTTCGCGGACGGCGTCTCTGAGGAGATTCTCAATCTGCTCGCGCGCCAACCCGACCTTCGCGTCACAGGCCGTACCTCGTCATTCTCATTCCGCGGCAGCGACAAGACGCTAAGAGACATTGGCAACGCGCTGGGCGTGTCCGCCATCCTCGAGGGGTCTGTTCGCAAACAGGGCAACCAGGTTCGCATTCTGGCGCGACTCGTCATGGCGAATGACGGATCGACACTCTGGAACGAGACCTACGAAGCCGAGCTTGTAGACATCTTCGCCGTGCAGGACCGCATCGCCGAAGCGGTGTTCGCTGCCATGGCGACGCAGCTCGATGATGACGGCACGACAGACGCACAGGCGCCGTCGTTTGAAGTCTACGATCGCTACCTGCGTGCGCGGGAGCTCATTACCTCGAGGCAGGTCGATAGTATCGAGGAGGCTCAGGATCTCCTCCTGAGCGTGGTGGCCATCGAGCCTGATTATGCGGCGCTCTGGGCCCAGTTGGCACTGAGCGAACGGCTCCTGTCGCTCGCACCGGGTGGCGGGGGTACGCGGCCGATCGAGGAGAGCTACGGCAGAGCGATCAACTATGTCGAGCGAGCGCTGGAGCTGGACAGCGGGCTTGCCGACGCGCACGCGGTGCGCGGTCTGCTGTACCTCGATGACAAAGATCTGCCGCAGGCGGAAGCCGCGCTGCGACGCGCCCTGGAGATCAACCCCGCACATACCAATGCGCGACTGTGGCTCGGGTTGTGTCTCAACGCAGCCACGCGTTACCGCGACGCGGCCAATGAAATGCAGGCACTGTTTGAGGTCGACCCACTGTTCCCCCCGGTTGCCGGCAATCTGGTCAGTGTCTCTATTGGTATCGGTGATCTGGAGCGAGCACGGCAAGTTTTTGAGCGCCTGCAGCGCATTGAGGCGTCCGCTGCGAATATCGCTGGGGCGCGGTCACGCTACGATGAAGGGACGGGCAATCTCGCGAGCGCCATTCGCCGCATGCAGCGCAGCATGGAGGACAGCCCAACCACGAGCGCCGCGGCACCGACCGCACTCATGCAATTGCGCCTGGGCGACGTCACCAGCACGCGCTTTCAGGCCTTGCCGTTCGTACCGATTCGTACTGCGCTTCTCGAGGGGCGCGGCGAGGACGCAGCCGCACGCGCAGCGACGATCCTTGCGCGCAGCGACGACTACTATGTCTTCCAGGTCGAGTACATTCGCACCCTCGCCGACGCGGGTTTGGACGAACGACTGATCGCCTATTACCAGGACACGTTCGGCAACATCGAAGCGTACGAGCGAAGCTTGTTCTGGGCGTTCGATCCTGTGATGCCGCCTTTCTGGGCGCTCGCCTATGCCATGCACCGTTCTGGCGCAGACGCAGAATTAGACACCGTGATGACACGCTGGCGGCAGGCGATCGACATCGCCAGAGCCAATGGCGCCGACAACTACGACGTCGATCTCAACGAGGCGCAATGGTACGCAATCAAAGGTGAAACCGAGGACGCGGTCGCGTATCTTGAGCGTGCAGCGGGGCACGGTCGTGGATTGCTCGAAGCCCGTCTGCTGAATGACTATCTGAACACGCTGCTCGGCGGCCATCCCGGCTTCGAGGAGCTTATGGCAAACAACATTCGGCGCATCAACGAGGAACGCGCGGCGCTCGACCTGGACGCCCTCGCTCTCTGAGCCACACGCACAGACTCACCCATGAACGAACGCATCATCGTGGTCGGCGGCGGCGCCGGCGGCCTGGAACTCGCTGTCCGCCTGGGCCGCAAGTACAAGCGCCGCAAGAACGTCGAAGTCATGCTCATCGACAAGAATCCCACGCACATCTGGAAGCCGCTCTTCCACGAGGTGGCGACGGGTTCTCTGAACAGTTATCACGACGAGGCCAGCTACCTGATGCTGGCGCGAAAGCACAAGTTCAACTTCACCTTGGGTCGGGTCACGACGATCGACAGTAACGCGCGCACAGTGACCATCGACGCGCTTAAGGACGACGACCTTGAGATCGTGCCCGAGCGAGAATTTCACTTCGACACACTCGTGGTCGCCGTCGGCGCGTTGTCGAACGACTTTGGTATTCCCGGCGTTCGCGAATTCAGTCGCTACCTCGACTCGCGCGAACAGGCCGAACGCTTTCACAAGCACTTCGCAACACAGCTGCAGCGCACCAACCTCTCCAGCACCTCGGAAACGCTGACGGTCGGCATCGTCGGCGGTGGCGCCACAGGCGTCGAGCTCGCAGCCGATATGCACAACGTGGTGCAGCGGCTCCGTGAGTATGGTTTCGAGCATTTCGGCAAGGAGCGACTCAGCGTCACGTTGGTTGAGGCCGCCCCCGAGCTGCTACCCCGCCTGCCTGAACGTATCGGCGTGTCCGTACGCGAGGAGCTGGGGCGCATTGGTGTTGCCGTGCGCGTCGACACGCGCGTGTCTGAAGTTCGCAAGCATTGCGTTGTCACCAGCGACGGGGAAGCGATTCCGGCGCAGATCAGTGTCTGGGCCGCGGGCGTGCGCGCGCCCGAGTGGCTCGAGACCTGCGGCTTGCCCGTTGACAATCTCGGCCGCATCGAGGTGAACGACGACCTGACCGTCAAGGATTGCCCGAGTGTCTACGCGATCGGTGACTGCGCGGCGGCCCGCAACGCGGATGGCAGCGAGATCCCGCCCCGCGCGCAGGCAGCCCATCAGATGGCCACGGTCGCGGCCAAGAACATCGTGGCGCAGCGCCGCGGCAAGCGCACGCGTGCCTTCAAGTACCGCGATTTCGGCAGCCTCGTGAGCCTCAGCAAGTACTCAACCGTCGGCAATCTCATGGGCAACCTCGTGCGCGGGACGATCTTCGTCGAGGGCTGGATTGCGCGGCTCGTCTACCTGTCGCTCTACCGTATGCACCAGGCCACGGTGCACGGTCGGTTCTCCACCCTGCTGATCATGCTCGGCGACCGCATCTACAAAGCCACGCGCGCCTCAGTGAAATTGCACTGAGCGCCGGCCGACCGCTTGTGTTCTCGCGCGAAGCCACTACAATCGCGCGCACCCGAAATTCAGAGGCCTGTATGTCCTCCAGCTAACGGCGCGTTGGCCAGCCCCGGCGGTACAGCGCGTTAGCCACAACGTGTTCCACTGCTTGCGAAGGTTGTTGCCATGCCTTTCGATGCCGTTGCCCTGAACCCAGGCCCCGAGTGGCCCGTTCACGACCAGGCTTCATCTCCCGATCGCGTCCCCCAGGACGGCGTCACCCAGGACCACTTCGTCGTCCGTGACGGTGTCGAGTTTGCGGGCACGCACGTGATTATCGATCTCTGGGACGCGGCGCGGCTCGACGATCTCGAGCGCATGGAGCGGGCGTTCCACGAGGTCATAGAAACCTGCGGCGCAACGCTGCTGCACATCCACCTGCACCACTTCACGCCCAACGACGGCATCTCGGGCGTGGCCGTACTCGCCGAGTCACACATCAGCGTCCACACCTGGCCCGAGCGCGGCTTCGCGGCCTTCGACGTGTTCATGTGTGGCGATGCCCGCCCGGAGCTTGCAGCCGACGTGCTGGCCCGCCACTTCGCACCGGGTCGACTCGAGGTGCACGACTTGCGGCGCGGCACCGTGACGCCCCGGACCGGGGGCTGATTCGTCATGGCTGATTTCGAAGAGACCCTCTACGACGCCGTCGCCCAGAAGTTTCGAATCGACAAGCTCTACTTCGAAAACAAAACCGACCACCAGCACCTCATGATCTTCCACAACGCGGCACTGGGTCGGGTCATGACGCTCGACGGCATTGTACAGACCACGGAAGCCGACGAGTTCGTCTACCACGAGATGATGGCGCATGTGCCGCTGGTGGCGCATGGTGCGCCTCAGCACGTTCTGATCATCGGCGGCGGCGACGGCGGCATGTTGCGTGAGGTGGCAAAACACGCCGTCGAATCCATAACCCAGGTTGAGATCGACGCGGCTGTGGTCGAGATGGCTAAGACCTATCTGCCCAACCACTCGGCGGGCGCTTACGACGATCCGCGGCTGCAGCTCGTCATCGATGACGGCTTTGCCTTCGTACGCGACGACACGCGCCACTACGATGTCATCATCGTCGACAGCACGGACCCGATCGGACCCGGCGAGGTGCTCTTCAGCGAGGACTTTTACGCGCACGCCAAGACGCGGCTCGCGCCCGGCGGCGTCGTCGTCACCCAGAATGGCGTGCCGTTCTTCCAGCCCGATGAAGTGACAACCACGCACCGACGTCTGGCGCGCCACTTCGCCGACGCCACGTTCTACTGCGCACCTGTGCCCACCTACTACGGCGGCTTCATGACCTTTGGCTGGGCGACCGATGCCACGGAGCTGCGTGGTCTGGCGCCCGCCATCATCCGTGATCGCGTCGAGCGGGCCGAGCTCAATACGCGCTATTACAACGCCGACATGCATGGCGCCGCGTTTGCACTGCCGCAGTACGTGCGCGCGGCCATGCAGGGCGAATGACCCAACGCCACGTCACGATCGGCGCGCCGGCCGAGACGGCCGCGCATTACGAGGACCTCGTAAACCGCCACGGCTCACCGCTGCTCGTCTACGACCCCGCAGTCGTGCGACAGCGCTACGCCGAACTGCAACGCGCACTGCCTGGCGTGTCGCTCTACTACGCCGTCAAGGCGCTGCCCAGCGCGCACGTCATTCGCACCATCGACGCGCTGGGCGGCGGTTTTGATATCGCCTCGGGCGGCGAGACCGAGCTGCTGTTACGCGAAGACGTGTTTGGCCGCCGCACGATCCACACGCATCCGATCAAAAAAGACGCCGAGATCCGCAGTGCGCTGCGCTACGGCGCCACGACCTTTGTCGTTGACAATGACTACGAGCTCACGAAGTTCGTGCCCTACCGAAGCCGTGTTGGCATCCTGCTGCGCGTGAGCTTTCGCGCCAGCGGCGCCGCCGTCGATCTGTCACGAAAATTTGGCTGCGCGTTCGATGAGCTGCCAGGCCTGCTCGACCGCGCCGCGGCACTCGGCATCCATGTGAAGGGTCTGAGCTTCCACGTAGGCTCGCAGTGCGCGGACGCCGCGAAACACGTCGAGGCCATCGAGCAGTGCGCTGCACTCATGCAGGCGCGCGCCGAAACCGACCCCACGCCCATGAGTGTGCTCGATATCGGCGGTGGCTTCCCGGCCGCCTACCACCGCACGGGGCTAGACCTTGAGGCCTGGTGCGCCCCGGTTCGCGCGGCGCTGGGCCGCGTGCCCGACGACTGGCAGTGCATCGCCGAGCCCGGTCGCGTGCTCGTGGCCCCCGCCGTCACCTGCGTCACAACCGTCGTGGGCACATCCCGTCGTGACGGCGTTCGCTGGTACTACCTCGACGACGGCGTCTACGGCTCCTTCTCAGGACAGCTCTTCGACCATGCCGTCTACCCGTTGCAGGTGCTGCGCGAAGGACCCGTCGAGCCCAGTATCCTCGCAGGCCCGACCTGCGACTCCATCGACATCGTGGCCGAGCAGATCGCCTTGCCCGAGCTCGAGCCTGGTGATCTCGTGATCGGCCATGAGATGGGCGCCTACACAGCGGCCACACGGACGCGCTTCAACCTGTTGCCCGACGCGCAGTTCATCAGTCTCGAACCTGCGTAGAGACGTCTTTCGACACGGCGCGACCAGCCGGTTACGCTCGGGCCATGACCGGGCGCTGTAAGTCTCTGGAACACGCCGGGCGGCGCAATCGTTCGCGGTTGCGTCATGCCGTGATTGCAACGGCACTGCTCTCCCTCGCGGGCTGCGTCTCGGTCCCGCTAGACCAACCGAAGACGCAAACCATGGCGCTTGCCGACAACACGCATACGGAGCTCGGACAGCTCGAGCAGGGGTGGATGGCCATCAACGGCGATGCCTCTGGCTTCTACCCACTCGTCAACGGCATCGACGCACTCGGCGTGCGGCTTGAGCTGGTCGAACGCGCCGAAGCCACCATCGATCTGCAGTACTTTCTCATGAAGGGCGATACCGCTGGCGCGCTTTTGGCAGACGCGCTCTGGAAGGCGGCGGATCGCGGCGTGCGCGTACGCTTTCTACTTGATGACGTGTTTACCTCCGCACCCGACAGTGGCCTGCACGCACTCGACAGCCACCCCAATATCGAGGTTCGGCTGTTCAACCCGATCTCGCGGCGCGGCCTTCACGCGCTCAATTTCCTGGGACACTTTCGGCGCGCGAACCGGCGCATGCACAACAAGTCGTTTACGGTCGACAACGCTGTGGGCATCGTCGGCGGGCGCAATATCGCCGACGAGTACTTCGCGCTTCGCGATGACGCGGTCTTTGCCGACTTCGATGTGGTCGCATTCGGCCCCGTGATTCGTGAGGTGTCGGCGTCGTTCGACAGCTACTGGAGTCACGAGCTTGCAGTGCCCATCGACCAGCTACTCTCGGAACGCGAGAAGGCCGAAGCGCGCGAGCGCCTGGGCAACTGGCAATCGCCGCCCGAACTCCAGGCGATTTACCACCGCGCGAGAGATGCCGCACTCGTGCGTGAGCTCGCGTCGGGCGACACGAAGATGTACGTGGCCAAGGCACGGGTGATCTCCGATGATCCCGGGAAGCTGGAACGCAGGGTTAGCAAAGACAACCGGCCACTGATCACCGATCTCGGGCAACTGCTGCTCGCGGCAGAAGAAGAGCTTGTATTCATCACGCCCTACTACGTGCCCGGCAAGGACGGAATCCAGTTCGTGCGCGACCGCGTCGCAAGGGGCGTTCGCGTACGCGTCCTGACCAATTCGCTGGCCTCGAACAACCACATCCCCGTGCACTCGGCTTACGCGAGCTACCGGCGCCGCGTGCTCGACGCCGGCGCCGAGCTCTTTGAGGCGCGCGCCGACGCGGGCAAGACGACAGCTGGCCCCGACGCGCCGTCGGCCCTGACCATGCATACCAAGCTGATCGTGATCGACCGGCGCTACGTGTTCGTGGGCTCTCTAAACCTCGATCCGCGCTCGATCGACATCAATGCAGAGATGGGCTTGCTCATCGACTCGCCCGGGCTCGCGACTCGAATTGTGGACGGTCTCGATGCGGCACTGCCCGAGGCCACCTACCAGGTTGTTGCGCGCGATGGACGCTTCATGGAGTGGCACACCCGGATCGACGGCCAGACCATCGTCGAGCACAACGAACCGCTGAGCTCACGCTGGCGGCGCTTCAAGGCCTGGGTGCTGCGGATCGCGCCCGAGAGTCAGCTCTAGCTCCGGCGCTCATCACCGCTTCGCGGCGGGCGTGTCGAGCTGCTCGATCACCTGTCGAAGCCGCTCTGTATTCGCATAGCGGTCCACGACGATCAGCGCATTGGCATTACCTTGTGCAGCCAGGTGCGCACTCGTGGGCATGAGCGGCCGCAGAACCGGTACCAGCTGCGGCGCCGGTAGGTGCTGCAATGCGAACACCCGAGTAACCCATGCGCCGGGCGCAGCGGTCTCACCGTCCTTGAGCACCGGGATTGCGGCTTGCCGCACGCCCTTTTTGGGTAAAACCGTAACGTAGTCGCCAGTAGTCACAGCCGCCAAGTCGTTGTTGTCGAGGACGCTCAGAAACGCGTCGTATTCCATATCCGCGAAGCCCGTCGGCCCCACGACGATGCCGTTAGGTACGCGATAGTCGAGCAGGAAGCGCTGGCCGCTGTTAGCGGTTACCTCTTTGATCACACTTGTGATCGGTGTCGTGCGGCGCAGTCGCGCGGAACGCGTCTTGCCTTGTGTGGTGGCTGTCTGGCGCGATTCCTTCGTCGCGCTCGAGGGCGCTTCCGGCGCCGACTGTGCCACGGCGCACGCGGATGTGAACGACACCAGAAAAACGATAGCCAGAACGGTAACGAGTCGCGACTGCAGCATCAGGTCATCTCCACCAGGTCCTGATGCTGTGTGACCTTGCGCGGCGCCCGACGTTCCCGGCGGCGTTCTACGGACTACACGTCGAGGAAGTCGCAGATGCCCTTGGCAGCCTCGCGGCCCTCGAACACAGCCGTCACCACGAGATCGCTGCCGCGCACCATGTCACCGCCCGCGAAGACCTTGGGGTTCGACGTCTGGAACGGGCGCACGGGATCGGTGCTGACGCGCACACGACCGTCGGGGCTTGTCTCGACGCGGTGCTTCTCGAACCAGTCGGCCGGGTTGGGCCGGAAACCGAACGCGATGATGACCGCGTCGGCCGGCAGCACTTCTTCACTGCCGGGCACAGGCTCAGGCCGACGACGACCGTCGGGGCCCGGCGCACCGAGCTCGGTCGTCACGACTTTCACGCCCGTGACACGGTCCGTGCCGATGATTTCGACGGGCTGTCGGTTGAAGAGGAACTCGACGCCCTCTTCCCTGGCGTTCGCGACTTCACGGCGCGAACCCGGCATGTTGGCCTCGTCACGGCGGTAGGCGCAGGTCACGCTCGTTGCGCCCTGACGGATCGACGTGCGGTTGCAGTCCATACCCGTGTCGCCGCCGCCGAGTACCACGACGCGCTTACCCGAGAGGTTCATCTCGGGGTCGACCTTGTCGTGCTCGCCGAGTGTCTTGTAGGCGTTCGAAATCAGGAACGGCAGCGCGTCGTAGACGCCTGGCAGGTCTTCGCCCTGGAAGCCGCCGCGCACGTAGGTGTAGGTGCCCATCCCCAGGAACACGGCGTCGTACTCCTCCGTCAGATCATCGAACGAGATGTCATCACCGATACGGGTGTTGAGCACAAACTCCACGCCCATGCCTTCGAGGATCTCGCGGCGCGTCTCGATGATGCGCTTCTCAAGCTTGAACGGCGGGATGCCAAATGTCAGCAGGCCGCCGATCTGCGAGTAGGCGTCGTAGACCACAGGCTTGACGCCATTGCGCGCGAGCACATCAGCAGCGGCCAGGCCGGCCGGGCCCGCGCCGACGATGGCCACACGCTTGTCCGTGGGCACGACGTGTGAGAGGTCGGGGCGCCAGCCGAGCTTAAGCGCCTCGTCCGTGATGTATTTTTCGATGTTGCCGATGCTGACGGCGCCCAAGCCGTCGTTGAGCGTGCACGCACCCTCGCAGAGCCGGTCTTGCGGGCACACGCGGCCGCACACTTCGGGCAGCGAGTTTGTCTGGTGCGAGAGCTCCGCGGCTTCGAGGATGTTGCCCTCGCGAATCAGGTTGAGCCAATTCGGAATGTAGTTGTGCACGGGGCACTTCCACTCGCAGTAAGGGTTGCCGCAGTTGAGGCAGCGTCCGGCCTGGTCGGCGGCTTCCTCGGCTGAGAACTCGCCGTAGATTTCTTTGTAGTGGTGCACGCGCACCTCGGCCGGCGCCTTGTCCGGGTCGCGGCGCGGGATCTCGAGGAACTGCAGCGGAAATTCGTTTGCAGCCATATCAGGCAGCCTGTCGCAGTGAGGTGATCAGCGTTCCGAGCTCGGACGCCTTGGGTTTCACGAGCCAGAAGCGGGACAGGTAGTCGCGGTAGTCCTCGAGAATTTCCGCGCCCCAGGCGCTGTCCGTGAGCGCCACGTGCTGCTCGAGCAGGCTGCGCAAGTGGTGCAGGTAAGCCTCCATCGACTCGGGCGACACGCGCTGGATATCGATGAGCTCGTGGTTGTAACGGTCGACAAAGTCGCGCTGCATGTCGAGCACGTAGGCAAAGCCGCCTGTCATACCCGCGCCGAAATTCACGCCCGTGTCCCCAAGCACGCAAACCACGCCGCCTGTCATGTATTCGCAGCAGTGATCGCCTGAGCCTTCGATGACGGCCGTCGCCCCCGAGTTACGCACGGCGAAGCGCTCGCCCGCGCGACCCGCCGCGAACAGCTCACCGCCTGTCGCCCCGTAGAGGCAGGTGTTGCCGATGATGGCCGTGTCGCGGGGTACGTAGCGCGCCGCCGCCGGCGGCCGAATCACGAGGCGACCCGCGGTCATGCCCTTGCCGACGTAGTCGTTGGCATCGCCCTCGAGCGTCATGTGCAGACCGGCGACGTTCCAGGCCCCAAAGCTCTGCCCGGCCGTGCCGCGCAGCTTGAGGTCGATCACCGCGTCACCCATCCCTAAGTTGCCGTGTGCCCGCGCGATCTCGCCGGACACTCGGGCACCGATCGAGCGGTTGAAATTGCGCACCTCGTAACCGAAACGTGCCGACTCGCGCTTGGCGATGGCCTCGGCCGTATCGACGACCATCTGTTCGGCCAGCTCGCCACGGTCAAAGGGCGGGTTACTGACTTCGGTGCAATGGCGCGGCTTGTCGGCGGCCAGCCCCCCGTCGGAGAGGATCGGTGACAGGTCGAGTGCCTGCTGACGTTCGGTCTGTCCCTGTACGGCGCGCAGCAGATCGGTGCGGCCGACGAGTTCGTCGAGCGTGCGCACACCCAGTGCGGCCATGTACTCACGCGTTTCCTCGGCCACAAAGCGGAAAAAGTTCACGACCATGTCGGGCAGCCCGACGAAGTGTTTGCTGCGCAGCACCTTGTTCTGCGTCGCCACGCCCGTGGCGCAATTGTTCAAATGACAGATGCGCAGGTACTTGCAACCCAGCGCGACCATGGGCGCCGTACCGAAGCCGAAGCTCTCGGCGCCCAGCATGGCCGCCTTGATGACGTCGAGCCCCGTCTTGAGGCCGCCGTCGGTCTGCAGGCGCACCTTGTGGCGCAAATCGTTGGCTCGCAGCACCTGATGCGTTTCGGTCAGGCCCAGTTCCCAGGGGCTGCCCGCGTACTTCACCGAGGTCAGCGGGCTCGCACCCGTGCCACCGTCGTAGCCCGACACGGTGATGAGGTCGGCGTAGGCCTTGGCGACACCCGCCGCGATCGTGCCGACACCCGGTTCGGACACGAGCTTCACGCTCACGAGCGCGGCCGGGTTGACCTGCTTCAGATCGAAGATGAGCTGCGCCAGGTCTTCAATCGAGTAGATATCATGGTGCGGCGGCGGCGAAATCAGGCCGACGCCCGGATTGGCGTATCGCAAGCGTGCGATGGTCTCGTCGACCTTGTGCCCGGGCAGCTGGCCGCCCTCGCCGGGCTTGGCGCCCTGTGCGATCTTGATCTGCAGTACGTCGGCATTGACGAGGTATTCGGCGGTAACGCCAAAGCGACCACTCGCAACCTGCTTGATACGCGACATGCGCTCGGTGCCGTAGCGCGCAGGGTCTTCGCCGCCCTCGCCCGAATTCGAACGCGCACCGAGGCGGTTCATGGCGATTGCCAGCGCCTCGTGGGCTTCCGGCGACAAGGCGCCCAGCGACATACCTGCGCTGTCGAAGCGGCGCACGATATCCGAGACGGGCTCCACCTCATCGAGCGGTACGGGCTCGCCCTTGGGCGCGAGCTCGAGCAGGTCGCGCAGCGTTGCCACAGGGCGGTCGTTCACGAGCGATGCGTACTGGCGATACACATCGTAGTCGCCCGAACGCACAGACGCCTGCAGCGTCGCGATCACGTCGGGGTTGTAGCAGTGGTACTCGCCGCCGTGCACGTAACGCAGCAGGCCACCCTGGTTCACGGGCACGCGCCTGGCGAACGCGATGCGCGCCAGCGCGCGCTGGTCCTCTTCGAGGTGGTCGAAGGTGGCGCCCGAAATGCGGCTCACGGTGCCACGGAAGCAGCGTTCGACGACCTCATTGGACAGGCCCACGATTTCGAACAGCTGCGAGCCGCGGTAGCTCGCGATCGTCGAGATGCCCATCTTGGACATGATCTTGAACAGGCCCTTGCGGATGCCGCGGCGGAACGCGCGGCCATACTGGCGTGCACCATCCACCGTTCCCGAGACCTTGCCCTGGCGCGCGAGGTCGTAGAGCACCTGGTAGGCCAGGTAGGGGTAAACGGCCGTGGCGCCGTAACCAATGAGGCAGGCGAAATGGTGGGGGTCACGGGCGTAACCCGTCTCAACAAGGATGTTGCAGTCACAGCGCAGCCCCGTCTTCACGAGGTGGTGATGGACGGCGCCGGTGGCGAGCAGCGCGTGCACGGGCAGCTGCGCCGCATCGATGTAGCGGTCGCTGAGACAGATCAGCAGCATGCCGTCGCGCACCGCGGCCTCGGCCTTGGCGCAGATGTCGTCGAGCGCCTCGGTCAGCGGCACGTCCGTCGGGTAGTTCAGGTCAATGACGGTGTGCCGGTCGGCAAACAGCTCCGGCCCCACGAGCTGACGCCATTTGCGCTGCGACAACACGGGCGAGTTGATGATGATGTGCTCGGCATCAGACGCGGACAGCTCGAACAAATTGCACTCGCGCCCAATGTTCGTCTGCAGCGACATGACAATGCGTTCGCGCAGCGAGTCGATGGGCGGGTTGGTGACCTGCGCAAACTGCTGGCGGAAGTAATCGTAAAGCGGCCGCACTTCCTTCGAGAGCACGGACATGGGCGTGTCATCGCCCATAGAACCCACGGCCTCTTGCGAGGCTTCGGCGAGCACACGCAACACTTCGTTACGCTCCTCGGCCGACAGGTTAAACATCTTCTGGTAAGCCGCGAGCTCGTCGCGCTCCATGGGCTCGGCCGCCATACGCTCGTCGACGAGTTCCGTCTCGAGGTAGCGGATGCCCTTCTTGAGCCAGCGCCGGTACGGTGCGCGCGCCTTGATCTGGTCGTGCACGGCCGCCGTGTCGAGCAGCGTGCCCGTCTCCAGATCGACGGCCAGCATCTGGCCCGGACCAAGGCGGCCCTTTTCGATCACCGTGGCCGGGTCGTAGTCGTAGACGCCGATCTCCGAGGCGACCGTCAGGTGACGGTCGTCGGTGAGCACGTAACGCGCGGGACGCAGGCCATTGCGGTCGAGCGTGCAGGCTGCGTAACGGCCGTCCGTCATGACGATGCCGGCCGGACCGTCCCAGGGCTCAATGTGGCAGCCGAAGAACTCGTAGAACGCCTTGGTCTCGGCGTCCATGCGGTCATCGGCCTGCCAGGCCGGCGGCACGAGAATACGCATGGCCTGCAGCACGTCCATGCCACCCGCCAGCATGACCTCGAGCATGTTGTCGAGCGAGGACGAGTCAGAGCCGTCCATCGACACGAGCGGTGTCAACGACGAGACATCCGGCAACAGGTCGGACTGGAAATTGCGCGAGCGCGCCATGGCCCAGTTGCGGTTACCCGAAATCGTGTTGATCTCCCCGTTGTGCGCGAGCAAGCGAAACGGCTGCGCCAGGCGCCACTGCGGCCAGGTGTTGGTCGAGAAGCGCTGGTGGAATACCGCCACCGAACTCATGAGGCGCGAGTCCTTGAGATCGGGATAGAAGTCGGCCAGCACACCCGGCATGACCATGCCCTTGTAGGCGATGGTGTTGGCGCAAAGGCTCGCGACATAGAACGACGCGTCGACTTCGGCCAGCGCCAATTCGGCACGGCGACGTGCGATGAAGAGCTGCCGATTGAAGGTCGCACGCGGCATCGTGTCGGGCGCGTTCACGAATAGCTGCTCGATGCGCGGCAGCGTGCGCAGGGCCTCCTCGCCGCAGGCGCTCGGGTCCGTTGGCACTTCGCGCCAGCCGGCCACTTCGAGGCCCACCGCCTCGAGCTCCTGCTCGAGCTGCGTGCGGCAGCGCCCCGCGAGCAGGTCGTGACCATTCAGAAACACATTGCCGGCCGCGAATCGTTTGGCCAGCGTAAAACCGGACTCCTCGGCAACCGCGCGTAAGAATCCATCAGGCGTCTTGATGAGCAGGCCACAGCCATCGCCCGTCTTGCCATCAGACGCCACGGCGCCACGGTGGGTCAGGCGCGCCAATGCACCAATCGCCGTGGCGACAAGCCACTGGCTGGGCTGGTCGTCGATGTTGGCAATGAGGCCAAAGCCGCAGCTCGCCCGTTCGAACGACGGCCGATACAGGCTGGTGTGATCAGGCGCGCGCATGTTGTCCGAGTGTCTCCCCCGTTTCTGGTCGCCGCTTGCCGCGGGCGTGGTGCGTTGCGTTTTGTGTGGCCGTCACGAACGCGGCAGGCCGAGGGACTCGGCGCCGCGGTGTCGCGGTACTACGCGGGTACGCCGGTCGCGGATTGTGGCTGCCGAAGCCTCGTTTAGAGGGGGCGCCGGTGCGTTAGCGTCAGAGCTTTATGCCATCAAATGATGCGGTGCGACAAACGTCCGGGGCCCTGATCGCGTGTCGGGAGCAGCCCGAAGCTTCGAAATGACCCGAAATCCCATGAAAGTAATGGCTTTCGCGCTAAAACGCGGCGAACAGACGCGATTTGCGACACAGTCTCGACGAGCCGGTGCGGGCTCGGTTGCGCGCGTAACTAACTGCGTGGTTAAGCCCGCGATCTAACGCGGCTCATCGTCCCCCGGCGCCCAGCGTGCACTGACGATGCGCCAGTCACCACCGTCGCGCTCGAAGGTAACCAGGAAGGTGTAGACGGCGGTTTCCAGCGCAAACCGCTCCAGGCTGGCACCTGCAAACCGGGTTCTGACACGGGCCTCGGCGAGGTCGTCGGTGATCAGCGTGACCTGCTGTACGTCGGGGAACACGCCCAGACTGCCCCCCGTGCGCAACATGACACCCCGCACGATCATGAGCGCCTGGCGCCGGTCGTTGCCCCGGAGATCGGCGTAGTCATCCGCGATCGCGTCGCCGAACGGCGCGATCGCGCCGTCCTCGGCCGCCTCGGCGAGTGCTGCGATCTGGGCGCGGATCTTCTCCTCGGGACCTTCGCTGCCGCCGCAGGCAGCCAGCACGAAACACAGGGCCAAGGTCAACGCCGTCACGAAACGCATGCGCACAGTATCCCACCGCCGCACCGATCTGTCAGAATCCCTCGGCAAAGGAAGTGCAAAACGGAGCGCGCCGTGGCGGCTGAGCTGAGTCCCGAAGACAACAAAGACATCCAGGCCGTACTCGACCTGTGGTTCAAACCGCGTGCCCATGACATGCCCGGCGTCGATGCGCGAATGGACTTCTGGTTCGGGGAAGACCGGGAGCTCGACATCCAGCTCCGCCACCGATTTGGCGGCCTCATCAAACGTGCCGCTGCCGCCGAGCTCGAGCACTGGGCCACGATTCCGCTGGGTCGTCTTGCGCTGATCATTGTCATCGACCAGTTCCGCCGCAACGTCTACCGCGGTAAACCCGAGGCCTTCAGCCACGATCGCGCCGCGCTCAAGCTGACCGTTGAGGGCGCCATCGCCAAGCACGACAAGTCACTGGACCTGGTGCAGCGCGCGTTTTTCTTCATGCCGATGCAGCACGTCGAGTCGCGCAAGGTGCAGAACAAATCGGTTGCCGTATATCAGGGGCTTATCAAGAAGGCGAGCGAGGCCGAACGCAGCACGTTCGAGACCTTCGCGCACTTCGCAGAACTGCACCGTGACATCGTCGAGCAGTTTGGTCGCTTCCCGCACCGCAATGCGATCCTGGGCCGGGAGAACACGGCGCTCGAAGCCGAGTATCTGTCCGACGACGCGCCCAGTTTCGGGCAGGGCTGAGGCTCAGGCTCTCGAGAAGCGCTGCAAGCGCGCGGTCTGGCGCGACGACCACGCGAAGCGCGAAACGAGCAACACCGCCGAGATGGTCAGACCGACCACGAATCCACCCCAGATCATCGCGGGCGACAGCTTGAAGTGCAGCGCCGCGGCATAGGCCAGCGGAAAGGCAATCACCCAATAGGAGAACGTGGTCAGGAACATCGGCACGCGCGTGTCATGCAAACCGCGCAGCGCGCCCGACGCACCCACCTGGATGCCATCGGAGACCTGGAAGATGGCGGCGACGAACAGCAGCGACAGTGCAATTGCCTGAACGCTCGTGTCGTCCGTGTAGAAGCCCACGATCTGGTCGCGGAACAGCAGCAAGGCCACGGCCGACACGGTCATAAAGATCGCGCAGGCCCCAATACCGAGCCAGCCGCGTATGCGCGCCAGCGCCACATCACCGGCGCCCAGAGAACGGCTCACAAGAACGGTGGTTGCCGAGTTGAGCCCCATGGGAATCATGAACATGGTCGAGGCGTAACTGAGCGCCACCTGGTGAGCTGCCGCAATGTTGGCCGACAGCTTGCCCATGAGCAGTGACACCGCGCTGAACAGACCGGCCTCGGCAATAATCGACACCATGATGGGCAAGCCAAGCGCGAGAATCTCCCGCATCTCGGCCCACTGCGGACCGCGGCCCAGCCTGAATATTTCGTAAGGCTTGTAGCGTGGATTCACGAGCATGTAGGTGAGCAGGCTCGCGAACATGAAGTACATCGTGATGGCACTGGCGACGCCCGCACCGACGGCGCCCATTTCCGGCGCCCCCAGGTTGCCGAACATGAACACCCAGTTGCCGAACACGTTGACGACGAGCGCGCCAATCGACACGTACATCACGGGCCGCGTCCAACCGATGCCTTCCGTCGTGTAGCGCAGCACCAGATAGGCAAACGCGGCCGGCGCACCCCACACGATGACGCGCATGTAATCGACGGTGATCTGCCGAAACTCCTCGTCGATGCCAATGGCCTCGAGTGCACCCTGAGCGCCCAGGCGGATCGTCGCCAGAACTGCGGCCGAGATGATCAGGCTCAGCCAGAAGCCCTGGCGGGCATAGCGGCCCATGAGATGACCTTCACCACGCCCCACGTAGCGCGACCCGATGGGCGAGATCGCCATGAGCACGCCCAGGGCAAACAGAAAGAACAACATCCAGGCACTGCTGCCCACAGCGACTGCGGCCAGCGCCGGTGCGGAGATCTTGCCCGACATGACGGTATCGGCCAGACCCATCCCGGCGATCGCGAGGTTGTTGACGATGAGCGGCGACGCCAGGCGTACCAGCCCGACAAACTCGGACTTGAGTCCGGGCTTCGGGATGTCGAGGACGTCCGTGGTCATGGCAGTTCCGGCTGGCGCCACCAAATGGCAGCAGGCGAGCGTATCACGCGCGCGTGAACAGCCGTGGGATTTGGTACGCTCGCGGCACCACCGCACACCCTGGAGTGTTTGCCTCATGCTTCACAACGGCACCTCGCGCCGCGTCGCCATCGTCGGCGGCGTGCGCATCCCGTTCGCACGCTCGCACACGGCTTACCGTGATGCTTCCAACCTCGACATGATGACGGCCACCCTCAAGGCACTCGTCGAGCGTTACGACCTTAGCGGCCAGACGCTTGGTGACGTCTCCCTGGGCGCGGTCATCAAGCACTCGCGCGACTGGAACCTCGCCCGCGAGGCCGTGCTCGGCAGCGGGCTCTCGCGGCAGACGCCGGCGTTCGATCTACAACGCGCCTGCGGCACGAGCCTCTCGGGCTGCGTGATGGTCGCCAACAAGATCGCACTGGGTCAGATCGACGCGGGCATCGGCGCGGGCACGGACACGGTCAGCGATCCGCCGATCGTCTACCCCGACGACTACCGCAAGCTCATGATGGCGAGCTACCGCGGGCGGAGCTTCGGTCAGCGCGCGAAGCCCTGGCTCGGACTTCGGCCCCGCCACTTCAAACCCGTTCTGCCAGGTGTGGAAGAACCGCGAACCGGCCTGTCTATGGGGCAGAGCACCGAGCTCACGGCCAAGGCCTGGAACATCGATCGTGAGTCGCAGGACGCGCTCGCGCTGGCCAGCCACCAGAATGCGCACGTGGCGTGGGAGGCCGGCTTCTATGACGACCTCGTGGTGCCGTTCGCCGGTCTGGAGCGCGACAACAATATGCGCGCCGACTCCTCGATGGAGAAACTCGCCAAGTTGAAGCCCGCGTTTGACCGGAGCCCCACAGGCACGATGACAGCGGGCAACTCGACGCCGCTCACGGACGGCGCCTCATCGGTGCTGCTGGCGTCCGAAGACTGGGCCCGCGAACGCGGCCTGCCCGTGCTCGCCTACCTCGACTTCTGCAAGGCCGCCGCCGTCGACTTCATCGACGACGAGGGATTGCTCATGGCGCCCGTATACGCCGTTTCCGACATGCTCAAGGACGCGGGCTTGAGCTTCGACGACATTGACCTGTTCGAGATCCATGAAGCCTTTGCCGCCCAGGCACTGGCCACAATGAAAGCCTGGGCCGACCCAGAGTTTTGCCGCGACCGGCTGGGCCGCGACGCAGCGTTGGGCGAGGTGCCGCGCGAAAAACTCAACCTCAAGGGCGGCAGCCTCGCCGCGGGCCACCCGTTCGCGGCCACGGGTGGGCGTATCGTCGCAACGCTGGCCAAGATGCTGCACGAACGCGGCAGCGGGCGCGGCCTGATCTCGATTTGCACCGCCGGCGGCATGGGCGTCACAGCGATTCTGTCCGCCACCTGACGAAGCGGGCCACGGCGCTGCCGTGACAGAGCGGCGCCGGCGGTCTGCTATAGTCTGGCGCTTTGTCGCGCCGGCCCAGCCTGCGCACACGTTATGACAAGGCTGCCGCACGACGCCGGGGGGCGCGAGAGAAGCAGCCCTGTGTGCTGATCAAAACTGAATCACGGGGATCCGTATGGAAGGTCTGAGCAATTTCCTGGCTGCGTCGAACGCGGTTCTTTGGGCAGAGCCTGTGCTCATCACGCTGCTCCTGACAGGCGTGCTGTTCACGATCTGGAGTGGCTTTGCCCAGTACCGCGCACTGACGCATGGCGTCAGCGTGGTTCGCGGCAAATTCGACCACGAGGACGATCCCGGTGCCATCAGCCACTTTCAGGCGCTTTCCGCCGCGCTCTCAGCCACGGTCGGGCTTGGCAACATCGGGGGTGTTGCCCTGGCCATTGCGCTGGGCGGCCCGGGCGCCGTGTTCTGGATGTGGGTCGTGGGCCTCATCGGCATGGCGATCAAGATCACCGAAGTCACGCTGTCGATGCTCTACCGCAACACGGACGACCCCGACAACCCGCACGGCGGTCCCATGTGGGTCATCAGCAAAGGCCTGCCCGGCATCGCGCCGAAGCTTGCCGGCGTCGGCAAAACGATCGGCGTCATCTTCTGCCTGACGCTGCTTATCTCAACGGCCACGGGCGGCAACATGTTCCAGGCCTGGAACGTCGGCGAAATCACGCACGCCTATTTCGGTGTGCCGAGCATCGTCACAGGCATCGTGCTGGCCGTGATCGTGGGCGCCGTCATCATCGGCGGCATCAAGCGCATCGGCCGCGTGGCCGGCACGCTCGTGCCGTTCATGGTGGCGCTCTACCTGATCGCGGGCATTTACGTGCTGGTTGTGAACTACGACAAGATTCCGGAGATGTTTGCGCTCATCGTCAAGGGGGCCATCAGCCCGCAGAACGCGACGGGCGCCTTTATCGGCGGCACCGTCGGCTATGCCTTTCTCATCGGCATGAAGCGCGCGCTGTTCTCGAACGAAGCCGGCCAGGGCAGCTCGCCCATCGCCCACTCGGCGGCACGCACCAAAGAGCCCGTGCGTGAGGGCATCGTCGCCGGTCTTGAGCCCTTTATCGACACGATTGTGGTGTGCACGTTTACGGCACTCATCATCCTGTCTACGGGCGTTTGGAACCGCGACGCGACGGCGGTGCTCGACGTCGAGCCCAACATCACGAAGCTGGCTGATGGCAGCTGGCAGGTCGAAACGGTTAACGCGCCCGAGTCGGACGAATTGCCTATCGGCGAGAGCGTCTACCTCATCGTTGAGGCCGATCCGAACGAAAACACTGGCAACAACTTGCACAAGCTCAATGGCACGGTGATTGCGGCAGAGGACGGTACCAAGCAGATCCAGTGGTCGCCGCTCGTCACCTCGGGCGGGCCGGCCATGACCGATCTTGGGGTCTACCCGAACTACGTGGGCGCGACGATGACGGCCAAGGCGTTCGACAGTGTGCAACCCGGGCTCGGGATGTGGCTCGTCACGCTGGCGTCCTGGCTGTTCGCGATCTCAACGATGATCTCGTGGAGCTACTACGGTGAGCAGGGCATGGTCTATCTCGCGGGCGAGAAGTCCGTGCTGCCTTACAAGCTCGTGTTCTGCGGGCTCATCATCCTGGCCACGTTCGGGCTCATCGAGACGGACACTGATCTCGACAACATGACGGGCGTCGGCACGGGTGTGATGCTGTTCGCCAACGTGCCCATCATGTGGATCATGGGTTACCAGGCCATGCGTGCCTACAAGGCTTACATCGCGCGCCTCAAGGGCGGCGAGTTCGACGCCGAGGCGGCCGAGGTCAATGCCGGCAAGTAGCCTCGTCGCAGCGTCGACAGAAAGGCCCGGCCTCGGTCGGGCCTTTTTTATTGGCGCGCGCGACCGCACTATTGCACGCATGAGACGGACCACCCCCACGCTGCTGCTCGCGCTGCTGTGCTCAGTCACGGCGCGCGCCGATATCCCGGGCTTCGCGCCCGACAACACGGCCGAGGCCAATGGCCTCGCCATCGCCCAGGAGGCCGACCGTCGCGGCCAGGGCTTCGGCGACTCGCGCTCAACACTGACCATGACACTCTACGACGGCCGTGGTAACTCGGCGACGCGCGAGATGTCAGGCAAGACACTCGAGATGCCCGAAGACGGCGACCGCACGCTGTTGTTCTTCGAGAATCCGCGCGATGTCGCGGGCACCGCGTTTCTCACGCACAGCCACGGCGAGCGCGACGACGACCAGTGGCTCTACCTGCCTGCACTCAAGCGCATCAAGCGCATCGCCTCGAGCAACCGCTCGGGCGCATTTATGGGCAGTGAGTTTTCCTACGAGGACCTGGGCAACGACGACGTCGAGAAGTACAACCACCGCTACCTGGGTGAGGCAGACATTGACGGCGTCGCCACCTACCAGCTCGAACGCACGCCCAGGCTGAAGTCTGGCTACTCGAAGCAGATCGTCTGGCTCGACCAGGCCGAGCTGCGCGCCTGGCGCATCGAGTACTACGATCGCGGCGGCCGGCTGCTCAAGACACTCTACCCGAGCAACTACGAGCAATACCTCGAGCGTTTCTGGCGCCCGCTGACCATGGAAATGATCAACCACCAAAACGGACGCCGCACCGTGCTCGAGTGGGCCGACTATGTGTTCGGGCTCGAACTGCCCGCGCGCGATTTCGAGCGCGATGCGCTGCGCGACATTCGCTAGCCTGCTCGTCGTCGCGGGCACCGCGGCGGGCAGTGACTGGGAAGTCGACGCGAAAGTCGAACTCTCGGCGCGCTACTTCCTGCAGGAGACCGACGATCCGCGCCAGGACCAGTTCGCAGCTGACCTCTACGGACAGGTTGATGCCTTCCGCGACTGGGACCAGGGCCGCCAACGGTTCGCCGTGTCGGTCAACGCGCGCGGCGATTCCGACGACGGCGAACGCAGCCGCTTCGATGTGCAGGAGCTGTATTGGCGTTATCGCTGGGCGCGCGCCGAAGTCGCCGTCGGCGTCGACCGCGTGTTCTGGGGCGTCACTGAGGCGCTGCACCTCGTCGACATCATTAACCAGACGGACCTCGCGGCCAGCCCCGACACCGAAGACAAACTCGGACAGCCTATGTTGCGCCTTACGCTGCGGCCGCGCTGGGGCACGATCGACGCGTACGTGCTGCCGCGATTTCGCGAACGGCGGTTTCCGGGTACCGCAGGTCGACTGCGCGGCCCTGTCGAAATCGTGACGGATGCAGCCCGGTTCGAATCCGGCGATGGCCGTAGCCATGTCGACTTCGCGCTGCGCTACAGCCACTACCTGGGGCCCGTCGAGTTTGCGCTGTCGCAATTCACGGGCACAGCGCGCACACCCGCCTTCGAACTCATCGGCCTTGCACCGGTGCCGCAAATCGCGCCCGTTTACTTCCAGACCGACCAGACGGGGCTCGAACTGACCTACGTGCAGGGCAACTGGCTCTGGAAGCTCGAAGCCGTCTCGGCGCGCGACCCCGCGCAGCGCTACCACGCGGCCACCGGCGGCTTCGAGTACACGTGGTCGAGCGTGTTCGGCAACGCCGACCTCGGCCTGATCACCGAGTACCAGTACGACAGCCGCAACCCCGGCGAGGTGCTCGCGTTCGACAACGCGGGCCTCTTCAATGACGACTTTGTTGTGGGCGCGCGGCTTGGGCTCAACGACTTCGCGGGCAGCGAACTGTTGCTGCTCGCCACGCGCGACCGCGACAACGCTGGCCGAGTCGTTACCGTGGAGGCGTCGCGGCGATTGGGTTCGCGGTGGCGGCTGGCGCTCGAGGGGCAGCATTTCTCAGCCGGCGATGAGGCCGACCTGCTGACGATCCTCGCGCGCGAGGACTACTGGCGACTGTCGCTGACGCGTTACTTCTGATCGGACCGAACGAGCTGCCAGGCGCACTCGCGCATGGCGGTGACGCCGCGCGAGCGAAACTTGGGCTCTTCGTCGAGAACATCCGTCTTCTGCAAGTCCGTGATCGCGAAGTCGGCCGCGAACAGCCTCTCGACCTCGTCGCTCATCACGGCGAATGGCGGTCCCGACATTTCCAGCTGCGCGTACTCGACGGTGACCAGCAACGTGCTACTGCCCGCGGGCAGCAGGGCCGCGAGTGTCGCTGCATAACGCCGGCGCGTCTCGGCGTCGAGCGCGACCAGCGCCGCACGGTCGTAGCAGGTCGTGACGCCTTGAAGATGCTCTGTATGCAGTGCGAAGACGTCGCCGCAATACAAGCGAATGTTGCCGTGTTCGAGGTAGTCGATACCGGCTTCGCAGCCTGTCGTGGCCTCGAGCCCTGCTTCCTCGAAGAACGCCTCGACAGCGACACGGCTCAGCTCGATGCCGACGACGCGATGCCCCTGCGCGGCAAGCCAGTGCATGTCGAGACTTTTGCCCGCAAGGGGCACGAATACCGTCGCGCCCGCCGCGACGCCGGCCGTCGGCCAGTGCGCCGCGAGCATGGGGTGGATGTCGGAGCGGTGGAAGCCGATGCGGTCGTCGCGCCAGCGCGCGTGCCAATCCGCGTCAGCCACTACCAGTGCCCCGTGCCGGGCGCGCCTTTGATCGGGCCCGTAAGCTCGGGCGTGACCCAGCCACCGTAGAATCCGCCGGGCTGCGGTGTCACCCGATACTCACCCACCCAGCAGGCGTCGACGCGCTGCGGCATGAAGGCAATCCAGCCCGCGATGCGATCGAACTCGGGGTAGGGCTTCGGGTAGCACCACGCCGCAGCCGCCGAACGCGCACCACCAACCACCACATCGAAGTACGCGGCCTCGCCCTTCCACTCGCAGTGGCTCGACTGGTTCAGGGGCAAGAGCAGGTCCATGTCGACATCGTCGGTGGGCAGGTAGTAGGTCGGCGCGCTGGCCGTTTCGCACACACGCTGCGCACGCAGCGAATCGGCAATCTGTGCGCCCGCGTGCTCGACGCGAATACGCCGGGACACTGTCTCCAGGCGCGGTGGTCGCGGGTAGTCCCAGACCGATTCCTGGCCCGGACCGGGCACCTCGATGTGGTCGGGACGCGGAGACCGTTCCCAGGCGCGCCGTGCGGCCAGGATCCAGTCAGGTGCTCGGCGATCAGGCATCCGTTTTGTCGGTGTCGGCGGGCGCGTTCTTGCCGTTCTTGCCGCGCGCACCGCGCAGTCCCAACGCGCGTTCAATTCGATCACGCGCCGCCTCGAACCGCTCGCCCTGCGCTTCGCGCCGCACGTAGCTTTCAACGTCGCTGACGAGACTGTCGAGATCGGGATCGTCGTGGTCGTCGTCGCGGCCCAGACGATCGGCAGCACCGAACAGGTTGATGGCCTTCTCGGTGCGCCGGCCGAAGGCAACGACCTCGTAGAACTCGCTGCCTGACTTCGCGCCGGGCTTGAAGAGGCTGATCCCCGTCGCAATTAACGAGACCGGTATGAGGATGAAGTCGCGCAGTCCGTCAACGATGAGCTTGATCTGGAACACGATCGCATCGCGCACCATCTCGCTCTTGGTGACGTCAACTGTGGCTTCTTCGGCTGTGGCATTTTCGACGGAATCAGACATGGGGGGTGCTTGCTGGCCTGTCGTGGATGTCACTGATACTGTAACGAATTCTTTGGGCAGACAGTAACAGCGATGGCGCGCTATTCCGGCGATGCAGACTTCGACCACGGCAAGCCCCAGACGATTGGGCTGCTTGTGGTCAATCTCGGCACACCTGACGATCCTTCGACAGGTGCTGTACGCCGCTACCTGAAACAGTTTCTCTGGGACCCGCGCGTCGTCGAGCAGCCGCGCTGGCTCTGGTGGCTGATCCTCAACCTGATCATCTTGCGTATTCGGCCGTCTCGCTCAGCCGCGGCTTACCAGAAAATCTGGACCGATAAAGGCTCACCGCTGTTGCTCTACAGCCAGTCGATTGCCGACAAGGTGGGCGCCGCTTTGGCTGAAGCCACGGGCAGCCCCGTTGTGACCGAGCTCGGCATGTCTTACGGCTCGCCGTCGATACCCGACGCAATTGAGCGGCTGCGTGCCAAGAATGCGCGCCGACTCGTCGTGCTGCCGCTCTACCCGCAGTACTCGGCTACGACCACGGCCACGGTGTTCGACCAGGTGACCGAAACGCTGCGTCGTCAGCGTTGGGTACCCGAGCTGCGGTTCATCAATCAGTACCATGACCGCCCGCGCTTCATCACGGCACTGGCCGACAGCGTGCGCGCGCACTGGCAGGAACACGGCCGCGGCGAGCGTCTTCTGTTTTCGTTCCACGGTATCCCGCAGCGCTACTTCCGCGCCGGCGACCCCTACCACTGCCAGTGCCAGAAAACGGCGCGACTCGTTGCCGACGCACTGAGCCTCGAGAAGGGCAGCTGGCAGGTCAGCTTCCAGTCCCGCGTCGGCCGCGAACCCTGGCTCATGCCCTACACCGACTACACGCTCGAAGACTGGGGCGCCGAGAAGCTCGGCAATGTGGACGTGATCTGCCCAGGCTTTGCCGCAGACTGTCTCGAGACGCTCGAGGAGATTGCGCTCGAGAATGGCGAAGCCTTTGTCGAGGCCGGCGGCGGCGCGCTTCGATACATCCCCTCACTCAACGACGGTGACGACCAGGTCGCCACCTTGTCAGACCTTGTGCTTGAGCAAACGGCCGGTTGGCATGACGCCTTGAAAACCGACAACGCGCAGATCGGCGACAGTGCTCGCCGTGCCGAGGCGCTGGAGCAACACGCGGCGGCATCATGAGCGCCCGGTTTCTCGAGATCAGTGTCACGTCTCATGATCTCCCTGCGTCACTGAACTTCTACCGGTCCCTGGGCTTCACCGAGCTCACGACGGCCGATACCTGGCCGCACCCCTATGCCGTCGTCACCGACGGCCAGGTCACGATTGGCCTGCACGGGCACGCCTTCGAAGCGCCGCGTATCGCGCTGTCCCTGCCCGACCTGCAGCGCACCGCGCTCCAGCTTGGTGACAACCCCAGGCTGCAGTCGATGCGCATCGATCCCGAGAGCTTTCACGAGGTGCTACTCGCTGACGAGGACCACCACGCGCTCTGGCTGCTTGAGGCGCGCACCTACTCGCCCGCAAGCGAAACGCCCCCGCGCTCACAGCTGGGTTCCGTGCTCGAGTGGACCCTGCCGGTGCGCGACGCGCTGGCCAGTGCACAATTCTGGGCGCCCTACTCCAATGCCTCGCTGGCCGTCATTGAGCGCCCGAGCATGCATATGCGCCTGGCCATCGACAGCCTGCCGGTCGGCCTGTCCGAGCAGGCGCGCGGGCGCGACCCCATGTTGTCCTGGCGTGTCGATGACCTCGCAACGCTGGGCGTCACACTCAACCGCATCGGCCACCCGCTGCAACGCTGCGGCATCGGCATCGACGGCTGCTACGGGCTCGTCACCACGCCCGAGGGATTGGGGTTCTCTGTCTTCGGCGTGGACTTCGCTGACTAGCGACGCGCCTGAAACCTAAGGCGCGCCCAGCTTCTTTTCGTAAAACGAGACGTTCGAGAGGTAAGCGTCGACGACAGCCTCATCCGCCTGCACCGTGATTTGCGCCTGAATGCCTGACACGGGCAGGAGCGTCGCCAAGTCTTCGAGTGTCGGGTGGAAATCACCACCTTCCTCGAGCGTGAAGCGGATAAGGCAGTTGCCGCTGCGACAATCGATGAGCGCGGGCTCGATCTCAACGCCCGCACCGGCCAGCTGCGCCATAGCACCCGTCATGCGCTGTTCCATATCGGAACGCCAGGCCGGATCCACGGCTTCAGACGAAAACTTCTGATACGTCGCCAGGCGCTCGGCCTCGGTGACCGTTCGCGTGGTGTTCCTGTTGGGGTCGGCCATTACGGCGCGCGCGATCATCGCCTCCTCCCACTGGCGCAGTCCCTGCTTGGCAAGCGCATCGGTGTCGACCGAGCAATCGGTACCCTGCCCGCAATCGTCGCTGACCATGGCGCGCTCGGCCGCCGCAACGGAGGCCTCGAGAGCGGGAACCTCGTCGGGAATGGCACTCGCCGGTGCTTCGGTCGCCGCCGACGGCACCCGTATTTCCGCCGGAGGTGCCTGGGGTGTCGCTAGAAACACGCGGTACAACAGGCCGCCGACAATGACGCCCAGAAAGAACGGCAGCGCACGAGCGAGCGTCACGCGTCAACGCCCACAAGATCGCAGAGCCGCTCGCCCTGCCGCCGGAATGACGGCCCGAAGCCGGCTTCATCGCACAGATGATTCAGCGCACCAAGGTCGGGCGCGCGCCGGTGCAGGTCCGTGGCATCGAAGTCGAGTGGCACGTCGGTCGGGATGCGTGTGAGCTCGCGTGAAATCATGGCGATGTCGCGGTGCGTCTCGAGCTTCTCGCCGAGCTTCGCAGCACCACGCACGTTGACCTCGGCCACCTGGTCGAGGTTCGCATAAACGACATCAAGACTGCCAAAGTGGTTGAGCAGCGCAGCCGCCGTCTTGCGACCCACCCCCGGCACGCCCGGAATGTTGTCGACGGCGTCGCCCGCGAGCGCCAGCAGGTCGGCGATTTGTTCAGGAAACACGCCGAAGGCACCGGGGATGTCGTCGTAGCCGAGTTTCTTGTTGCCTGCGAAATCCCAGAACGTATCGACGGGCGTCAAGAGCTGCATGAGGTCCTTGTCGCGGCTCACGATCGTGCAGGGCACACCGTGGCTGCGCGCGTCGACCGCGAGCGTGCCAATGATGTCATCGGCCTCATACAGGTCGCTGGCGGCTTCGCGCAGCCCCAGCGCGCGTGCCATGCGCCGGCACTGCTTGAACTGGCGGTCGAGCTCGGGTGGTGCCGGGTCGCGATTGGCCTTGTAGTCGGGGTAGATTTCGTTGCGGTAGGAACTCGCGAGGCTTTCATCGAAGGCCACGGCGATCTGGTCCGGCGACACGTACTCCAGGAAGTCCGCGAGAAAGCGCGTGAAGCCGTAAAGCGCATTGGTCGGGTTGCCGTCGCCGTCCGTCATGTCGTCGGGCACCGAGAACCACGCGCGGAACACGTAGACGCTGGCGTCTATGAGGTAAACCATGCCCCGAATTCTAACAGCGCGTGCTAGCAGAGGTCGGCAGCCGTTGCGGCGGTGTTGCTCTCGAGGTGGATGCGCAGGCGTTTGTGCAACGGGCTCTTTCGCGGGAAGTGTGCGAGCAGGTATTCCATCTGGTCGGCGAGCACGCGACGACCTTTGAGGTAGATGTATTCGGCGTAGGTGGGTGTGAACGGCACGGCGATGAGCTCCATGCCGGCCTGCTCGGGCGTTCTGCCGCCCTTGTGGTTATTGCAGCGTCGACATGCCGTTGCAACGTTGGTCCAGCGGTCCTCACCCTGCTGCGAGATCGGTGTGATGTGATCGCGCGTGAGCTCCGAGTTCAAAAAGCGGTTGCCGCAGTAGAGACAGATATTGGCGTCACGCTTGAACAGCGTGCGGTTGTTCAGGGGTGGCACGTAGGCGTCGCGCAGTTCGGCGAGGCCCTGGTGGGTGCCGTGGGTGGCGATGATCGAGTTGACCTCGATGACGCTGCGCAGACCGGTTAGCGCGCTGTAGCCGCCACGAACGCGAAACAGCGGCGTGCCGCACGCATAAGCGACTTGCTCAGCGTGATAGAGACGGACAGCTTCGCGGTAGTCGATCCACTCGAGTGGCATGCCCGCGACATCCGTTCGGAGTACTTGTTGGGAAATCCGAACGCCCAGGTCAACCATGCAGTCCCCCGTTTATGCTGCGGATCGCGGCGACCCGCTGTCGGTCGAAATCTTGCAGAACGCGGACCGAAAATCAACGCCTTGCAAGTGCGCCACCGGGACCGGCATGATTACCGGCCCGCGAGCCCGGTTCGGCGCACGTTGTGGAAGGTCTCCGGTCCCTTCGATCTCCACCCTGGCTGAGGGCTACGCCCCGCTGTCAGCAGCACTTATACACACCGAGGATCACGGTGTTGTGACAAGCGTCACAGCGCCCCGCCCGCTACGATAATGCGTGTAAGCCTCTGTTTATAATAGAGATTCAGGGCCCCGGCTTCGATAATGCACTGCAAGCGGTCCGTTGGACGTGCAAAATGACCGGCCGCGCGTCGAAATAATCCACAAACTTATCCACAGCCGTGCCGCAAACCGCACAAAAACAAAGAGATACCGATTTGAGGCGTGTCGCGGTGGCCGTCGATGTGCCGCTCAGAAGGCTGTTTGAATACCGAGTACCGGACGCATTTCCGCTGCCGGAATCGGGTTCACGCGTGCAGGTTCCCTTCGGTCGGCGCACGCTCACGGGGCTGGTCTGGTCACACCCGGCCGCAGACACCGATGCACCCGCCAGACTGCGCGATGTCATCGCGGTGCTCGACAGCGCGCCGTTGTTTTCGCGCGACGACCTGGCGCTCATTCAGTTCGCCGCGGACTACTACCACCATCCGCAGGGTGAGGTGGTCGCCGCGGCGCTGGCGCCCGGCATGCGAGCCGGCGGCGACGCGCGCGCCGCTCAGCCCTATTGGTCGCTCACGGACGCGGGCCGCGAAGTCGATCGCGATGCGCTCGCGCGGCGCGCGAAGAAACAGGTGGCGCTTATCGACGCGCTGGCCGAGCGCGGCGCGCTCGATGCGGCGGCCCTCAATGCGGCGCTCAAGGACTGGCGTCGCGTGGCAGGCACCCTCGTCGAACGCGGCTGGATCAACGTCGAGGAACGAGACACGGATGGCCACTGGCCCGAACCGTTCGACGCCACCCCGGGCCCCGAACTCGGCGATGCGCAACGCGAGGCGCTGGCCAACATCACGGCACAGCGCGGCTTTGGGGTCACCCTCATCGATGGCGTCACGGGCAGCGGCAAGACCGAGGTTTACCTTCACGCGATCCGCGAGTGCCTCGCGCGCGGACAACAGGCGCTCGTGCTCGTGCCCGAGATCGGCCTCACGCCGCAGCTGGCGCGGCGCTTCGAGCGCCGACTGGGTCGCCATGTGGCGCTGCTACACAGCGAGCTCAGCGACGGCGAACGCACCCGCAACTGGCTCGCCGCACGCAGCGGCGCAGCCGACGTTGTCCTGGGCACACGCTCGGCTGTGTTCGCACCGCTGATGCGCCCGGGCCTTATCATCGTCGACGAGGAGCACGACGCCTCACTCAAGCAGCACGAGGGCTTCCGCTACCACGCGCGCGATCTCGCCGTCTGGCGCGCGCGCCGTCTCGACGTGCCGGCCGTATTGGGCAGTGCAACGCCCTCGCTCGAATCGCTCGATAACGCGCGCGCGGGCCGTTACCACCGGGCGGTCATGGCCGATCGTGCGGGCGGTGCGCAGGCGCCCGCAATTCGCGTGGTCGACCTGAACCGCCACGTGGTCGATGACGGCTTGAGTCATCCCGCGCGCACCGCCGTCGCGGCACACCTCGATGCCGGCCAGCAGGTCCTCGTCTACATCAACCGCCGCGGCTTCGCGCCGACGCTGATCTGCACGGGCTGCGGCAAGATGGCCGAGTGCAATTACTGCGATGCCCGTGTCACGCTGCACCTGGGCCGCAACATCATGCAATGTCACCACTGCGGCGCCGTCCAGGCGGTACCCAAGGTGTGCGATGCCTGTGGCGAACCCTACCGTGCGCTGGGCGAAGGTACGGAGCGTGTCGAGCAGGCTCTGGCGACTGCCTTCCCGGGCGTGGGGATCGCGCGCATAGACAGTGACACGACCCAGGCCAAGGGCAGCCGCGACGCGCTGCTCGAATCGGCGCGCCGCGGTGACGCCCGGCTGCTCGTTGGCACCCAGATGCTCGCCAAGGGGCACCACCTGCCCGACCTCACGCTCGTCGTCATCGTCAATGCGGACCAGGGGTTTTTCGCGAGCGACTTCCGTGCCGCGGAGCGCCTCGCGCAGTCCGTGTTGCAGGTCGCCGGTCGCGCGGGTCGCGCCGAGGTGCCCGGCGAAGTCCTCATCCAGAGCCATTTCCCCCAGCATCCGCTGCTCACAACACTCGTCAATGCGGGCTACGGCGCGTTTGCAGACGCCGCGCTCGAGGAGCGCTCGCAGGCCGGCTGGCCACCCTACAGCCACCTGGCCGTGGTGCATGCCGCGGCCCGCGAACCCGCGACGGCGCAGGCGTTCCTGGAGCGGCTGAAGCCTGCGGCACAGGCGCCCGGCGTTACCGTGTTGGGACCAGCCCCGGCCAACATGCAGCGTCGCGCGGGGCTACACCGCTTCCAGCTGCTGCTGCAGTCGCCTGAGCGCGGCCCGCTGCACGGACTCTTGCACCGCCTCGCACCCGTACTAGAAGCGGCGAAGACGCCCAAAGGTCTGCGCTGGTCGATCGATGTCGACCCGCAGGCCGAGCTTTGAGCGCGCTGACCGCGCGCGTCGCACAGGTTAGAATCCCGCGCCTGCCTCTGACACCCGCCGGTATCCCCGTTGAAAGACCAGATTGTTGAACTGCTCGAACGCGCGCTCGACGCGCTCGAAGGCGTTGAAGATCGCGCTGCATTGCCCGCGCCCGAGATTGAGCGCACGCGCGATGCCGCGCACGGCGACTACGCGAGCAACATCGCGATGCAGCTCGCGCGCCCGCTGCGTCAATCGCCCCGGGACATTGCCGCGGCCATCGTCGCGGCGCTGCCCGAGAACGCGCTGATCGAGCGCACCGACATCGCCGGCCCGGGTTTCATCAACTTCTTTTTGAGCGATGCCTCGACAACGGCCGTTGTCGGCCGCGTGCTCGACGCAGGCGAGCGCTACGGCCATGCCGAGGCACCGACGGGCCGCAAGGTGCTCGTCGAATTCGTGTCAGCCAACCCGACGGGCCCGCTGCACGTGGGCCATGGACGCCACGCCGCCTACGGCGCGAGCCTGGCCAACCTGCTGCGCGCCGCTGGCGATGACGTAACGGCCGAGTACTACGTCAACGACGCGGGCCGGCAGATGGAGATCCTTGCCGCCAGCGTGCTCGTGCGTGCGCTGCAGGTTGATAACGGCGCACTGCCGCTGCCCTCGGCGGGCTACCGCGGCGACTACATCCGCGACATCGCGACCGACTGGCGCAAAGACAACGCAGACACGTTGCCCGACCCGGGCGACCTGTTCGACGGCCTGCCCGAAGACGGTCCCGATGCCGGCGACGCCTACATCGACGCCATGATCGCGCGCGCCGAAACACTCATGGGCGGGGCGTTCCTCGTACTCAAGCAGTTCTCGACGACGGCGATCCTCGACGATATTCGCGACGACCTGGGCGGCATGGGTGTGACGTTCGACCGCTTCTACTCAGAGGCCTCGCTCGCGACCGAGGGCCGTATTGATGACGCGCTCAATGTACTGCGCGACAACGGCGTCGTCGACGACCGCGACGGCACACTCTGGTTTCGCGCCACGGACTTCGGTGACGAGAAGGACCGCGTCGTCGTTCGCGACAACGGCAAGAAGACCTACTTCGCCTCCGACATCGCCTACCACCTCGACAAGCGTCGGCGGGGGTTTGACCTGCTGCTCGATGTGCTGGGCGCCGATCACCACGGCTACGTGGCACGCATACGCGCAGGCCTCGAGGCCATGGGCGAGCCACCCGAATCACTCGAGGTTCGGCTCGTGCAGTTCGTATCACTGTTCCGCGGTGGCGAGAAAGTCGCCATGGGCACGCGCTCGGGCAACTTTGTGTCGTTGCGCGAGCTGCGCGACGAGGTCGGTAACGACGCGGCGCGCTTGTTCTACATCATGCGCAGTAATGATCAGCACCTCGATTTCGATCTTGAGCTGGCGACGTCGACGTCCAACGAGAATCCCGTCTACTACATCCAGTACGCGCACGCGCGCATCGCAGGTGTGTTCAAGCAGCTTGCCGGGCAGGGGCTCACCTGGGACCCCGCCGCGGGACGTGGCGCGTTGGGCACGCTCGACAATGAGCATGCCGCAGCACTCATGACTCGCCTGGACCGGTTTCCGGAAACCGTGCGCAATGCGGCAGAACGGCGCGCGCCCAACGTGATCGTCAACTACCTGCGGGACCTCGCGACCGATTTGCACCGCTTCTATAACGAGTACAAGTTTCTCGTAGACGACACTGACTCACGCAACGCCCGCCTCACCCTGGCCGCGGCCACGGGCCAGGTGCTGCGCAATGGCTTGGCCATTCTCGGTGTCAGTGCACCGGAGCACATGTAGGTGGCCAAGCGGCGCAAACGGCGCAGCACGCGGCGCAAGAAGCAGGACAGCGGCAAGCTTGGCGCCATGCTGTTTGGTGTCTTCGTCGGCATCGCGATTGCGGCCACGGCCTTGTGGTTCCTGACGCCGGCCGGTGAACGGCCCGCGCTGCCCGTGGCCGAGCGCGAGGCGCCGCAAGCCGAACCCGAGGCCAAGGCGCCCGACAAGAAACCGCCCGAGCCCATCGAACCCAGCGGCAAGGGCTACGATTTCTACGACATGTTGCCCGAGCAGGAAGTGCTGATCGACGAGGGCGAAGCGACCGAGACGACCGGGACCGGCAGTTCGCCACGCGCGTCCCGCGACGCGCTCGTGGAAGAAGGCCTGTACATGCTGCAGGCCGGTTCGTTTCGCAACGCCGACGGCGCCGAGCGCATCAAGGCGCAGCTGGCGCTGCAGGGCATCGTGGCGCGCGTGCGGCCTGTCCCGAGCGACAGAGGCACGCTGCACCAGGTTCGTGTCGGGCCTGTGGATCGCGACACCGCGAATGACTACCTGCGCCGTGTGCGCAACGCCGGCATCGATGTAAGCGTATTCCGGGCGCGGCCCTAGCCGCCCGCGCTCAAGGCCTCAAGCGCCTGCATCGCCCGCGCCACGTCAGCCGCGGGCACAAATACGTGATCATGGTGGGCGGCCGCGACAACGTTGGCCGAGACACCCGTGTCCGTCAGGGCGCGGCTGAATGCCGCCGTAAAGCCAACCGCCTCGAGGTCCGAGTGCACCCGCAGGGTGATGCGACGAAACCTGGGTGAGGCGTCGTCATCGCGCGCCGGTCGGATGAATGTCGTCGCCTCAGACTCACGAAACATCATGAGCGCATTCTCTGGCACGGCCGTGCCTTTCGCCGCCGTTTCAAAAACGTAGTCGACGGGGTCCGCGGCCGGCGACATGTTCGCCAGCAGCGTCGCAAGTTCGCGCTCGGGCACCGCGCTCAGTCGTCGCCCGATTGCGCCTGGCGAAAGTCGACGCCCAGCGACCGCAGCTTGCGGTAGAGGTGCGTGCGCTCCATGCCGACGCGTTTCGAGAGTTTGCCAACCTTGCCGTCGCAGAGCATGAGCTGCTGTGTCAGGTAGGCGCGCTCGAATTGTTCGCGCGCCTCGCGCAGCGGCAGCGCCAGCAGATCCTGTTTCACGAGCGGCTCGGCGGGCGCGGCGGCTTCGGCCAACTCAGCCTCGATCTCCTCGAGCGAGACCTCTTCGTCGCCTCCCGCGAGCAGGCAACGCTGCACGAGGTTACGCAGGCCGCGCAGATTGTTGGGCCAGGGGTAGTTGCGGAGCCGGTTCTGCGAAGCAATGCCGAAACGCCGGAACGGCAGGTCCTCAGCATCGACGAGCACGTCGACGTAGTAGCGCAACAGGTCCGGCACGTCCTCGGCGTACTCGCGCAGCGCGGGCACCTTGAGACCCAGCACATTGATGGTCGACACGAGGTCGCGGCGCAAGATGCCGTCGTTCACGAGACGCTCGTAGTCGGCGCGCACCGAGGCCACGACGCGTATCGACAACGGCTGGTCGCGTGTGTCACCGAGACGCCGGAACGCGCCTTGCTGCAAGGAGCCCGCGAGCAGCTTCTGTGCCTCGGCGCCGAGATCGGCCAGTTCAGAGACGAACAGCGTGCCGCCCGATGCTTGTTCGAGCAGACCGGCGCTGTCGCCTTCGCCGAACAGACGCGCAGGTGCCGCGTCGTCGCTGAGCAAGCCACCCGCAATAGCGACGAATGGCGCCGAGTCGCCGGGACCCCGAGCGTGTACGAATCGCGCCACGGCCTCACGGCCCGAGCCGGCCTCACCCGCAATAAGCAGGTTGGCGCTGTTTTGTGCGATCTGCGCCGCGCGCTCGCGCAGCTGGCGCGTCAGTGGGCTGCGACCCACGGGCTCGATGGCCGAGCGCAAGGTCGCGGCACCGTCTTGCCGCGGCCGGTGACGGGCGCCGGCGAGTGCCCCCTCAACAGAGCGCAGCAGCTTGGCGAGCGAAATCGGTTTTTCGATGAAGTCGATGGCGCCGAGTCGCGTCGCCTCAACGGCCGTGTCGACGGTGCCGTGGCCCGACATCATGACGACGGGACACAAGGAGCGACCCTCGGCGGACCACTCGCGCAACAGGCTGATACCGTCCGTATCGGGCATCCAGATATCGAGCAGCACGAGGTCGGGATCCACGGCGTCGCGTGCTTCTCTTGCCGCGGCCGCGTCCGCCGCCACGGTGACGTCGTAGCCCTCTTCCGACAAGATTTCCTGGATCAGTGTGCGGATGTCGGACTCATCGTCGACGACCAAAATCCGGGGCGCTGTCATGCCCTCTCCCTCCGTGTTTCGAGTCGGCGGTGCTCGCGCGTGAGCATGAGTTCACGCGCGTGTTCATCGAGCGGCAGCGTGACGGTCACCCGCGCGCCCCCTTCGTTGCGGTTGCCCGCGTCTATCGTACCAGCATGTTCCTCGACGAGTTTTCGCACGATGGCGAGACCCAGTCCGGTGCCCTTGGGCTTCGAGGTTACGTAGGGATCAAACACCTGTTCGAGCCGGCCCGCCTGAAAACCGGGCCCGTTGTCTTCGACCGTGATGCGAATGAAATCGGCGCCGAATCGCTCGTGCTGCGAGACCCCGACGTCGATCTCACCCTCATCGCGATCGGCCAGGGCTTCGACGGCGTTGCGCAGCAGGTTGTGTAGCAGCTGACGCACGCGGCCGTTGTCGGCTTCGAGGATGGGGTCAGCGTCGGCGAGGTCCACGGTAATCGCGAGATGGTGCCCCTCCGCACGATAGAGCTCGACGACCTCGGTGACGAGTCGGTTGATGGGGAACTGGGTGATCTGCATGTCGGGCGCACGTGCGTAGTCCGAGAAGGCGTTGACCATCTCCTTCATCGCCTCGACCTGCGTGACGATGGTGTGTGTGGCGCGGTCGAGCACCTGCGCGTCTTCGGGCGGCAGGCTGTCGAGGTAACGCCGTCGCAGTCGCTCCGCCGAGAGCTGGATCGGCGTCAGCGGGTTCTTGATCTCGTGCGCGAGACGACGTGCCACTTCACCCCAGGCCGCGTCGCGTTGCGCCTCGAGCAAGGTGGTGATGTCGTCAAACACGATGACGTAGCCGGGTGCCTCGGGATCCTCGCCGGGCAACGAGGTGCAGGCGCAAGTCAACACGCGCCGACCCACCTCTTCGCGCAGCATGACCTGCTCACGCCACTCGGTCTGCCCTGCCGCAAAGTGGGCCTCCGCGACGTCCACAAGTTGCTCCAGAAGCGGCTGTCCAAGGGCAACATCCGCGAGCGACTCGCCTGTGCGCTCGTCGAGGTCGGCGCCCAGGATATCGGCTGCCGCCGTGTTGGCCGTGCGGATGTCGCGCTCGGCCGTGAGCGCAATGACGCCCGTCGACAGGCGCGCGAGGATGGTCTCGAGGTTGCCGCGTTCGGCCTCCACCTGCGCGCGAATCTGCTGCGCCTCGTCACGCGCAGAGCGCAAGCGCCGCGTCATGTCATTAAATGAACTGACCAGGACCCCAATCTCATCCCGAGGTGGCGGCGCCAGCTCGGTTTCGAGGTCGCCGCGCGCGACCGCCACCGTACCCGCAACGAGCTGCTGGATGGGCGCGACAAGCCTGCGCGAGAAAAAGAACGCACCGTAAACCGCACCGAGTGCCGACACGAGCAGGACCACCGTCAGTGACAACGTGAACGTGCTCTTGAGCGGTCCGCGCAGCAGCACGAGCCGCTGGTAGTCGGTGTAGGACTGGTCGACGTTGGCCGCCATGCCCGCCAGGCGCTGTGTCACGGGGTAGACGACCTGCAGCATGCGCAGCGAGGGTGTGGCCGTGGTGTTGGCCAGGACCACCACCGTGCGCACCTCGAAGCGCTCGGCATCGATCGTATCGAGACTCACGTAGGGCCGCCCCGCACGAAGCTGCAGCATGACCTCTTCAGTAGGCGCGATGGGCACCTCGTCCATGGCGCGCGACGAACTGAGCGCAAGGATGCGGCTGTTGGGCGCGAACACGACGACTTCGAGGGCACCCGCATTGCGCCGCTCGTCGGCAAGACGCGGGAGCAGATCGGAATCATCGCCACGTGCCAGGCGCCGTGCCATGGCTTCCGTTCGAATCAGGCCGTTGCGCATTTGAATCTCGAGCGCGGCGCGCGACAGCTCGAGCGCATCACTCAGGCCTTCCTCAACCTGCACGCTGAACCAGCTGTCGATGCCCCGGTTCAGAAACTGCAGCGAGAAGTAGTAGACGACAGACAGCGGTAACAGGGCGAGACCGACAAACGCGGCCACCATGCGGCCCTTGAGACGCGCGCCGGGCACGCCGCGCCGCAGATCGCGGATCAGGCGAATGATGTTGCCCATGAGCAGCACGAACAGGATCGCGATGCCCGCGCCATTGATCACAAGCGTGAGCTGCGACAGCCGCGCCAGCTCCTCGGAGTTGTTTGAGGTTTTGGCGAGCAGCACCAGCGCACTGAGCGCCAGCACGAGCCCGACCGCGGCCAGGCCCGTGTAGAAGAGATTTCTTAGCGGACGAGCGGCCATGTGTACCAGTTGCTGGCGACGCGCCAGTCATCGCGCCAGAACAGCAGGTACTTCAATGACAGGGGATAGTCCGCGATGCTGACCTGTGCACGCAGTCGCACGGTGTGGTCCGCGTCCTCGCGCAACAGCGAGGCATCAACCAGAGGCACGGCGTCGATGCGGCCCAGCGCGTTGAGCGCTGCGAAGATCGTCGCGAACGAGATTTGCTGGCCCGTGTTGATGTTGCGCAGCGTGTAGCGCTCGGTGACCGTGTTGTAGCGCAGCGTGTAGGTCAGGCTCACGGCAGCTTCGCGTGGATCGGGCAGAAACCGTCGGGTCCGATAGATTTCGAAGTCGAGCGCAATCTGCAGCGCGATACCGTTGGCCAGCGCCTCCTCGACGCGGCTCGAGAGCTGGTACTGCACGCGAACCGATGCCTGGTGCACACCGTCGACGAGCTGGCTCTCGGCCGAGCGAATCTCGACGCGACCGTCGGCCGCAGCGTTCGGGCTGAAGAGCACCAGGGCACACGCGAAAGCAGCCATGGCCGATGCGCGTTTAAGTGATCCCGTCAGTCCCATGCCCTTGCCGTGTCATGCGCCCAACGGGTGCAAGGTCAGCCTCCGTCCTTGTGCAGGATGGAAAAGAAAAACCCGTCGCCGTCATCGCCGCCGGGCAAGCGCTGGAGGCCCAGCGACTCGGTTCGCATTACACCGTTTATGTTGCCAACGCGCAACTCGTTATTCCCGCGTACACCCGCCTGTTTGTCGCAGAAAGCGGACACCACATTGTGATTCTCGATGCGAAAAATCGAGCATGTTGCATAAACCAAACAACCACCTGGCGCCAGCAGCGGCCACAGCCCCTGCAGCAAATCGCTTTGCCGGCGGGCAAATGCTTCGAGGTCATCGCGACGCCGCAACACCTTGATGTCGGGGTGGCGCCGCACGACTCCCGACCCCGAACACGGGGCGTCAATGAGGATGCGGTCAAACGGCTTGCCGTCCCACCAATCGTCGGGCCGGCCGGCGTCGGCCGCGACGCATTGCGCGACATAATCGAGCCGGTCCAGGGTTTCACGGACGCGCGCAAGACGGTCTGCATCGCTGTCGAGCGCCACGAGATCAAGCGCACCGCCGGCGCACTCGAGCAGGTGGCCTGTCTTGCCGCCGGGTGCGGCACAGGCGTCCAGCACACGCATGCCGGGCGCCACATCGACGGCCGCCGCAACAGCTTGTGCGGCCACGTCCTGGACGGACACGGCGCCAGCATCGAAGCCCGGCAGTCGGGTCACAGGAACCGGCGCGTGCAGCCGCAGCGCCGACGGGCAGTCAGGCGACGGGCTCGACTCGAGCCCGAGCGCCTCGAGCTCTGCCGTGTAGGCCTCGCGTGTCGTCCGGTCAAGATTGACCCGCAGCCACATGGGCGCGCGCGCATTTCCGGCGGCCAGCACGTCGTCTGCGTCGTCGGGCCAGTCCGCAGCCACAACCTCGACGAACCAGTCGGGGTAGTTGTGGCGTACGGATCGCGAGTCACTCAGCGCTGCGATGAGCGTTTCGCGTTCGCGGCCGAATCGACGAAGCACGGCATTCACAAGGCCTTTGAGCCGCGACTTGCCGAGCGCCACACAGGCGTTGACGGCCTCTGCGACGGCGGCATGCGCGGGTGTGTCGTGTTGCCAGCGATCGAGCAGAGCGGCCATGAGCAGCGCGTGCACCAGCGACTCACGCTTCGGCAGCGGTCGGTCGAGCAGTTGATCCAGCAGGCCATCGAGCTGGCGGTAGTAGCGCAAGGCACCGTACGCGAGTGCCGCCGCAAGCGGCCGTGCCGACTCCGTCAGGTCACTCGTGGCCTGGGCCAGGCTGTCATCCAGCGAACGACCGTGGCGGCGAACGCCGTCAATGGCGCGTGCCGCGGCGGCGCGTGCCGCAGCAGAACTCGCGGTCACGGCGCGTCGCCGAGACGTTCGCCTGCGAGCGCCTGTTGACGCGATAGCGCCTCGGGTGTGATGCGTCCGCGACCTGGGCGCTGCACTTCGGTCACACAGACGACGCCCTCGCCTGCAGCAACGTACATGCCGCTGTCGTCGACGGACAGCACCGTGCCCGGTGCGGCATCGTTCGCGTCGACATCGGCGGCAAGCCGAGAACGCCAAAGCTTGAGCGGCTCGTCGCCGAGCGTGGCCACGCATCCCGGGTAGGGATTGAAAGCACGAATCCTGCGGTCGATGTCTTCGGCCGGCCACTCCCATTCAATGCGGCCGTCGTCACGTGACAATTTGCGGGCGTAGGTAGCAAGCGTGTCGTCCTGCATCTGAGCATCGCGCTCGCCCGCGAGGATCGGACCGAGTTCCTGCACGAGCAGGTCACCGCCCAGCTGCGCGAGCCGGTTGTGCAGCTCAACGGCGGTTTCGCGGGACTCGATGGGCGTCGCCTGGCTGGCCAGCACCGGGCCCGTATCCAGCCCGGCCTCCATCTGCATGAGGCAGACGCCGGACTGCGCGTCGCCCGAGGCGATGGCCCAGGGGATCGGTGCGGCACCACGCCAGCGGGGCAATAGCGACGCATGCACGTTGAGGCAGCCCGCGCGCGGCGCGTCGAGTACGGCCTGCGGCAGGATGAGGCCGTAGGCTGCAACGATGAGCGTATCGAGCTCAGCAAGGCCCAATGGATCGACGGTCTCTGCGCGTTTGAGCGACACGGGTTGCTCGACGCGCAGACCCTCATCGAGGGCCAGCGTCTTCACGGGGCTTGCTGTCAGTTTGCGGCCGCGACCGGCGGGGCGATCGGGTTGCGTGAGCACGAGCTCAGGCCGGTAACCCGCTGCAAGCAAGTGACGCAGGATGGTTGCGGCGAATTCAGGCGTGCCCGCGAAGCCCAGGCGCAGGCCCAAGTCAGTGTCCGGCAGCTTGGGCCTCGGGCTCGGACTGGCGCTGCTTCTGGTCCTTGAGCAGCCGCTTCCGGATGCGCTGACGCTTAAGCTGCGACAGGTAGTCAACGAACAGCTTGCCGTCGAGGTGGTCGATTTCGTGCTGGATGCACACGGCCAGCAGGCCGTCGGTCTCGAGCGTCTGCTCGTTGCCGTCGCGGTCGAGGAAGCGGACGACGATCGAATCGGCCCGCGCCACCTTCTCGTAGTACCCGGGCACCGACAGGCAGCCCTCTTCCATGACCTCGACGCCGTCTTTGCTCAGAATCTCGGGGTTCACGAGCGCCAGCGGCTGGGATTTGTCCTCAGACACGTCCGTCACCAGCACGCGCCGGTGCACGTCGACCTGCGTGGCCGCCAGCCCGATGCCCGGGGCCGCGTACATCGTCTCTAGCAGGTTATCGATGAGCGTACGGATTTCGTCGTCGACCTCAGCGACGGGTGTCGCCTTGGTGCGCAGACGGGGGTCCGGGAATTCGAGGATCTTGAGCAGGGCCATGATTACCGTTCCGGGGCCTGTGGCGGGCCAGGGGCCCAGCCCGTGCCAGCGTTCACAGTTCCCCTTATAAAAGAGGTGTAAAGTTTTGACTTGACACGGGACGATGCACACAATGCCTGCCCATTGGGGGCGGAAAAACCGTCCGGGGGCCATATTGTGACGCACTTGGCAGTTAGTGCACCGCCACGCCGTCATAGTATATGACAAATATAAGGCCCTTCAGGCCATTCACAACCCGTACGGAGTCTGCTCGATCATGCTTCCGAGAGCGCACACCCGCACAGCGAAGCTGGCCCTGGCCGGCGCGCTGGCTGCACTGACTGCCGGCTGCAGTCTGAATCCCTTCGGCGGTTCCGACGAGGAGCCCGTGCCCGTGACCCGTGCCGGTCAGGAGGCCACGCAGCCCGTTTCGATCGCGCGCTCGTCGCGCCAGCCCGTCCAGTCGGGCCCGATCATCACGACGACCGAGGAAGTCCCGATCGCGGACAACGCGCCGGACACCTACATCGTCAAGCGTGGCGACACGCTCTGGGACATCTCGGCGATGTTCCTGCGCGACCCGTGGTTCTGGCCCGAAATCTGGCAGGTGAACCCGCAGGTCGAGAACCCGCACCTCATTTTCCCCGGTGACCGCCTGTCGCTCATCTATGTCGACGGCCGGCCCCAGCTCATCCTCGAGCGCGGCTCGAGCATGGCGCGTATGTCTCCGGGTGTCCGCGTGATTCCGCTCGAAGACGCGATCACGACGATCCCCTACGAACAGATTGCTGCGTTCCTGACGCGCGCCGCCGTGCTTGAGCGGGAACAGGTCGATGGCCTGCCCTACGTGCTCAAGTCGCGCGGTGACCACCTGATCTCAAGTGCGGGCGTCTCGCTGTACGCCCGCGGCGACATCGACGGTATCGGCGCCCGCTACAGCGTCGTGCACATCGGCGGTCCGCTGCGCGACCCCGACGACAACAAAGTCGTGGGTTACGAAGCGCTCTACGTGGGTGACGGCACCGTCCGCCGCGAAGGTGACCCGTCGACGCTGTTCATCAACCAGTCGTCGCGCGAGATCCTGAACGGTGACCGCCTGCTGAGCCAGGACGTGGTGATCCCGCTCAACTTCTTCCCGAAAGCACCGGCCCGCCAGGTCGACGGCCGCATCATTTCGGTGGTCGATGGCGTATCGCGCATCGGTCAGTTCCAGGTCGTGGTCATCAACCGCGGCGAACGCGACGGCCTCGCAACAGGCGACGTCCTCGACGTCGAACGCGCGGGTGATGTCGTGCTCGACTACTTCTCGGATAACAAGCTGATTGGCGCGGAAAGCGTGCAGTTGCCGTCTGAAAAGTCGGGTAACCTGATGCTGTTTAAAACCTATGACCGCATCGCCTACGGCCTGATCATGACGGCGCAGAGCGACATTCGCGTCGGCGACCTCGTCACGAACCCGGAGTAAATCCAGAGTCATTCGCGACGAATCTGTCGCGACGCGGGCGCCCTTCACGGGCGCCTTGTCGTTTGTACCCGACCGTGCCGCTGTCTGTTGCGGCACGCGGGTAAGAGACATGTCCGACCCACAACCGGCCACCGCCGACACCGGCAGCGACGAATGGCTGCGCTTGATTTGCGCCGACCTTGGCAATGCTGCGCGCTCGAAACTGCTCAGCGCACTCGGCGCACCCGAGCACATTCTGAGCGCCAGCCCGGCGACGTTGCGCGGGGCCGGCGCCCAACCTGCTGATCTCGATGCCCTGTCGCAGATCGACGATGTCCGCGTTCGCAACGCAACCGCCTGGCTCGCAGCACCCAATCACCACCTGCTGACCTGCAACGGACCATTCTGGCCCGAAGCGCTTCGCAACATCCCGGACGCACCCGTGGCGCTGTTTGTCGACGGCGACCCGGGCCTGCTGGCCATGCCCGCGCTAGCCATCGTCGGCAGCCGCAACCCGACGCCGCAAGGTGCAGACAACGCACAACAGTTCGCGCGCTATCTCGCAGGACACGGCCTCGCCATCGTCAGTGGTCTTGCGACAGGCATCGATGCGAGCGCCCACCGCGGCGCGCTCGCAGCCAACGGCGCCACCGTCGCCGTGCTGGGCACGGGCATCGACCAGTGCTATCCCCCGGCCAATCGAGACTTGCAGACCGAGATCGCTCGTGCCGGTTGCGTGGTCAGCGAATACGCGCCGGGTCGCCCCGCCGTCGCCGGACAGTTTCCAGCCCGCAATCGCATCATCAGCGGGCTGGCGCTCGGCACGCTCGTCGTCGAGGCGACGCGCCGTTCGGGCTCTTTGATCACTGCCCGACTGGCCGGTGAGCAGGGCCGCTCGGTGTTCGCGATCCCGGGCTCGATCCACAACCCACTGTCCCGTGGGTGCCATCAGTTGATTCGACAAGGCGCGCTGCTTGTGGAGTCAGCGGATGACATATTCTCGGACATCGGTCCGCGCCTGAGCCAGGTGTCGGCCGCCGCGAAGAACGCCCCCGGGAAGCCAGAAAGCAAGGCGGATCAGGCACCTGACGCAGACTACCAGCGCGTACTCGACGCTCTGGGCTGGGACCCGCAGGGCATTGATATCCTGGCTGAACGGACTGCATTGACGCCTGCAGAGCTTTCCTCCATGCTCCTGATCATGGAGCTGGACGGCCTGGTCGCAAAGGCGCCAGGCGGCGGCTACATCCGCGGCAGGCGTTGAGGACAAGCCATGAAAGAGAACGTGCTCGACGTACTCATGTACCTGTTCGAGACCTACGTTGACGCGGAAGATCAGGCCGATTCTGACGAGGCCGAACTGCGCGAAGAACTCTCTCGCGCCGGATTCCACGACACCGAAATCGAACACGCCCTGAGCTGGCTCGACGGCTTATCGGCCAACAACGACCTCATTTCGCACAACGCACAGACAGAGCGTGGCACCCGGGTCTTCACCGATCTCGAGTGCGCACGCATCGACGTAGATGGCCGAGGCTACTTGCTGTACCTGGAACAAATCGGCATCCTCCTGCCCGAGCAACGCGAGCTGGTCGTAGACCGACTGCTGGCACTCGAGGCCCCCGAGATCGACATTGAGCAGATCAAATGGGTGGTCATGATGGTGCTGTTCAGTCAGCCCGGTCAGGAACAGGCGTTTTCGCGCATGGAAGACCTCGTGTTCGAGGAATGCGAAGGCGCGCTGCACTGATCACTGCGCCAGTCACGGCGTCACCAAAGACAACCATGGGTCCCGCACCGCTTCTGCGGAAGCTTGCGGGTGTCCCGAAACCTGACGGACGACATGTCACAAAACCTCGTCATCGTTGAATCGCCGGCCAAGGCCAAGACCATCGAGAAATACCTGGGCAAGGATTTCTCGGTGCTGGCGTCCTATGGCCACGTCCGCGACCTGATCCCCAAGGAAGGCGCCGTTGACCCCACGCACGGCTACCGGATGGACTACCAGGTCATCGACCGCAACGAAAAACATGTCAACGCGATTGTGCGCGCACTCAAGAAGGCCGACGCGCTGTACCTCGCGACTGACCCCGACCGCGAGGGCGAGGCCATTTCGTGGCACTTGTACGAGTTGCTGCGCGAGCGTGGCGTGCTCGACACCAAGCCCGTGCACCGCATCGTCTTCTACGAGATCACCAAGCAGGCCGTGAAGGACGCCATCGAGCAACCGCGGCCGCTGTCCAATGAACTCGTCAACGCGCAGCAGGCGCGTCGCGCGCTCGACTACCTCGTGGGCTTCAACCTGTCGCCGCTGCTGTGGCGCAAAGTGCAGCCCGGCCTGTCCGCCGGTCGCGTGCAAAGCCCGGCGCTGCGCATGATCGTGGAGCGCGAACTCGAGATCGAGGCGTTCAAGCCGCGTGAATACTGGACACTCGAAGCCGACGTCACGCGTTCCGAGCAGCCGTTCATGGCGCGTCTTACAGAATACGCGGGCGAGAAAGTCGAGCAGTTCTCCTTTGAGAACGAAACGACAGCCACGGCCGCGCAGCAGGCGCTGATCAACGCTGCGGGCGGCAAGCTGCACGTCACCTCGATTACGCGCAAGCAGCGTCGCCGTAATCCGGCCGCACCGTTCACAACATCGACGCTGCAGCAGGAAGCCTCGCGCAAGCTCGGCTTCAACACGCAACGCACAATGCGCACGGCGCAGAAGCTCTATGAGGGTATCGAGATCCCGGGCGAAGGCACCGTGGGCCTCATCACCTACATGCGTACGGACTCGACCTCGATTGCGCAGGTCGCCATCGATGAGATCCGCGAGGTCATCGTCGAACGCTTCGGGCGCGACAACCTTCCGGAGCAGCAGCGCGAGTACAAGACAAAGTCCAAGAACGCACAGGAAGCGCACGAGGCCATTCGCACCACGTCGTCCATGCGCCATCCCGACGACCTCAAGAGCTCGCTCGAGGAAGATCAGTACAAGCTCTACAACCTGATCTGGCAGCGCAGCATCGCCTCGCAGATGGTGCCCGCTGTGTTCGACACAGTTGCCGCCGACCTGGCGCCCGGCACCGCCGACGGCGAGCTGGCCGCGACGGGTCGCTTCCGCGCCAACGGTTCCATCCTCGTGCACCCGGGATTCATGGCCGTCTACAAGGAAGGCCGTGACGACAAGAAGGGCAACGACGACAACGACCGCCGCCTGCCCGAGATGGACGAAGGCGACATCATTGAGCTCACTGAGCTGCGTGCCGACCAGCACTTCACGGAGCCACCGCCGCGCTACTCGGAAGCGAGCCTCGTCAAAACGCTCGAGGAATACGGCATCGGCCGCCCGTCGACCTACGCGAGCATTATCTCGACACTCAAAAACCGCGAGTACGTCGAAATGGACGGCAAGCGTTTCATCCCGACGGATGTGGGCCGCATCGTCAACGGCTTCCTGACCGACCACTTCACGCAGTACGTGGACTACGAATTCACGGCACGCATGGAAGACGACCTGGACGCCGTCTCGCGCGGCGACCGTGACTGGGTGCCGCTGCTCGATGAGTTCTGGCAGCCGTTTTCGCAGCAGGTCGAAGAGAAAGACAAATCGGTCACGCGCGAGCAGGTCGCACAGGCACGCGAGCTCGGCACCGACCCGAAATCGGGCAAGCCCGTGATCGTGCGCATGGGCCGCTTCGGTCCCTTTGTACAGATCGGCAGCAAGGACGACGAAGAGAAGCCCAAGTTCGCCGGCTTGCGCCCTGGCCAGAAGATGGGCGACATCGACCTCGAAGCCGCGCTCGAGCTGTTCAAGCTGCCGCGCAAACTCGGCGAAACGCCCGAGGGCGAACCCGTCTCCGCGAGCGTTGGCCGGTTTGGGCCGTACGTGCGCTACGGCGACAAGTTTGTCTCCATTCGCGGCGACGATGATCCCTACACAATCACGCTCGAACGCGCGCTCGAAGTGATCGCCGAGAAGAAGATCGCCGACGCCAACCGGCTCATCCTCGATTTCCCGGACGTGGGCATCCAGGTACTCAACGGCCGCTATGGTCCCTACATCACCAACAAGCAGAAAAACGCCAAGGTGCCCAAGGACCGCGATCCGAAGTCGCTGACGCAGGAAGAATGCGAAGCCCTCATTGCCGCCGCACCCGAACGCGGGCGCCGGGGCAAGAAAAAAGCCGCCAAGAAGACGGCTGAGAAAAAGGCGCCTGCAAAGAAGGCCGCGAAGAAAAAGACGACCAAGAAGAAAACCAAGAAAAAAGCCGCCAAAAAGAAAGTGACCAAGAAAAAGACCACCAAGAAAAAGGTGGCCAAGAAGAAAACGGGCACAGACGACGCCTAAGCGCGTCGCCGCCCGCATCCAGAGGGCGTAGAATCCGGGGTTTCCGCCGGCCGCAGGCCGGCTCGCAGAGGGAGACCCGCGAATGAAGTACTGGATCACTCTGGCCACACTGCTGCTCGTTGCAGGCTGTGGCGACAAAACGGCCACGGATGCGGCCGAAACCACCACTGAACCCGAGGCGCAAGCCTCAGCGCCCGCCGACGATGCAGCCAGCGCTGACGCCATGTCACCGTTGCAGGCGGCTCTCGACGCGCAGCCCGAAGAAGCGCAGGCCCGATACGACCAGCGCCACCCGGGCGAGACGCTCGAGTTCTTCGGCATCGAGCCTGGCATGACGGTTATGGAAGGCCTGCCTGGCGGCGGCTGGTACACGAAGATTCTGCTGCCCTACCTGGGCAGTGACGGCACGGTCATCGGTGTCGACTACGCGCTCGACATGTTCCCACTGTTCGGTTTTTTCTCCGAAGAGCGACTCGAAGCGAAGAAGACCTGGACGACGGACTGGGTGGCCCAGGCCGAGGGTTGGCGTGGCGACCATGACGCAAGCGTCGAAGCCTTCGTCTTCGGCTCGCGCGACGCCGGGCAGTTCGATGGCCGCGCCGATGCCGTCCTCATGGTGCGCGCCCTGCACAACCTCGCGCGTTTCGAGAGCGAAGGCGGCTATCTGACGGCCGCCATGGCCGATGCGCACGCCGTGCTCAAGAGTGGCGGCGTGCTCGGCGTCGTGCAGCACGAAGCACGCGCGGAAATGGCCGATGAATGGGCCGGCGGACAGAATGGCTACCTGAAGCGTGACTTTGTGATTGCGGCCGCAGAAGCCGCAGGTTTCGAGTTTGTCGAGGCCAGCGACATCAACGCCAACCCGGCAGACCAGCCGACGGCCGAAGAGTTTGTCTGGCGACTGCCGCCCACGCTCAACGGTGCCCGCGACAACCCCGAGCTGCGCGACGCCATGGTCGCCATCGGTGAGTCGAACCGGATGACGCTCAAGTTTGTGAAGCCCTGAATCACGTTGTGGCGGGCCGATCAGGCCCGCCGCAGCGCGCTACAATAGCGCCGGGGACGAATAACAAGGTCAGACCATGACGGACACAGCGGACTTCGGCGACCAGCTTGGCGCCGTTGGTGATTACCTGCGCGGACTGCAGCGCGGCATCACGGATCGCATTGCGGAACTCGACGGCAAGGCCAGTTTTGGCGCTGACAGCTGGGCGCGCGAAGGCGGCGGTGGTGGCACCTCGATGGTGCTGTCGGACGGTGCACTCATGGAGCAGGCCGGCGTCGGCTTTTCACACGTCATGGGCGACGGCCTGCCGCCCTCCGCCACCAAGGCGCGCCCGGAACTCGCGGGGCGCCGGTTCGAAGCCATGGGCGTGTCGCTGGTCTTTCACCCCCGGAATCCGCACATACCGACAACGCACGCCAACGTCCGCGTGTTTGCCGCGCTCTCCGACGAGGCGCCGCCTGTGTGGTGGTTTGGCGGCGGCTTCGACCTGACGCCGTTCTACCCGGTGGCCGAGGACGTGCTCACCTGGCACGAGACGGCACACGCCGCCTGTGCTGACTTTGGCGACGACGTCTACACGCGCTACAAGCAGTGGTGCGATGAGTATTTTTTCCTGCCCCACCGCGGCGAGACCCGCGGCGTGGGTGGCTTGTTTTTCGACGACCTCAACGACTGGGGTTTCGAGCGGTGCTTCGCGTTCATGCAAAGCGTCGGCAACCACTTCATGAAGGCCTACGAGCCGATCGTCGAGCGCCGCCGCAACGACGCCTACACGGACGCCCAACGCCAGTTCCAGCTGTACCGTCGCGGTCGCTACGTCGAGTTCAATCTGGTCTATGACCGCGGCACGTTGTTCGGCTTGCAGTCGGGCGGCCGCACCGAGTCCATTCTCATGTCGCTGCCACCACAGGTGCGCTGGGAGTACGGCTTCACCCCCGGGGCTGGCACACGCGAGGCCGAGCTCACCGACTACTGGCTCAAGCCGCACGAGTGGCTCGTGGAGCTTGCGCCCGCCGCGGGCTGATCGCATGCCGCGCCCCTTCCACCTGGCACTGCCTGTCGACGACCTCGGTCCGACGCGGGTGTTCTACACAGAGCTGCTGGGTTGTGCCACGGGCCGCGAGGACACACGCTGGGTCGATCTCGATTTCTACGGCCACCAGGTGACACTGCATCTCGTCGACGCGTCCGATGGACCGGCGACGACGAACCCCGTGGATGGAGACGCCGTACCCGCGCGGCACTTCGGCATCATTCTCGAACCGGCCGACTGGCAGACGCTGGCGCATCGGCTCGAGGCGCAGAACGCCGATTTCATCATTCGGCCGCGCACCCGCTTTGCGGGCAGCCCGGGTGAACAATCCACGCTATTCGTGCGGGACCCGTCCGGCAACGCGCTTGAGTTTAAGAGCTTCGCCGACGACGCCCAGATTTTCGCCACGGAGGCCAGCGCATGAAACCCACCGCACCGCCGCAACTTGAAGCCCCGTCGCGACTGGCCACGATGGCCGAGCTTCGCGCCCCGCTCGACGCCATCACGCTGGCGCTCAACTTCCCGCGCCTCGTGCACGCACCGCGTGGCGACGGTCGCCCCATTCTGCTGTTGCCGGGCTACCGCGCAGACGCCAATTCGATGCTGCCACTGCGCGGCTTCCTGCGTCGGCTGGGCTATGACGCCCGTGACTGGGAGCTTGGGCGCAACACGGGCAATGTCGACAAGCTCACGGCGCGAATGCGCGAGGTCGTCGATGCCCTGTTCGAAGAACGCGGTGGTGATTCGATCACGCTCATCGGCTGGAGCCTGGGCGGTATTGTGGCCCGCGAGCTGGCCCGCCTTGAGCCTGAGCGCGTGCGCGAGGTCATCACGATGGGGTCGCCCATTGTCGGTGGTCCGAAGTACACAGCTGTCGGCCGTCGCTTTGCCGACAGCAATGCGCTGGACCTCGACGCTTTCGAACACCAGATCCACGAGCGCAACAGCCTGGGCTTTGATCAACCCGTCACCTCGATCTACAGCCGCTTCGACGGCGTTGTCGGCTGGCAGGCCAGTGTCGATGTCTACAACCCGCAGGCCCGCAACATCGAGGTCGCGTCATCGCATTTCGGGCTGGGCTTCAATGGCGCCGTGTGGCGGATCATCGCGGAGACACTGGCCCGCGACGACTAGGACATTTCTTTACAGTTCGCTGTGGAATAATTGCCCCATGCGACGTCTCGCGTGCATCGCCCTCGTGTCGCTGCTTTTTGCAGCGCCGGCCGCGGCAGAAATCTCCGCCCTGGGCCCCCAGGCCACGGCCGTGGGCGCCGACGGGCGCGCCATGTACATCGTGCAGCTCGCGGCCCCCGCCGCACTTGCACGGTCGGGTCGGGCCCCGCGTGACGGCCAGCTGCCCCTCAAGCCCGGTGCTGATGCGCCTGAACCGCGCAAGGACGGCCGCGTCGCCAGCGCCGCCGCAGCGGTCGAGTCGGAGCAGCAGGCGCTACTGCGCAGCGCGGGCATCACGAGCACGACGCTGCATCACTACCGCTACGTGTTCAACGGCTTCGCGGTCCGCCTGACACCGGGCGAAGCGGCGCGGCTGCGCGGACAAGCGGGCGTTACGGCCGTGTTCGCCGATGCCTCGCGCCCCGTGGCAACCAACGCTAGCCCGTCGTGGCTCGGCTTGTTCGACAACACGGACGGCTTGTCGGGTGCCAACGGGCTCACGGGCGAAGGCGTCGTTATTGGCATCGTGGATTCCGGCATCACACCTGATGCCGAGAGCTTCAGAGATACGCGTGAGGCCGACCGACCCCGCGCCTGCCGGTCTGAGTGGGCGCGCGCCTCGTTGCTGGGCCAATGGCTCTGCGCCCGTTACCGCCGCCGTCCTCCCGTGCTCTTTTTCGAACCGCCCGAGAACTGGGGTGGCGCCTGCATTGCCGGCGAGCGATTCACGGCCGACAACTGCAACAACAAGCTCATTGGCGCGCGGTTCTACCCCGAAGGTGCACAAGCCACGGGACAGCTCGATGCCGGCGAGATTCTCTCGGCGCGCGATGCCGATGGCCACGGCACCCATATCGCCGCCACAGCTGCGGGCAACCCCGTGCGCGCGATTCTCAACGGCAGCGACGTCGACGGCATCCGCGGCATCGCACCCCGCGCGCGGATTGCAGCGTACAAGGCCTGCTGGCTGCGCCCCGGTGCCACGCGCGCCAGTTGCCAGGTGTCCGACCTCGTGCGCGCGATCGACGACGCTGTGGCCGACGGCGTCGACATCATCAACTACTCGATCGGGACCAACACGGAAACTCTCGCCAATGCCGATGACGTCGCCTTGCTCGAGGCTACGCGCGCCGGCGTACTCGTCGTCGTGGCTGCCGGCAACAACGGACCATTGCTGGGCACCGTGGGTTCGCCGGCGGCGTCGCCCTGGGTGATCTCTGTCGCCGCAACCAGCCGCACGGGCTCGCGCTTTCGCGAAGCCAGCGAAGTCCTCACGCCGCTCTCGCTCGCGGGCCGTTACGCGAGCCTCGAAGCGCAGTTCACGCCGCAACTGGCCGACACGGGAAGTATCACGGCCAACGTCGTGCGCGTCGACGACGGTGACACGAGTTCACCCGCGGGTGAGGCAGGCAGCATTCGCGACGGCTGTCAGGCCCTGACGAACGCCAACGAGGTCGACGGTCGCATCGCACTGATCGCACGTGGCGCCTGTACGTTCGACGAGAAAATCACGAACGCGGAAGCGGCGGGCGCCGTCGCCGCCATCGTCTTCAATACCACGGGCGACCCCGTACTCATGGTCGGGGACGGCACCGACATCAACATCCCCGCAGTATCCATCGGCGCCGCCGACGCGACACTGATCGTCGACGCACTCGCCGACGGTGAGGTCGTACAGGCGACGCTGGCCGCCGGCCTGTTCCTCTCGGAAGCCGACCCCGGCAATCGCGTGGCCAATTTCTCGTCACGGGGGCCGTCACTGGCAGCGCAAGCCGTGCTCAAGCCGGATGTGGCCGCACCGGGCGTGGACATCCTCTCAGCGTTTTCGCCTGACGTTGCCAACGGCACCGCGGGCCAGCGCTATGGTTACCTCTCGGGTACGTCCATGGCGGCACCGCACGTGGCAGGCGTCGCCGCACTGCTCGCCGAGGCGAACCCCGAGTGGACGCCGGACATGCTGCGTTCCGCCCTCATGACCACGGCACGCCAGGACATCATGACGGCCGATGGCCTGAGCGAAGCCACGGCGTTCGACATTGGCGCCGGTCACATCGTGCCCAACGCGGCGCGCACGCCGGGGCTTGTCTACGCGGCGACCGGCGCAGACTACGACGCCTTTGTGTGCGGCATCGAGGACTACCCGATCGATGCAGCGCGCTGTGACGTGCTGGCAGACGCGGGGGCGAGCTTCGATCCGCAGGCGCTCAACCAGCCTGCTGTTGCGATCCCGGAACTGACGGGCTCGCGGACCATTACGCGGACGGTAACCGCCACACGCGCTGGCAACTGGCGCGCCCGGCTGCTTGTCCCGATCGGCTTCACGGCCAGCGTAACCCCGGGCACCTTGAACCTGGCCGCGGGTGAATCCGCGCAGTACAACGTCACACTGACGGCTGTCGACGCGGCACCGGGCCCCTGGTATGCGGGCGCCGTCGAGTGGATCGACAGCGACGATGCCCTGACACGGATTCCGCTCGTCGCGAGGCCTGTTGAGATCTCTGCACCGCGCGAACTGAGTGGCGCCGGTGGCAGCGGCAGTGTCGACTTCGACCTCTCGTTTGGTTTCTCTGGTGGCTATTCCGCCAGCGTATTCGGGCTCAAACCGGCGACGTTGACCACCGACAGTGTGGCCAATGACCCCACGCGCACGTTCACGCCGCGTAACGGCAGTGGTGTCGTTGGCTACTCGCTGAATGTCCCTGTTGGCTCGCTGTACCTGCGGCTGGGCTTGTTCGACAGCGACACCGATGGCGACGACGACCTCGACCTGTACCTCTTCTTCTGCCCCACGCCCGGCAATTGCGAGCGCGTCGACGAGAGTGGCAGCGCCACCTCTGCGGAGCAGATCGACGTTGCGGGGCCAGCGCCCGGCGCTTACGAGGTGTATGTGCACGGGTTCGAGACGGATGAGGTCAGCGGCGGGCCCGGCGCGAACTTCACGTTGTCGACGTGGCTTGTGACCAACACCGACCAACCCGGCAACCTGACCATCAACGGGCCCAGCCTCGTCAGTCGGGGCACGACGGAGACCTTCAGCGCCGACTGGCAGACACTGGTCTCCGGCAATCGTTACTTCGGCATCGTGGTCCACGAAGCCAACGACGAGGCCGTTGCGCTGACTCGCATCCAGGTCACGAACTAGGTTCTTAACGCCTCGCCCATTTCGGCGCACACGGCGTAGCGCGGGCAATCCACGACGTGGTCGTTGACCATGCCCACGGCCTGCATGAATGCGTACATCGTGGTCGACCCGACAAACTTGAAGCCGCGTCGCTTGAGATCTTTCGAGAAGGCGTCCGACAGGGGCGAGGTCGCGGGGCAATCCGACTGGATGCGCCAGGCATTTTGCACAGGACGGCCATCGACGAAGTCCCAGACATAGTTGGCGAAGCTGCCCATCGTGGCCTGCACCTCCAGAAACGCACGCGCATTGCCGATCGTCGATTCGATCTTGGCGCGATTGCGGACGATGCCCGCGTCCTCGCGCAAGCGCGCCACGTCGTCGTCATCGAAGCCCGCGATTCGGAGTGCGTCGAAGTCTGCAAACGCGCGCCGATAACCCGCGCGCTTGTTCAGGATCGTGGCCCACGACAGCCCGGCCTGAGCCGTCTCAAGCACAAGGAACTCGAACAGGACCGCGTCATCACGCACGGGCACGCCCCATTCCTCGTCGTGATAGGCCAGGTAGGCATCGTTGACACCCAGCGCCCAGGGGCAGGTACCGGGATGTGGTTCGTGACGCGATTCGGGAGGGCTACTGCGCATGGCGGACTCTCAAGGCTATCGGCATTACCGGATGGCAGAATTCTCGCCGAGTCCGGAGCCACACGCACGCGCAGAACGGAGCCTGACAGCAATGAAACGTGATCTTAGAGAGTCGACGCGCAGCACGCGTCCGGGTCACTCAGCCTAGGTCGAAAAGCGCAGGTTGCTGTCCGCCATCTCGCGGACGGCCTCGACACTGGCCGCGTCACGACCGATGATCGCGATGCTGCCCGATTCACCGACGGGCAGTAGCACGCCCTCAAGGCCGTCACGTGAGTAGGACACGGGTGCCTTCAAGTCCTTGTGCGGCAGAATCAGCACCGTGACCGGACCGTTCTTACCCTGCACCACGAGGTGCGGCACGCTCTCGCCGTCGATCACACAGTTCTTGGCGTAGCTCACGATGCCGGGCGCGTCGTTGCGCGTCATGTTGACGCCTGCCGGCTGCAGCGCCGCTGAGAACATGCCGTCGTCGACGGCAACGCTGGCCGGACTCATGAAGCCGAGTTCGTGCTCGATGTGATCGAACACCTCGGCGGCGAGCGCCTCGCCATCAGGGTCAATGATCTCGGCGGGCGGGCGCAGGACGAATACGGCCACGAGCGCCACGGCGGCGGCCAGGCTCGCAAACGCTGGCCAGCGGTTCGTGCTGCGGCCACGCGATTCAGACGGCTTACCCGGGAACGCGACGACGTTACCCTCGCGACCGACTTCACGGGCTTCGGCCAGCACCTCGATGTCCGGCATCTCACCCGACAACGACGGCGGCACGGGTACGGACATGGCGGCCGACAGTTTGAGCTCCATGGCCCTCACGCGCGCCAGAAACGCTGCGCACTCAGGATCCGAGGCGACCTTCTCCAGAATCTCGGGCGTCTCACGGTGAGGTTCCGCAAGCACGGCCTCCTTGAATGCGTCGGTGTTCATGAGACCGACTTCCCGGGCCTCGGCAAGCGCCTCGATGTCCGGCATCTCACCCGTCAGCGACGATGGGACCGGCACCGACATGGCTGCAGAGAGCTTGCGCTCCATAGCTTGCACGCGCGCGAGAAAGGCCGCGCACTCAGGGTCTGAGGCGGCCTTTGCCATAATCTCGGGCGCCTCGCTGTTAGGCTCCGCGAGTACGGCCTCTTTGAACTCTTCGAAATTCATCTCGTTCGCTTTTGCTACTCCGCCTCGGGCTCGCCGAGGTCGAAGTTCTCAATCAGTTTTTTCCTCGCCCGGTGCAGCCGGGTCAGCACGGCACCATTAGTAAGACCCATGATGTCGGCAATTTCTTTCGTCGAATGCCCCAAAACCACTTGCAGCACCAGCGGCTCGCGGTAATCGGGTTCCAGTTCGCCAATGGCCTTGTGCAAGTCGTCCTGGTCCGTGGAGTCCTCGCTCGAGATCTGCAGCGTGGGCGCACCTACCAGCTCGTCGATATCCACGGTTTCGTGACGCTTGCGCTCAAAGAACCGCGCGTTCTCGCGCCGCACGATGGTCAGCAGCCACGGCTTGGCGGCGGCGTCCTCGCGCAGATTGTCCAACGAACGCCAGGCCCGGATCATGGCGTCTTGCACCACGTCTTCGGCCAGTGCCGCGTCTCCGTTGAGCCAATAGGCATAACGAAACAGGTCTGCCCTGTGCGCACCGACCAATCGGTCGTAGCGGCGTTTCCGTTCTAAATCAGCCTCGGCGGCTTGTGACATCTCTAGACCTGCTCTCGGGCCAATTCATTACCGGAAATTCGAAACAATGGTCGAGGCCCGGTGCCGTCCTTCGCCGGCGCACTTTACTTTACTTGGACACGCCGAGTGATAACAGCCACAATCTAAAGAGAAAACGGTGCCCAAACCCGCATGCATAACGACAAGACACCCGGTTTCCCCCTGACGCGTATGCGTCGCCGCAGACGCCATGGCTGGCTCCGGGAAATGCTCGCCGAGCATCGGCTCGACGCCAGCGACTTCATCTACCCCGTATTCGTCACTGACGGTGAGGGCGTCACCGAGGCCGTGCCCTCGATGCCCGGCGTCTCGCGGCGCAGCATCGACGTGCTCGTGGAACACCTGGGCGACGTTGCGGCGGCAGGCATTCCGGCCGTCGTCCTGTTCCCGGTCATCGGGGCCGGGCTCAAGAGCGAAGACGGCGTCGAGTGCCACAACCCGGACGGGCTCGTGCCGCGCACGATTCGCGCCATCAAGCAGGCTTACCCGGACCTCGGCGTTATTACCGATGTCGCACTCGACCCTTACACCACGCACGGTCAGGACGGGATCATCGACGAGACGGGCTACGTGCTGAATGACGTCACGGTTTCGATGCTCGAACGCCAGGCCGTATCTCACGCCGATGCAGGCGCCGACATCGTGGCGCCCTCCGACATGATGGACGGCCGCATTGGTGCCATCCGCCGCGCGCTCGAGGTCAACGGCCACATCAACACGCTCGTCTTGTCCTACGCGGCCAAGTACGCCTCGTGTTACTACGGGCCATTCCGCGATGCCGTGGGCTCGGCGGGCAACCTGGGCGGCGGCGGCAAGCACAGCTACCAGATGGACCCGGCCAACGGGCGCGAGGCCATGCACGAGGTCAGCCTGGACATCGACGAGGGCGCCGACATCGTCATGGTCAAGCCGGCGCTGCCCTATCTCGATGTCATTCGTCGCATCGCGGCCGAGTTCGAGACACCCGTCACGGCCTATCAGGTCAGTGGCGAATACGCTCAGATCAAAGCCGCCGGCGCCAACGGCTGGCTCGATGAACGCCAGGCCGCACTGGAGGCCCTGTTGTCGATCAAGCGCGCCGGCGCCCGGGCGATCCTGACCTATTACGCACTTGATGCGGTAGGCTGGCTCAACGACTAGGTACTGGCAGGGACGAGGAGCACAAAGGTTGTGACTGACGAAACCGCGATCCTGGACCGATACGGCGTCATGGGCCATCCCGTTTCGCACAGCAAATCGCCCGTCATCCACACGCTCTTCGCCGAGCAGACGGACCAGCACCTGAAGTATGAATTGCTCGACGTCCCGCGCGACAAGCTGGACACGGCCGTGCGCCAGTTTCAGCGCAGCGGCGGCCGCGGCCTCAACATCACCGTGCCCCACAAGGCTCGCGTGGTGCGTCTCGTCGACGAGCTCTCCGAGGAAGCCAGTATCGCGGGCGCCGTGAACACACTCGTCATCGAGCCGGAACGTATTGTTGGTCACAACACCGACGGTGTCGGACTTGTACGCGACCTCATCAGCAACTGGGACTACTCCGTTGGCGGCAAGCGCATCCTGGTACTGGGTGCCGGAGGTGCCACGCAGGGCATCCTGGGCCCGCTGCTCGAGCTGTCACCTGAAGAGCTCGTCATCGCCAATCGGAATGTCGACAAGGCCAAGGCGCTGGCCGACCATTTCGGCACACTGGGTGAAGTCCGTGCCCTGAAATTTGGCGAGCTGCGTGACGGCGACACCTACGACCTGATCATCAATGCCACCTCGGCCGGGTTGCAGGGCGATACACCGCCGTTCCCACGCAACGCCATCGACAGACGTTCGACAGCGTGCTACGACCTGGCTTACGCCCTCCGAACGACACCGTTCATCGCCTGGGCCCAGCAGATGGATGCCGCACGCACCCGCAGCGGCTGGGGCATGCTCATCGAACAGGCGGCAGAGTCTTTCAGGCTCTGGCGTGGCGTCATGCCGGACACGGGCCCCGTCCTCAAGCAACTGCCCGTCACCTGAGCACCGGGCCCGGTTCTCGGGCCCTAGACAGATAGTTCGACAGAGCTGTCGCGACAATGCGACAAAATCTGTGCATCCACCCTCAACCTGACGTCGAATCCGCGCTGGCAACCCAAACTCTGGTTGTCAGAATTTAAGGAGCGACCCAATGATGAGGAAGTTTTTAGCCCCAGTGCTCGCGCTGGGTCTGCTGGCAGTAGCTGGCTGTGACGTGTTTGACGACGATGACGACAACGTCGTACTCGAGTCAGCAACGATCCGCGTCCTGCACGCATCGCCCGACGCGCCGGACGTCAACGTCCTGATCGACGGCGACACGTTCGTAGCCGGTGCCCCCTTCAAGGCCGGCACGGGCTTCAGTGTTGTCCGCCCGGGCAACTACAGCGTCCAGGTCGACGGCATCACGCCCGGCGGCACGGCGACGGTCATCTCGGCGGACATCACGCTCGACGCCGACACCGAAACCACGGTCATCGCCGTGGGCGGCGTCGCCAACATTGCACCGCTGCTCGTCACGAATGAGCGCAGCGCGGTCGCAGGTGGCAACTTCCGCGCTACGGTGGTGCACGCCGCACCCAACGCACCGGCTGTCGACGTTTACGTCACAGCACCTGGTGCGGACCTCTCGGCCAGCGCACCGCTGGGCAGCTTCTCATTCGAGGGCTCGCTGGGCCCCGTTGATGTGGCCGCTGGTGACTACCAGATCAGCGTCACGGTGGCTGGCGATGCCACCGCCGTCGTCTTCGACAGTGGCACGATAACCATTCCCGACGGCGCCAACCTGCTGCTTGCTGCAGTTGAAAACACGGGCCCGGGTGCCTCGCCCATCAGCCTCGTCGTACTCGACGGCGCTGGTGCCAGCGAAATCCTCGACACCAACACGCCGGCCGCGCTTCGCGTCATCCACGCGTCGCCCGACGCACCGGCTGTCGACGTCGTCGTCAACGACGGCTTCGCAGCACCGCTGATCGAGGACCTCGAGTTCCCGAACCCCGCACCGAACGCCGTCGACTACGTCGAAGTACCGGCTGCGGATTACAACGTCAAAGTCACGGTTGCCAACGACCCGGGCGTTATCGCCATCGACGCTGACCTGACGCTCGACGCTGGTGTGAACTACTCGGTCTACGCCGTCGACTTCCTGGCCAACATCGCGCCCCTCGTCCTCGTTGACGACCCGCGTGCGATCGCCACGGAAGCGCGCGTACGCATCGTGCACGCCTCGCCCACGGCACAGAACGTAGACATCTACGTCACGGCGCCGGGCACGGACATCGCGACGGTCGATCCGACATTCCCCGACGTACCGTTCCAGGCTGAGACGGGCTACACCCCGCTGGCCGGTGGCACGTACACGGTAACGGTCGTACCCGCGGGCACGACGACGGCAGCCATCGGCCCGATCGACATCACGATCGCCGACGGCGGCGTCTACACGGCTATTGCCCGTGACCCGCTGCCGGGCTCGACGGACCTCGGGCTGATCCTGCTCGACGACTTCAACGACTAAGGTCGTGGTGCCGGCCTCGCTGCCGGCACGGTCGTACAGGCCTCTTCGCTCCGGCGGGGAGGCCTTTTTTGTGCGCTAGCGCATCGTGACGAATTCTTCGGCGCTCGTCGGGTGAATGGCTACCGTGTCGTCAAAGTCGCGCTTGGTCGCACCCATGCGCAGCGCCACCGCAAATCCCTGCAGCATCTCGTCGGCACCGTCGCCAAACACGTGGCAGCCCACGATGCGCTCGTCCTCACCCACGCAGACCAGTTTCATGGCAGCGTGGCGCTTCTCGGAGCCCAGCGCATAGCGCATGGGCGTGAAGCCCGAGGTGTAGATGCGCACGGCGTCACCGTGTTCGGCGCGCGCTTCGGCTTCGGTCATGCCCACCGTGCCCGTGGCCGGATGCGTGAAGACCACGGTGGCGATGTTCTCGTAGTCGAGGCGGCGGTCGGCCATGCCGCCCCAGAGCCGATCAGAAAGCCGGCGACCCGCCGCGATCGCGACGGGCGTGAGCGCGACGGCACCCGTGACGTCGCCCAGCGCGAAGATGTGCGGCACCGTGGTTTGCTGCCAGGCGTCGGCGGGCACGAAACCGTCTGCATCGGCCTCCAGGCCGGCCGCCGCCAGATTCAGATCGTCGGTCGCTGCGGCGCGGCCAATGGCCCAGATGACGCAGTCGAGTCGCTCGAAGGCACGACCATCCTCGGTCTCGAGGGTCAGCCCGTCAGATGTCTTCTTTAACGATGTGGGTACCGCGTGCTGCTCGACGGTTATGCCGTCCGCCGCCAGCGCACCGGCCACCTCTTCACGCAGCATCTCGTCGAAGCTTCGCAGCACCCCGTCGAAGCGCGTGAGGATCGTCACCTCGGCCCCCAGGGCCTGCAGGACACCACCAAGCTCGACGGCCACGTAGCCGCTGCCGGCGATAGCGATGCGCTTGGGCATGTGCTCGAGCTCAAAGAATCCGTCGGAGGTGATGCCGAGCGCGGCACCCGGCAGGTCGGGCCAGCGCGGAAAACCGCCCGTCGCGATCGTGATGCGCTCGGCCGTGTAGCGGCGACCATTGGCTTCGACCGTGTTGGGGTCGACGAAGTGCGCGCGGCCGTCAATGACCTCAATGTCCTTGCTTGATAAGTTGCGGGCGTAGATGTCATTGAGGCGGCGCACGTAGGCGTCGCGCGCCGTCTTGAGCGTCGACCAGTCGTGATCGGACGCGTGTGGCGCGAACCCATACGACGGTGCCAGCGCGCCTTCGTGGACGATGCTGGCCGCATACCACATGACCTTCTTGGGCACGCAGCCCACGTTCACGCAAGTACCGCCCAGAGGTCCCGATTCAAAGACAAGAACCCGGGCGCCGTGCTGCGCTGCACGTTGTGCGTGGGCCAGGCCGCCGCTGCCGCCACCGATAACAATCAGGTCGTAGTCGTAACTCATCATTCGTCTTTTTCGAACCCGGCTGAAGCGCCGAGAACGCATGCTACACTCCGAAGCGTTTTAGCTTAAATCCGTCGTCACATGCCGCCTTCCACAACGCAGGACGCGTTCCCGGGCCTGCCAGATTTCGACTCGATCACCGCGACGGATATCGTGCCTTTGACCGAAGCCCTCATCGCGCGCAGCCGTGAGCGCGTAGCGGCACTCGAGGCACTCGACTCCCCGGACTTCGACAGCTTCGTCGTGCCCTTTGAAGAGCTACGCCACGACGTGTCGCGCACCTGGTCGCCCGTGTCGCACCTGCAGATGGTGCGCAACAGCGAGATCTGGCAGACCCATTACCTCGAGGCGCTCGGCCTGTTGGCGGCCTTCCAGTCCGAGCTGGCCCAGAACACCCGGTTGTTCACGACTTTCGAGACACTGCATAACGCGCTTGAAGCGGACGCCGACCACGAGCAGCGCGCGTTGCTCGAACACGCGTTGCGCGACTTCAGGCTTGCCGGCGTGGCGCTCAGTGACGACGACAAGGCGCGCTTTCGGGCGCTGTCGCAAGCGCTGTCCGAAGACCAGGCCAGTTTCTCCAGCAACCTGCAGCAAAGCGGCGATGCCTGGCACTGGCACACCAACGACGCCGATGACGTTGCCAGCATCCCCGATACGTTCCTGGCAGCCGCGGCACGCGCCGCTGAGCAAGCCGGGCGCGACGGCTGGGTCTTCGACCTGGCACAGCCCACCTACATGGCCGTCATGACCCATGCCCGCTCGCGCGACACGCGCAAGCGCTTCTACACGGCCTGGCTGACGCGTGCCGCCGATACCGGCCCGCACGATGCGAAGTGGAACAACGCGGCCCTGATGTCGCGCATCCTGGGCCACCGCACCGAAATGGCGCAGCTGCTTGGCTTCGACAATTACGCCGAATACTCACTGGCACCGAAAATGGCCGGCAGCGTCGATGAGGTCGTCGGCTTCCTGAAGGACCTCGCACAACGCAGCATGCCGACAGCGCACCGCGAGCTCGCCGAGCTTCAACTGCTGGCCGGTCACGAGCTTGCGCCCTGGGACCTCGCCTTCTACAGCGAGCGCCTGCGCGAGCAGCACTACGCGATCTCCGAAGAGCAGGTTCGCCCCTACTTCCCCGCCGGTCGTGTCATGGACGGCTTATTCGGCCTTGCCGAGCGCCTGTTCGGACTCTCGCTCGAACGCAGTGAAGCACCTTCGGTCTGGCACGACAGTGTTGAGTTCATCGTCGTGCGGGATGCCGGCGGCGAGATCATGGGCAGCTTTTACACCGACCTCTATGCGCGCGCCGGGAAACGCGCAGGCGCCTGGATCGACGAGTGCATCGTGAGAAAGGCCCTGCCCGACAGCAGCGCACTGCCCGTCGGTTACCTCGTCTGCAATTTCCCGCCCGAGCAGCCCGATGCGCCCTCGCTGCTGACGCACGATGAAGTGGTAACGCTGTTCCACGAGTTCGGGCACATGCTGCACCACCTGCTCACCAGGGTCGGCTACCCGAGTATCGCGGGCATCAACGGCGTGCCCTGGGACGCCGTCGAGCTGCCCAGCCAGTTTCTCGAGAACTTTGCCTGGCAATACGATGTGTTGCGCCAGTGCTCCGGCCACTATCAGGACGACACACCACTACCCCGCGTTATCTTCGACCGGCTCGCCGCTGCACGTAATGCCGGCGCGGGTCTCCGCATGCTGCGCCAGCTCGAATTCTCACTGTTCGATTTCCAGCTACACGCGCGCAGCGACGCGGCCGAGCCTGGCGTGTTGGAAGCCGTACGAGATGGGACGCGTGCCGACGTCGCGCTGGTGCCGCCGCCCGAGTGGGTGCGCTTCGAGAACGGCTTCGCGCACATCTTCGCGGGCGGGTATGCGGCGGGTTACTACAGCTACAAGTGGGCCGAGGTACTCGCAGCCGATGCCTTCGCCGCATTTGATGAGGCGGGCGACGTGTTCGATCCGGGCACGGCTGGGCGATTCCGCCAGCACATCCTCGAGGTCGGCGGCAGCCGCGACATTCACCACGCTTATGTCGCATTCCGCGGCCGAACGCCGCGCATCGACGCGTTGTTGCAGCAACACGGCATCGAAGCCGCCTGACGCGCACCCTCCCGGCTGGCGCCGGGCCGGGACGCTGCCGTACACTGGGTCGATTCGACAGAAGTTCAGGTTCGACCCGATACGTGCCTAAAGAACTCGACAACAGCGCACCGCGCATGCGCCCGTTGCGGGACCGCCGCAACAATTACGACGTCACCGACGAGGTGGACGTGTCGTCCATGGCGGCCGTTCGCGACGCCGTCGGGGCCTTGTTCCTCGAGAGCTATCCCGAGGCCGCCTACGACCGGATCTGGCTCGCCTTCCACGATTTCGAGCGCCTGTTCACGGGCCGCATGCCCGACTACCACGGCTGCGACACAACCTACCACGACGTCCAGCACACGCTCGATATGACGCTGGCCGTGGCCCGGCTTGTTGCCGGCTACGAGCGCAGCGTCGGTGCCGATCGCTCACTGGGCCCCGCACGCGCGGAACTCGCGCTGATCATCTCGCTGTTTCACGACGCGGGTTACATCCGCCACATGCAGCGCGACTCCGACGTTCGCAACGGCGCGCACTACACGCGAATTCACGTCTCGCGCAGCGCCGAGTTTTTGCGCAGCTACCTGAACCGTATTGGACTCGGTCACAGCGCCGACCGGGCCGCCGAGATCGTGCACTTCACGGGCTACGAGATCGACCTCAAGCGGCTCAACGTGCCCGACCCGCGCGATATCCGGCTGGGCTGCATTATCGGCACGGGCGACTTGCTCGCGCAGATGGCCGATCGCTGCTACCTCGAGAAGTGTCGCGACCGCTTGTACGAGGAATTCGTCATCGGCGGCATCGCCATGCCCATCGGCGACGACGGTGACCCTGACGTCCGCTACGAATCGGGTGAAGACCTGCTGCGCAAGACGCCGGGCTTTTTCAAGGACGGCGCCCAGCGCAGGCTCGACGCCGAATTCGACCGTACCTACCGCTTCATCGAACCGCTGTACGACGGCCGCAACCCCTACATCGAGTCCATCAATCGCAACATGCGTTACCTGCAGTGTGTGATCGACACGGGTAACTGGGCAGGCCTGCGCCGCCAGCCGCCCGTCTACGTTGGGGAACCCGACTCCTCGGAGAGCATGCGCGTGCTCGTGGATGAGTTGCGCGACGCCGTCGCGCGGGAACAGGTCGCCTGAGCCGTCAGACGACGGTGCGCGGCATCTCGGTCAGGTAACGCACGAAGCGATTGCGCTCATCCACGAGAATGGCGCACGGATCGAGCGGCCGGTCCGTGAGTTCGAAGGCCATGATGATGAGCTCTTCACCTTCGCTGATCAGGTGCGCGGCGGCACCGTTCATGCAGATCACGCCCGAGTCCCGCTCGCCGGCAATGATGTAGGTTTCAAGGCGCGCGCCCGACGTGTTCGACACGACGAGCACCTTTTCGTTTTCCCACATACCCGCGCGTTCGATGAGGGCACGGTCAATCGTGATACTACCCACGTAGTTCACGTCGGCCTCGGTGACCCGGGCCTTGTGGATTTTGGAACGCATTACCCAACGCACGGCGTTGACTCCAGTCTTCGTGATGCGCGCACGCCCGAGGGCTTTGGCTCCGGGCCGCCGGCCTGCCCATTCGGGGGGCCTTAGCGCTGCGCAAAAGGGCCGCTATTGTAGCCGATCGCTGCGCCGCGGGGCGCCTCAGCGGCTATCGGGTCGGCCGCACTGCCAGCAGGCGGCAAACTGCGGCTCATTCTCTGCGCTGCAATTGCTGCAATGCCAGGGGTCGCCGGCCACGGGTGCCGCGCGGGCCTCCTCGATGATCTCGAGCGCCCGCTGGGCGTCGAGCGGCTTGACCCAGAGCTGCGGCCAGACTTCCGTGAACGGCACTTCGCCGAGCACGCCACCAAGACTCTGGTTGCGGATTTCGGCGCGTATGCCTTCGGCTTCGAGCACGTTGCGGTAGTGCGCCACCGTCACGAGGTTGTCAGCCGTGAAGACCTTTTTCACGGCGTCCGCAGCGCGGCCAGAAATGCACGCGGATCGTCGCCGCGCTCGAGCACCTCTACGAGCGCCGAACCGACGATGACACCGGCCGCCGCCCCCGCCAGCCGCTCGACGTCGGCGCGAGAGCGAATCCCAAACCCGGCGCAGACCGGCAGGCTCGAGACCTCGCTCACGTTCTCGAGGTAGTCCGTGACTTCGGCAGGCAACTCGGCGCCGCCACCCGTAATTCCTGTGATCGTGACGGCGTAGACGAAGCCCCGGCTCTCTCTGCACAACGTTTCCAGCCTGTCGGCCGGCGTGGCGGGTGTCACAAGCTGCACCAGCCCGATGCCGTGGGCCTGCATGGCCTCACGGAACGCTGCTGATTCCTCGAAGGGCAGGTCGGGCACGATGAAGCCGCAAACGCCGGCCTTGAGCGCGGCCGCGCCCAGTTCGTCGTAGCCGTAGGCCAGCAAGGGGTTCAGGTAGGACATGAGCACGAGCGGCGTGTCGATGTCCTCGCGATGCTCCGTGAGCGTCTCGAGAATCCACCGCAGGCTTACGCCTTTCTCAATGGCCGCGAAACTGGAACGTTGAATCGTCATGCCGTCCGCCATCGGATCCGAGAACGGGACCCCGATCTCGACGACGTCGGCGTGCTCGGCAACGGCATGCAGCGTTTCGATGAACGTGTCCGGCTCGGGGTAGCCGGCCGTCATGAACGGCACGAGTGCGCCGCCCTCTGCGGCACCCCTCTGCAGTGCCTCCGTGATGCGTTCATGCGCCTGCATGGCGGGCCCTCGTGGTGGGATGCTGAACCAGCGTCGACATGTCCTTGTCGCCGCGGCCCGAGTTGCCGATGAGCATCGTCTTCCCGGGGTTTTTGCGTGCCCATTCACGGGCACCGACAAATGCGTGCGCGGTCTCGAGTGCCGTCAGGATACCCTCCTCGGCGCACACCTCATCGAGCGCATCGAGCACGTCGGCATCGCCGGCCGCTTCGTAACGCACGCGTCCGATAGACTGCAGGAAGGCGTGCTCGGGACCGACACCCGAATAGTCGAGACCTGCCGATACGGACTGCGTTTCCTGCACCTGACCATTGGGGTCCTGCAGGATCATCGTGTAGCTGCCTTGCAGCACGCCCGGTGTGCCGGTCGCGAGCGTCGCCGCGTTTTGGCCCAGCCCGCTGCCAATACCGCCGGCCTCGACGCCCACGATCTCGACATCGGGATCACCGAGAAACGCGTGAAACAGGCCGATGGCGTTCGAGCCACCGCCGACGCAGGCGAACACCGCGTCGGGGAGCTTTCCGGCCTGTTTGAGCATCTGCGCCCGCGCCTCGTCGCCGATGCAGCGGTGCATCTCGCGTACGAGGTAGGGGTACGGATGTGGCCCCACGGCCGAGCCCAGCAGGTAATACGTGCCATCGGGGTCCGACACCCAGTCGCGCAGGGCTTCGTCGATGGCGGCGCGCAGCGTTTTGTCACCCGACTCAACGGCAACCACCTCCGCACCCAGGCGACGCATGCGATCCACGTTAGGTGCCTGGCGCGAGATGTCGACAGCACCCATGTACACGCGACACGGCAAACCAATGCGCGCGCAGGCCGCAGCCGATGCGACGCCGTGCTGGCCCGCACCCGTTTCCGCGATAACGCGCTTGGCACCCAGACGCTTGGCGAGCAGCGCCTGGCCGATGGCGTTGTTGATCTTGTGCGCGCCTGTGTGGGCCAGGTCTTCGCGCTTGAGCCACACGTCAGCGCCCCAGGCCCGCGACAATCCACGTGCCGGTGTCAGCGCCGTCGGGCGCCCCACCCACTCGAACAGCTCGTGGCAGAATTCTTCCTGAAAACCGGGCTCGCGCAGGTAGTCGCGCACGCCGGCTTCAAGGCGCTCGAGTGCCGGTACGAGTGTTTCGGGCACGTAGCGCCCGCCGAATGCACCAAAGCGACCGCGTGCGTCGGGCAACTCGCCCGCCAGCAACGCCGCCAGCAATGCCGCGTCGTCTTGCTCCTTAGGTTTCGCTTGCATCCTGATCCCTTCCCTTACGCAAACGCTGCGCGCGCCGTGCGCACAAACGTCATGATTTTTTCCGCGTCTTTCTGCCCGGGGGTCACCTCGACGCCGCTTGAAACATCGACGCCCCAGGGGGCCACATCGGCGATGGCCTGGCCGACGTTTTCCGGGTTAAGCCCGCCTGCCAGCACGAGCTCGCGCCCGCGCGCCACACGCGCGGCCAGCCCCCAGTCCGCGGTCTCACCACTGCCGCTGTTGCGGCCTTCAAAGAGGAGCCGCTGCGGCAGGTCATCGGCATCCGTGACGTCGTGGTCTCGGTAGACGGGCAGCCCCGTCACGCCGGGCAACAGATCAAAGCTGTCGTAGTCGCCAACGTCCGTCTGCAGCACATCGGGCGCAACCCGGGCCTGCACCTCGTGCGCAAGTTCGGGCGCCGGATGACGCATCACGGCAACGACCCGCGCATGCCCGCGCGCGAGGCCCGCAAGCAATACGGCCGCGTCCACCGACACAGCGCGCGGCGACTCGGCGAACACGAAGCCCACGGCGTCGACGCCAGCCTCAATCGCCGCCGACACCGCTTCAGGCGTGGTGAGTCCGCACACCTTGATCCAGCCGGTCATGCGCCCACTCCGGCTGCAGCACGGCCGGCCTCGACGAACTCGACGACGGCCTCTGTGGCGTCTTCTCGGCGCATGAGTGCCGTGCCAATCAGCGCCACGTCGTAGCCCATGCCCACGGCGCGCGCCGCATCCACGGGCACTTTGAGCCCGCTCTCGGCAACACGCGGCAGCTCACGCGGCAGATAATCGACGAGGCGTTCGAGGCGTTCGTTGTCGACCGCGAGCGTTCGCAGGTCGCGCGTGTTGACGCCCACGAGCAACTGGCCTGCCTTTGCGAGTTCGGTGCCCGCGCGCGTATCCACGAGGCGCGACGCGCGCGACGTGTCCTCGGCATCAAAACACTCGACGAGCACGAACAAACCGAGCTCGGCCGCACGCGCGGTGAGGTTGGCCAGCGCGGCATCGTCGAGCATGGCGACGATGGCAAGCACGCCGCCTGCACCCGCGAGCCGGGCTTCGACGACCTGGTAGTCGTCGACGAGAAAGTCCTTACGCATCGCGGGGACGTCATGGCCCGCGAGCACGCGTGCCGCCGCCGCGAGGTGCTCGAGTGTGCCCGAAAACCGGTCAGGCTCCGTGAGCACCGAAACCGCGGCCGCACCGCCCGTGGCATAGGCCGTCGCCCGTGCCGTGGGATCGAAGTCGGTCGCGTCAGCCAGCGCGCCCTCAGCAGGCGACGTCGCCTTGATCTCGGCAATGACGTCGAAGCCACCGGCCAGCGACAACCGGGGCGCCGGGCTCGCGTCCTCAACAAGCCGCATGAGCCGGTCCATGCTGCGCGCAGCGCGCGCGGCCTCGAGTCTGCGCAGGCTGCCCGCGGCCATGGTGGCGAGAAAATCAGCCACGACCAAACTCAGCGAGCCCGTCGAGCAAACGGGCCGCGTCGCCCGAGTCGATGGCGGCTTGTGCTTGGGCCACGCCCGCGCGCGCGTCATCGACGAGTCCCGCCACCTCGAGTACCAGCGAGGTGCCCATGAGCAAGGCATCGCGGTGCGCGCCTGTGTCCGTGCCTCGCAAGACGTCGGCCATGGCGCGCGCGTTGACTTCGGCGTCGCCGCCCGCGAGGTCCGTCGCCGTGCAGCGGGCGATGCCGTAGTCCTCGGGTGTGCGCGTGTGCCGCAGGACCTGCCCCGGCGTGACATCGAACAGCGTGAACGGAGATACGGGCGTGGCCTCATCCCAGCCATTGTCGCCGTGCACGACGAACGCACGTTCGATGGCCAGCCCCGACAGCGCATCGGCCATGAGGGCCGCCACGTCTTTCGAGAACGCGCCGATGACCTGGTAAGGCGTCTGCGCGGGATTCGTCAGCGGGCCGAGCACATTGAACACGGTGCGCACGCCCATAGCCTGGCGCACGGGAACCACCGACTTCATGGCCGGGTGGTAGGCGGGTGCGAACAGGAACGTGAAATTTGTGGCCTCGAGACAGCGCCCGGCGGCCGCCGCGTCGAGCGGCAGACCAAGCCCCATTGACTCGAGCACATCAGCACTGCCCGACTTGCTCGAAACCGAGCGGTTGCCGTGCTTCACCACGCGCGCACCTGCCGCTGCCGCGAGCAGGGCTGTGCCCGTCGACAGGTTGTAGCTGCCTGAACCGTCGCCGCCCGTCCCGACGGTGTCGACTGTGGGCAGGTTGGGGTCAATGTCGGGGCGCAACGCGCGCTCGCGCATGACCGCCGCGAAGCCGCGAATCTCGTCAGCGGTTTCGCCCTTGGCACGCAATGCCGTAAGCAACGCGCCCGCCATCGCGGGCGCCAGTGCGTCGTCGGCAAGCGCCGTCATGATTTGCGAAGCCTCTGCCTCACTCAGGTCCTGCCCGGCGAGCAGCGTTTCGAGCAGCGGTGCCAATTCGGGGCGGCTCACGAGGCTGCCTCCTGACGCAGGAAATTGTTCATGAGCGTATCGCCTTCGGGTGTGAGCACGCTTTCCGGGTGGAACTGCACGCCCTCGACCTGCCAGTCGCGGTGGCGCACGCCCATGATCTCGCCGCGGTCCGTGCGCGAGGTCACCACGAGGCAGTCGGGCACGCTCTCGGCCTGCGCCGCCAGCGAGTGGTAACGGCCCACGGCCATGGGGTCGGGCAGGCCCTCGAACACCCCGACGCGATCGTGGCTGATGTCCGAGGTCTTGCCGTGCATGAGCCGCTGCTCGCGCACGATGTTGCCACCGAAATGCTGCACGATGCTCTGGTGCCCCAGGCACACACCCAGCAGCGGCACCCGGCCCGCAAAGGCTTCGATCATGGCCAGCGACTGGCCCGCGCCCTCGGGACGCCCGGGCCCTGGCGAGATGACGACATGCGTGGGCGCAAGCTCGCGCGCCGCCGCAACATCGATCGCGTCGTTGCGGTAGACATGCATATCCGCGCCCTGCGCCGCGAACGCCTGCACGAGGTTGTAGGTGAACGAATCGTAGTTGTCGATCATGAGCACGCGCGGTGTCGTCTCGCTCATAGCCCTTCTCCCGCCAGCTGCAGCGCGCGCCGGATAATGGCGCTCTTGGCCAGCACCTCTTCGTATTCCCGCGACGGGTCAGAGTCGGCCACGATACCCGCGCCTGCCTGGAAACTGTACTTGCCGTCACGAAAAACGACCGTTCGAATCGTGATGGCCTGATCCATGTCGCCGCCCTGCCCGAAGTAACCGACCGTGCCCGCGTAGAGGCCGCGCCCGACGGGCTCGAAGCCGTCGATGAGTTGCATGGCGCGCACCTTGGGTGCACCCACGAGCGTCCCCGCCGGGAATGTCGCCGCGAACAGATCGAACGCGTCCTTGTCCTCGGCGAGTTGCCCCTGTACGCCGCTCACGATGTGCATGACGTGGCTGTAGCGCTCGATGGACATATAGGGGTCGACGCCGACGCTGCCTGCAGCCGCGACCCGACCGAGGTCGTTGCGCGCGAGATCGACGAGCATGACGTGCTCGGCGCGCTCCTTGGGGTCTGCGAGCAGGCGCCGCGCGTTGTTATCGTCCTCGGCCGCATCGGCGCCGCGCGGCAGCGTACCCGCAATCGGTCGCAGCGCGGCGTCGCGACCGTTGAGCCGCACAAGTGCCTCGGGTGAGGACCCCGCAACCTGCAGATCACCGAAGTCGCAGTAGTAGAGATAGGGCGACGGATTGAGCAGTCGCAGCGCCCGGTAGACCTCGAACGGCGACACCTCCGTGGCGCCCTCGAAGCACACTGACAAGACGATCTGGTAGATATCGCCCGCAGCGATGTACTCACGCGCCGCCTCGACATGACCGCAGAAGGCATCGCGCGACAGGCTCGCCTTGGCCGCGGCCACTGGGCCGCCCGTCTCGGGCTCGGGCAGCGCGCCGCGCAACCGGCGCACGATGTCACCGCGCAGCAACTCGCGCTCGGCGTCCGTACCCGCGTGCAGCAACGCGATGCGGCGCGTCAGGTGGTCGAAGACGAGCAACGATTCGGTCGCGAGATAGGCGGCCTCGGGCACGCCGGCGGCCGGCTCGGGCTGGTCGGGCAGGTGTTCAAAGCGGCGCACGACGTCATAGCCGGCCACGCCCACGAGCCCGCCCGCGAACGGCAGGTCGGGAATTTCGGGCGCGAGCCGCGGTGCGTCGGCAAGTGCGCCGCGCAGCGCGTCGAGGTAGGCGGCCTGGTCGGCGGGCGCGGGCGACGCCTGGTCCCCGCGGTGCATCGTGCCCTCAGCGATGCGAATTTCTTCAGCCGCGCCAAAACCCAGGAAGGAGTAGCGAGAGAGCCGCTGCCCCTGCTCGACACTCTCCAGCAAATAGCGCGGTTTCAGGTCCGCGAGCTTCATGTAGGCCGATACGGGGGTATCGAGATCGGCCAGGATGTCAAAAGGCGCCTGCATGTTGTCTGCCTATACGTTGTCCAGGTCCCGGTTCCGGACGCAGACACAAAAAGACCCGTCTGCGCACCTGCGGAGACGGGTCTTGCTTGTTACTGGATCGATTCGAGTTCGAACGTACGGAAGCACCACCCGCCTAGCGGAGGCGCCACCACCACGCGTTGCCGCGTCCTTCGAATGCCACTCGATACGTCATAGCTTGAGTATCGACAAGCACCGGCTGGTCGTCAACCCGCCCTGTCACGCTAGAGCACGTAGCGCCAGGGCAGAACGAACGAGAAGCCCAGCCACATGATGATGGTCAGCGGCACACCGACCCGGGCGAAGTCCGAGAAGCGGTAGCCGCCCGCGCTCAGGATGAGGAGGTTGGTCTGATAACCGATGGGCGTGGCGTAGCTCATGTTGGCGCCAAACAGGACGGCCAGCACGAACGGTCGCGGGTCGGCACCGAGCTGCGTGGCAACACTGATCGCAATGGGGGTTCCGATGACGGCGGCGGCATTGTTCGAGACGACGTTCGTGAGCACCGACATGATGAGCATGAACCCCGCCAGGATGTAGGGCACGGG